>Ga0181612_178369_pt1 | contig 20344 bp, 30 predicted proteins | sample HoacroProtozoa21_FD_119630 | JGI IMG/M metagenome (GOLD analysis project Ga0181612, IMG submission 119630) | Hoatzin crop microbial communities from Cojedes, Venezuel. Combined Assembly of Gp0051906, Gp0051904, Gp0051908 | reverse complement strand
TGTAGCTTGTGGCAGATTCTGTGTAATCAAGGCAGCATCAAACAAGGCAGTAAAAGCATCTAAATAGTTTAAGAGGAGGCGAGCACAATGGCGATAACGAATAAGGTAAGAACGGCTGACGAGCTATTGAACAAGGTCAAGACAGCAGTAAGAAGGACGGACACAACGGCATTCGACGAAGAGCTGACGGATCTCATCAATGCAGCGTGTGCTGACCTCGGAATTGCCGGGGTGCTCGAAGACGACGAAAAACCGACCGCAAAGACAGACGACGCCCTGATAATCAGGGCGGTCTGCACATATTGCAAATTAAACTTTGGCGAGACTGACGAATACGACCACCTGAAAGACAGCTACGACGAACAGAAAGCGCAGCTGCAGATGTCGAGTGACTATTCGGACTTCTCGATGATAGAGGAGGCGTAGGATGTTCGACACTGGCAAGCTCACGATATATGCGCTGACTGCGTCAGCTGAAGATGGCGGAATGCCGAAAGAGGTGCTCACAAAGAAGCTCACCTGTTTCTATGGCGAGCGAACGGTAGGCTATACGAGGATGTATCAGGCACGCGGAGCAGATTCACAGATAGACAAGCTGGTTCGTATTCCGTTCGACATTGACGCCGTTCCGAATGACTATGTCGTTCTTGAGGACGGTAACCAGTATCGAATAGATGCAACGAGTGAGGTTATCGTAGAATCGTCGAAGCGTGCGAAGGAGCTCACGCTCGTAAGACTGGAGGAGTTATATGATATCGCTTAAATCAAAGCTACAAAAAATCGGAAAATCATACACCGACGCACTCGGTGGAATAGCATATCACTACTTCAGACCCGAGGCGACCTTCCCCGTCCTCATATGGCAAGAGGATGGCGAGGGCACAAGCTTCTACGCCGACCACTCGAAAGGCGAGCAGTCGATACACGGAACGACCGACTATTATACTCGCACCGAATACGATGCAAATATTGATATCATCCAGGATGTTCTCGAAAACACCTGTGAAACCTGGCAACTGTTATCGGTGCAGTATGAAGACGAAACCAAACTCATTCACTACGAATGGGAGTGGGAGGTGGTCCGCGTTGGCAGTTAAGGTAACAGGAATTGACGATATAATTACCGACCTTTCGAACCTTTCAGACGAATGGGAGGCTATATCAGGCAAGGCGCTATACGAAGGCGCAGCGGTATTAGCAGACGCACTTAAAGACGAAATCAACGCCCTGCCTACTCGAAACGCTTCAGTGTTCGTGCGTGAGGGCGACCCCAAGGTCCGAGGCGCAACGAAAGAGCAGAAGCGAGGCTTGCAACAGTCAATGGGTATAGCGAAGAAGCGAACCAACGGAACGACCGTCAATGTATCAATCGGCTTCGACGGCTATAACGACACAAAAACCGATAAATGGCCGAGCGGTCAGCCTAACTCAATGATTGCGCGGTCGCTCGAATCAGGAACGAGCTTTTTGCAAAAAACGCCGTTTATATCAAAGGCAATGCGTAAGTCACAAACCAAAGTGGTTAGCAAAATGGAGCAAGCGGTTGCTCAAGAATTAGAAAAGAGGAAATAAAAATGGCAGCAAACGGAAAAGTTACAATCGGCTTCTCGAAGCCTTATGTCGCCAAGTATTCATATGCTGACAGTGCTGTTACATATACAGACTGCCAGATACTTGCAAGAGGCGTAAGCGTATCGATGACAGCTGAAACAAATGATGATAATAATTTCTATGCTGATAATGCTATCGCAGAGACAGAAGCGGGAACATTCGTGAACGGAACTGTAACGCTTGAGGTTGACGGTCTTTTCAAGACCGCCGAGAACTTCATCTACGGTTTACCTACTGAAGACGAAAACGGATGGACCAACTACGGCGATGAGATGGCGATTCCATATGTAGGCGTAGGTTATATCATCAAGTATATGTCAGACGGTGAAACCATCTACACACCGATGGTTCTTAATAAGTGCAGATTCGCTGTCCACGAAGACGCAGCCACAACACAGGGCGACTCAATCGACTGGCAGACGACTTCACTCGAAGCGAATGTTATCAAGGACGACCTGGGCAACTGGAAGGCGCTCGGCAAGGACTATGCAACAGAAGCAGAGGCGGAGGCAGCACTTAAGACCAAGCTCGGCGTTACTGAAACAGCGAAGAAAACAGCAGCGAAAAAAACCGAAGCATAAGAACTGAAATTGACCCCCGACGCGTATTCAGTCGGGGGCTTTTTTTGAAAGCAAGGAGGAAAAGTATGAAGATAAATGGTAAAGAAAGAAACTTCAAGCTGACCATAGGCGCAAGCGGTGAACTGGCAAGTATATGTCCTGATGGCGACATCAACAGAATCGGCGAAGTGTTCGAGGGTGACTTCGCTCACATCCCGACAGCAGCCGCCAAGTTAGTATCCACGCTCAACAAGTGGTATGAGATAGATAAAGCCTGGCAGAACGGTCAGCGTAACATAGATAAGGTCGACTATCTCCGAGAGGTGGAGGTGCTCGCATTAGATATCGAGACATTCACGGCATTAGTCAATGAAGCTGTAGCCACACTCAACGGAGACAGAAAGACGGAAATGAAAGTTGAGGACAACCCCGGAAAAAAACCAGACGCCACGGACGAAGAAGCGGAGGCTTAACATACCCGTGGCTGATATTTTTCGGGACGCACGAGTTCGGGCTTAGCCTTATGGAATGCAAGTGCATGAAGTACGGCGAGATGCTTGACCTTGTAGCGTGTCTATCAGTGTATCGAGGGCTCGCACGAGAGAAGGCACCGACACTCACGGACTTCGACGAAATAATTAAACTGAGGTAAAAAAATGGCAGGAAACACAGTAAGCGTTAAGGTGCAAGTGGACGGCGGTAAGCAGTTCCAACAAGACATCCAACAGATAACGCAGAAATCGAAAGAGCTGGCAGCGGAGTTCAAGAATGTAACCTCGCAGTATGATTCTAATTCTAAGTCACAGCAACAGCTACAAGCACAGCTTCAAACACTTGGTAAGCAGATAAGCAACCAGGCGAACTACATTGACAAGCTGAATCAGAAGTATAGCGCACAGGAGAAGAACCTCGGCACGATTCAATCGGAATACGCCAAGCAAGAATCGAAGTTGAAGAACCTGGGTGCAGAACTTCAGAAGGCGGCGAACTCTTATGGCGAGAACTCCGAAGAAGTGCAGAAGCTGAGTGCGGAATACGCCGAGGCGGAGAAAACGCTTAACACGCTCGCATCGCAAGAACAGAAACAGCAGACCGAGATGTCAAGAACGAAAACCGCAATCAATAACGCCGAGACAGCAATGAACAAGATGAAGTCTCAGGCGAATGACTTGCAACAGGAACTTGACGACCTGGACGCCCCGAATCTTGACGACATAGTAGACGACATCAACGATATGGGTGACGCCGCCAAGGACGCAGCGGATGACCTGAAGACCATCTCAAGCGGAACGGTAATGAGTGCGTTTGAGTCCTTATCAGGCGCAATCAGTTCAGCGAAGGACAGCATTTCTTCACTGGTAGAAGATTCCAGAGACTACCGCACGGAGCAAGCGAAGCTGTCGACAGCATTCGAGACGAACGGCTGGAGCGCGGAGCAAGCGACGGCAGCATATAAGGAACTGGTTGGCGTGCTGGGTGAATCAGACAGGTCAGTCGAGGCAGCCAACCACCTGGCGAAACTGTGCAACACGCAAGAGGAACTGTCCACCTGGACAGACATCTGCGCTGGCGTGTTCGCCACATTCGGTGACTCGTTACCGATTGAAGGGCTGACAGAAGCCGCCAACGAAACAGCGAAAGTCGGTCAGGTCACAGGACCGCTCGCCGACGCTCTTAACTGGGCTGGCGTGAATGAGGACGCATTCAACGATTCGCTCGCAGAATGCCGAGACGAGTCCGAGCGTGCAGCACTCATCACGGAGACCCTAAACGGTCTGTATGAAGATGCAGCGAAGAACTACAAGGACGCCAACGGCGAACTTATAAACGCTAACAAGGCGACAGACGATATGGCAGCTACGCAAGCCGAACTCGGTGAAGCACTTCAGCCTGTAATGACAGCATTCCAGGAATTAGGCTCAAGTGTGCTCACGACCATCACGCCACTGATTGAGACTATAGCGAACGCCTTCAGCAATATGAGCCCGACCATGCAGACGGTAACGGTTGCGCTCGTAGGGCTTCTCGCAGTATTGCCATCAATTATGACAATCATCACAGGTCTGTCACTTGCCATTCCAACACTAACGGCTGGCTTCACAGCGTTAGGCGGTGCGATAACTGCCGCCAGTGCACCGATTCTGCCGATTGTCGCAGCAATCGCAGCGGTAATCGCAATCGGCGTGCTCCTGTATAAGAACTGGGACACGATTAAGAAGTATGCGAAGAAGGCGTGGGAGGCAATCAAAGACCATATCGTGAAGCCCATCAAAGACGCAGCAACTAAGGTACTCGAGCGGGTGAAAGCGCTCAAGGACAAAATCACCGAGCGCTTCACAGCGATTAAGGACAAGGCCAAAGACATCTGGGACAGAATCAAGGACACCATCAAGAACAAGGTTGACTCGATGAAGGAAGGCGTTGTTAACAGAATCACCACGATGAAGGAGCAGTTATCCAACAGGTGGCAGTCGATTAAGGATAAGGTCTCGAAGGTATGGCAGTCGATTAAGGACAAGATTATCACGCCCATCAGCACAGCCTGGGAAAAGATATCAGGCATAGTAGCCAAAATCAAAGAAGCGTTATCATTCGGTAACATCGTAAGCACGGTGTCAGGTGTGTTCCAGAACGTGAAGGACACGATAACGGGTAAGATTCAAGACTTAAAAGACACCATATCAGGAATCATCGACAAGATTAAGGGGTTCTTTAGTTTCGATATTTCTTTCCCTAATGTCAAGTTACCACACCTTGATGTCTCATACATCACGGCCGGCGTGAAGGCGAAGGCTGCACAGGTGCTCGGACTTGAAGGCTGGCCGGTATTCAGCGTTAAGTGGAACGCAGAGGGCGGTATCGTTGACGGTGCGACCTTAATCGGAGCCGGTGAGAAGGGTGCGGAGGCGATTTTACCGCTGGATCCGTTCTGGAAGAAGCTCGACTCGATGAACACAGGTAACACCATCAATATATCAATGACAGTAGACGGAGCGAGAGACCCTGAGTCTTATGCTCAGGAGTTCGCAAGAAGTCTAAAGAGAGAATTGAGGACAATCTAATGGCAACAAAAACAGTGAAAGTAACAACAGCGAAGCCAACAGGCTTAACCATAACAAGGAACGGTTGGAAATTCACACTCGAGTGGAAGATAGCCTCAGATAACTACGGCGAAGGCCAACAGCTTCAGTACAGGTATCATTATAAGACGAAGAAAAGCAACTGGAAGGATGTCACTATAGGCAAGACCACAACCGCCAAGACGGTAACAGCTGATTCAGATCTATTCATACCGTCAGGCGGTTCGGTATTCGTTGCGATTGAGTTCCGTGTACGTGGTAAGCGCAGCGAATACCAGAACGAAAAGAAGACCAAGACATACAAACCGACCTGGTCCGACTGGTCAACTAAGACGTGGACGGTGAGCCTACCGAATAGGCCGAGCCTTGAAGCTGCGCTCGACGATGACAATGACAACGTATGCAAATTCAGCTGGGATACAACAGTGGACGACACCACACACGCACAATTTACACACACACAGTGGCAGACTATGCTCGTAGCTGACTCGACCGAGACCGACGGCTCGAAACTCAAATGGTCGAGCTCGAGAGACGGCTGGGACTCAGGAACAAGCACACGCTCAAGCTCAAAGACCATCACAGAGGACACGACAACACTTGCGACAGGGTCACACACCAGATGGTTCAGAATCAGGTCGAGAGGTCCGAACGGTGCGAGTGCTTGGCGGTATGCTAAACACGTATACGCCGTTCCATACATCGCAAGCATTAAGAAGGCGACGGCCAAGCTGTTCAACGGCGTGTATCGTGTGAGCGTGACCTGGAAAGCCGGCTCAAGCGCAGCACATCCGATTGATACCACGGTCGTGCAGTATCTGATTGAAGCCCCGGCGAAAGGTATGACGTGCCCGACATCCACAGGCTGGAAAGACGCAAATGCGTCAGCTGACACATCCGGGAACGATAAAGCGGTATTCAATGTCGAGGATGTTATGGAAGACGACCAGTGCTTATGGGTAAGAGTCGTAACACAGCACGACACCAACTCAAGCTACTCGAAGGGTGCACTCGCATATAAAGGCAACCTTGCAGACCCATCGGATATATCAGTTGAAACAAGCGACACGACCTATAAGGCGACGATAACCGCCACTAACAATTCAAGCGTTGAGGACAGCTTCTTAGCGGTCTACTATAAGAAGGCGTCAAAGCCATCAAAAACCTACGTTGTTGGAATCATCCCGAACGGTGATACATCGGTTACGGTTCAGTGCCCGAACTGGTCGAAGGAGTCAGCCATCTCATTCGGAGCGAGAGCGGTAGTCGGTTCGTATAAGGCGAAGGCGATGGCGGACGGCTCCGACCGCTACACGGTCACAGCGAAAATGAGCTCAAAGAAAACAATCTGGGACGGTGGCGAAGTACCGAGTGCACCTGACAACGTTGAGCTTGAATCAACAGACACCGAGGGCACCATTAAGGTATCTTGGGATTGGACCTGGGAGGACGCCGACAGTGCAGAACTGTCGTGGTCGACAGACCCGGACGCGTGGGAATCGACGAATGAGCCGAGCACCTACACGGTATCGAGTGTTAATGCCGGGAGCTGGAACATCGCCGGCCTCGACATAGGTCAGGTATGGTACGTCAGGGTAAGGCTTATATCGGGCGAGACCTACGGCCCCTGGTCGGAGCTTGCGTCTATTGACTTATCCAGTACACCGTCGACACCTGTGCTCGTACTGAGTGAATCGGTGCTTATCAAGGGCGGTATGGTTACCGCTTCATGGGGCTATGTCACAACAGACGGTACCACTCAGGCATATGCGGAAATATGTCAGGCAACAGTCAGCTCCGACGGTATCACATACGGCTCAATCATAGCCCACACGGAGACAGCTCAACACGTCGACATTTACCAGAAGAAAGTAAAATGGAAAACAGGCACCACGCACTACCTGTGCGTAAGAGTCACATCAGCAAGCGGTCACGTGTCCGAATGGTCTGACCCGATTCCTGTTACGGTGGCTGCACCACTTGAGTGCGTGATTGAGTCGACATCACTCGAAGAGGTGACCATCACAGACGATGACGGAAACGAAAGAACGGTAACAGCGCTCACAGCTATGCCGTTAACCGCAACCATCACAGGCGCTGGCGAAGGCGTTACGCGTCTAATCATTGAACGTGCCGAAGAGTACAAGATGGACACACCGAATGAGGATGTAACACACGGATACAAGGGCGAGACCATTGCGGTTCTCTCGCAGAACGGTGAAGATGAAATGACGCTGGAGGTTGAGGACCTTGTAGGAACGCTCGACGATGGAGCGCAGTACAACCTGATTGCAGTAGTTGAGGATGGGCTCGGTCAGTCAGCTGAGGAAACTATACCGTTCGAGGTCAGATGGTCGCACCAGGCTGAAGCACCGACCGCAGAAGTTGAGATTGATGAAACCAACCTTGTAGCCTTCATCACGGCAACCGCTCCGAGCTCATACGCTGACGGTGATGTAGTAGATATCTACCGACTCTCAGCTGATAAGCCGGAGCTAATCATCCAGGGCGGTACATTCGGCACGAAGTACGTTGACCCATATCCGGCATTCGGTGAGTATGGCGGACATCGTATCGTCACACGTACAGCGAACGGCGATTACATCACAGGCACGAACCAACCGGCGTGGATAGACTTAGGCGAAAATGAGGACGACTACCTTAAGCACATAAGCGTAGTGATTGACTTCGACGGTAACCGTGTAACACTGCCGTTCAATATCACGCTGTCGTCGAGCTGGTCGAAAGACTACCAGGAAACTCAATACCTGGGTGGTTCCGTTGTTGGTGACTGGAACCTGGCGGTTACACGCTCAATGAGTGCGAGCGTATCGCTCCGTAAGTCCTACGACCAGGAGGCGATTAAGATGATGAGACGGCTGTCAGCATACCCCGGTATCTGTCACGTGAGAACGCCTGAAGGTTCATCGTTCGCTTGCGACGTTCAGGTATCAGAACAGCAAGCCTGGGACGGTTCGCTATTCGATGAGGTGGCTTTCAGCGTGTCGATAACACGTACAGACTCTCAAGGCTTCGACGGTCTCACCTATGATGAGTGGAACGGCTGAAAAGCCTTGAAATTCAAGGATAAATAGTATGACCGAGGCAAAAAAAATCGCTTAAAAGCGAATTTAGAGCCTCGGTTTTTTGGAGGTTTTTCAAATGAATTGGAATTTAGGCTACACGGCGACATATCGGCTGACACTGGTCGATTCTGCCACCTGGCGAGACATAGACACGCTCGACATCGTAGACGGCTCAATCAGCCGAACGCTGTCTGATCTAATGGAGTCCGCAGATGTCACAATGACCGAACTACCGCTTAACGGTGAGGCGTGGGTGCGTATATGGCTTGACACCATGCAGAACGGCGCATATGAACACACGGCGCTTTTTACCGGGCTCACTTCAGCACCGGAGAGGACGCTTGACGGGAAGCGTGAATCGTGGTCGGTCGAGTGCTACTCGGTGCTTAAGCCGGCAGCGGATGTGTTGCTCGAGCGTGGTTGGTATGCTCCGTCTGACACGAACGGCGCAATGCTCGCAGCTCGACTGCTCGGCGTAGGGTCAGCGCCTGTAAAATACGCAGATGATTCACCGACCTTGACATCGGCTATTATTGCTGAGGATGGTGAAACGAATCTCACGATGGCACGAAAGATTGTAAACGCCATCGGCTGGAAAATACGCCTTAACGGTCAGGGCGAAATCAGTATCGAGCCGAGCACAGATGACAGCGTAGCAACGCTTGACGCCCTGGAGAATGACTCGATAGAGCTGGAAATCACAGACACGAACGACTGGTACAGCTGTCCGAACGTGCTACGTTGCACATCGGGGGACTTAACAGCTACGGCACGTGATGATGATGAAGATTCGAGGCTGTCGACCACTTCACGTGGGCGAGAGATATGGGCTGAGGAGACAGATGTATCGCTTGCGTCGAATGAGTCTCTTGCGTCCTATGCGATTCGTCGCTTGAAGGAATTGCAAGCACCATCACGGACTGTATCGTATTCCAGACGGTATAACCCCGAAATCTACCCTGGCGATGTGATAACGCTTCATTACCCAGGCGTTGACATTGAGGGTCTGTTCCGAGTGGAATCGCAGTCGATAACGTTAGGATATAACGCACAGGTATCAGAGGAGGTTTCGAAGATATGAGCGTTCAAAAAGACATAATCACGGCGCTAAAGGCGCTGGACGAAAAGAAAACGAAGGCGTACGACACGACGGCTACGGTTGTGCGAGTGGAGGGCTCTACAGCCTGGGTGCACATCCCTGGCGGAGTAGACGAAACGCCTGTTGAGCTGACAACAGGTGCGAAAGTCGGTGAGACTGTAAGGGTTAGAGTATCAGGAGGTTCGGCTTGGCTCTACGGTAATAACACCTCACCAGCGACAGACGACACGGTGGCTAATATCGCACAGTCTACAGCGACTAAGGCTAAGACCACGGCTGATAACGCCTACGACCTTGCTTCATCGGTGGAGGGTATTGCGACTACCGCAGTCGAGAAGGCAGAGACCGCCGAAGCCCTTGCCGAAGGTGTCGACCAGCATTTCTGGGTAGACGATGCAACCAACACTGGAGCGTATGTATCCGACCTCGAACACGGCTCCGATAAACTGCCACAGGCTGGGGCTGGCTATCTGCGGTTGACAGACGACGGAGTAGAAATCGCATATAAGTATGGCGAGCAGACATTCACAGGCGACGGCTCGACTACTGCCTTCGAACTCTATACAGAGCCGACCTCGATTACATCGATAACAGTGAATGGTGAAGCAACCACGGATTACACACTGTCAGGTGACACGGTTACATTCACGACCGCACCACTTGATGGTGACTACATAGTGATTGAATATGAGTGTGATACAGACTCGGAGATATATGCACAATTCACAAATGAAGGTGTTTTATTATATGTCAATAATACGCTTGTCGCAGAGTTCTCGAACGATGGGGCGACAATCGGGCAAACGAATCTAACACACATTGACATTGACGCTCACTATCTATCAATCATAGACCGCAATAAAAATGAATATTACAAAATTGGCGAGTTCTCTGATGATAGTGGTATTACGACTCGTTATTATATGGGTGGTGGTGATGGCACAACAAAAAGTTTCAGTATGAACAATGTCATATATGAAGTTTTATCCGTAACGGTGAACGGGGTAGCAACTGAAGATTATGCAATCTCGAAGAATAGCATAGTTTTTTATTCTGCCCCTGCGAAAAAATCAGCAATTCACGTCACCTATACAACTAAAGATGTCTTATGGCATCAGACATTCGGTTATAGAGCAAAACAGTTGGTTTTAGAAAGTGTCGGTAACTATTCAACAACAGAAGGGCTATACAATCTTGCAAGTGGCTATTGTTCCCGTGCAGAGGGTGCTTCGACCGAAAGTAACGGCAATTATTCACACGCAGAAGGCAGAGGAAGCGAAGCAAACGGTGAAACCTCGCACGCAGAGGGATACTATACTACAGCGAGTAATGCCTACTCACACTCCGAAGGGTATAGAACCACCGCAAGCGGTTACGCCTCACACGCCCAAAACTACTACACAATAGCAAGCGGTGATAGCCAAACCGCAATTGGCAAATACAACATCGAGGACACCGAGGACACCTACGCCCTTATAATCGGTAACGGCACGGGCACAACAACCTCAAACCGCTCCAACGCCCTCACGGTAGACTGGGAGGGCAACCTCAATGTGGCGGGTGGTTATCAGATAGACGGCACGGACATAGCCGACACCTACGCACCTATAAGCCACACTCACGCTGTCGCTGACATCACGGATATCTCAGACACCTACGTCCAAAAGTCTGGCGATACGATGACTGGCGACCTTATAGTCGGACAGTCAACAGATACTAACAGGAACGCTGTCAACGTGGTCAACTCATATCACGCTGGCAGAATGTCGGTAGATAACACTGGAATCTTCGGACTGTATTCAGAAACCAACGATAAATGGCTATGCAGTATGGACGCAGACGGAGACGCCACGTTCAACGGCAATGCTAAAGGCATAACCTCACCATCGTCTATATTCGACGTATCCTCAACAGATGTCGAGGTTACGGTTTCAGCCAGCTCATACAAGGGCGGAACGGTGACGGTCACAAAAGACGGCTATTATCCGCTGTGCATTGCAGGCTTCAGCTCATCAATGGCAGCCGACGCTGTGTACAGATGTCATACTACGGCACGCTCAAGCGGTTCGGCTACGGTTGCATACGGATTAAGGAACGTAACATCGAGTTCATCAACCACCACGCTAACAATCAAAGTACTTTGGATAAAAGAAGGTTAATACTTATGGACTACATCAAACTTCAGGCGCTCATCATTGACGCGTTACTTAACGGCAAGTACCTATACATCGGAGAATACGATAAGAACCGTCTTGCTGTCGCATTCAGTGAGGCGAGTTTCGCCATCATACCAAAGGATAAGTTCTACATCGACCCGAAGGCAATCGAGGGCGTATGGACTGACGCATTCAAGAATGGCTCCGTGCGGAAACTCAAAGACAAAAAGGAATACTGCAAGACAGGGCGCACGAAGGAAATGACGACCGCTAACGGCGAGGACGTTATGGCGGTTGAGTTCCAAGCGGTCGATGGCGACACCATATACATCGACTGGCGAGTGCTTGAACTCTATCAGCCCACGCAGAAGTTCTATGGCAACGAACGAGGCGTATACATCAGAGAAGATAACCACGGTATGATAGGTTTTGCCTCGGCTATAAAATAGCATTCTTCATACTCATACTCATACTTGCAGATACCCTGGCATTCGGCTATAATAATAGCCGTAAACATGTCGGGGTTTTTGCTGTTTTTTGCCAGCGGTAAGGAACGCGTAAGGAACAAAAACGCCCGTGAGCCCTTGTTTTTCAAGGGTGTGTCATTATATAAGGGGTAAAAAAGAGCCCTTTTCGAGAAAATCAAAAAACCCTTGAAACTTCAGTGTTTTCAAGGGCTTTCGCGTTTTTTGGGCTTTCTGTTTTTTGCCATTTTTAGGCCATTTTTTTGAACGGTAAGGAACAAGTAAGTAACAAATCTATCTTCTCGATTTCCTTCACTAAGCGCTCTCGATATACGTGCGTATATACGTCCAGCGTCAGGTTCTGAGTCTTGTGCCCGAGTATGCGCTTGACAATGAATGGGTCAAGGTCTGCTTCTTGCGCCAGTGTAGCGAATGTGTGACGGCATTCGTGAGGCGAGTGATGGTATCGCTCCATTATGCGATGCAACTGCGTGTAGTGTTTCGGTTTGCTGGCAACTACATCCTCGATTATAGGCATAAGCACCGAGTGAATCGGAACAAGGCGGTCAGCACTCGCCGTTTTCGTTCCGTGAACCGTTATCAGCCGTTCATCCAGGTCTACATCCTCAGGAGTGAGCGCCAGGAACTCACTCGCACGGAGCCCTGTCAGTATCAGCGTGAGCACCGTGCCGTTCTTTTCTAGATCAGTTAACAACTCCGCTATTTCCTCACGGCTGAATGGTCGCTTCTCTATCTTTTCACGCGTGGACTTCGCTCGAACAAACTGCGAGTAGTCCTTCGACACGATGTCGTTCTCCAGGGCGAAGCTGAAGATAAGGTGTAAGAGCTTCACGATGTTAGCAAGGGTGCTCGCACTCATATCGGAATACGAATCAAGCACCGACTGCATATCGGCCTTCCTGACATCCGCAATCTTCAGCCTCTTAATCGCTCCGCACTTCTGCCATGCATTCTGGTACCCTGTCCGAGCCGAGTAGTTCATACTCTGTATCTTCTCACGGTGGACGGCAAGGTAGACATCTTCTACCGTTGCATTCTTGGCGTCTATGTTGTAAGGCTGTTTGTTGTATTCGGCAAGTGCTATCATCGCCTCCTGGCGTGTAGCGTAGTAGCCGAGGGCAGTCTGTTTCTGTTTCGCCTTATGAGGTCCTATTTTGCGTTTTAGGGCGATTTCTTGTTTTAATGTCTCGTAAGTAGACTCCGACACGAAACCGCGTAAGGCGTCAATCTGTGGCTCGGTGGGCAGTGTCCAACCAGTCGTCACATATACCGCCCACGGCCTCCGTCTGTTACCGCTCAACTTCTTTACACATCCGTAGCCATTAGGGTTCTTCATCGCCATTCCCTCCTAGACTCTACTACTATACCATAGATGGTGAGGTCATCGAAAGACATCGGCGCATATTCGGGATTAAGCGACTGCAGTATATACTCGCCTTTATCCGTGATGTGCAGCCTCTTCACGCACGCTTCGTCACCGTTCACGCCAGCAATCACGATGTCACCGTTCTCAGCTGTCGGTTGCTGTCTCACTACTACCGTATCGCCTTCGAGAAGGTAGGGGCTCATACTGTCGCCCTTAATGCGAAGTGAAAAATAGTCGCCTGACAGCGTCCACGCTCTCGGTATCTCCTCGTAGCCTATGATGTTCTCGGTTGCGTATAGAGGTATGCCGGCACGGACCACACCGAGCACTGGAATCTTGACAGCGTCAGCGGATGCAGAAGTAGGGTCCTGGCGAATCAGCTCAGTAGAATCTACACCGAGGGCGTTAGCGATTTCCTCGACACGCTCAACAGATATAGCGTTCAGCCCCTTTTCTATACGGCTAATCATCGCCTTGCTGGTATAGCCGACAGCCTTGGCGAGTTCGTCTTGTGTCATACCCTTTGCTTTTCTGTAGGTGCGTATTCTCGCACCGAGGTCCTTGAAATATTTTTCGTTCTTCATTGTGGTTTACCTCCTACATATATAATATAGTAAAGTTTAACAAAAATCAAATTTTTTAGAAAAAAAGTTAAAAATTGCTTGACAAGTAAAGCGAGAAGTTATATTATAAGTGTGTAAGTTAAATGAGGCTTGACTTTTCAAGTCGGAGAATATCAACTGAATCAGAATTAAAGGAGGAATTTATGTTTTACACAGCAGACAGAGAAACAGGCACATTCATTGATGAGTTTCTATCGGTAGACAAAGCGTTAGAAGCGATTGAAATGTATGAGGCGCAAGACAGGCGAGAAGGCATTTATATTTATAACTTCTACGATGTCGTAGACAGCGAACACTGCACAGTTATCGACAAGTAGGAGATATACTATGACCCTCAAAGAGAAACTAATCAGAGAGATAGTCCGCCTGAGCGGAATCAGGCGAGAGGCGATAGAGATGCTATCGGTCAAGTCGCTTCTCCGCATATGGCGGTCGATATAATAATAAACCTCGGGCGTATCGGGGAGTCGCAATTAGTTGTGTAAACCTTGCTGATGGCGACTGTTATTGAACATTAGATGCTTCTTTCGGGAACCCTTGCGGTTCCCTGATGCGCCCGAAATGCATGTTTTTGAAAGGAGAAATTTTATGACATTCGAACAAAAACTGAAAGAATTGAAAGACTATAACGGCAATTTATACATTAGTTGTGGCAAAGGTTTTATGTATATTGGTCCTGTCGAAACTGCTCTTGATGGGATGCGCCAAGAAATAAATGAATTGAAAAAAACAAAGCAAAGAAAAGAATTGAAAAAGAAACCGCACAAATTGATATGTTCGGGATGTTATAAGGAGGTGTGATGACAAGATATAGAAAGCCTGAAAACGCTATAAAGGCGTATTGCATAGAATGTTCAGGTGGAAGTAAAAGAGAAGTTGAACGAGATGGGATGGAATAAATAAAGGAGGACAATATGACAGACTACATCAAGCGTGAGGACGCTATCTATGAAATTGAGGAAATGGCAGTCCAAGCGGAAAAGGACGGATTCGAGATTCTTGCGAATGCGTATAGGGCAGCCGAAACATTTGTCTATGTTCCGCCCGCCGATGTGGTAGAGCGGAAGAGGGGGAAGTGGTTAAAAGGAACTAATGAACAGTGTTCCTGTTGTGACTATATTAAGGACACGAGAGAAATGTGGTTTTATTGCCCAAACTGCGGGGCGGAAATGGAGGAAGAAGAATGACCAAACAAGAAAAAATGGAGTTACTCATTAACAACGAAATTGACTTTGTGGAAACATTCATTTATGAAAACAATCATTCAAAAGACACGAAAGCGTTGTTTGCGGGTGAAGTTATCGGATTGAGAATCGCATACAACATCATTAAGGCGATGTCGGGAATGGAGGTGGAATGATGTGCGAATGTGAATACGGCAAGTGCGACATTTGCGGAGCAACGGATGTTCTACTTGCAAGAAAATATTATTACTATGATGTGGACTGCGAGTGTTGCGTTCATAACAAGAGAAACAGTAGAGAAAAGCATTTTGAAATAGTCCGTTATTGTAACAACTGTAAGCCGAAACCGCCACGCAGAATAAGTGCGGTGATTAAGCCGATTGATTATATGGAGGTGGAAGAATGAACGAAAGCGGCGAAGTCCACAAATATGTTGAGGTGAGGTGATGATTCTAATAATTATCGTGCTATTAGTCTCGGGCGCTGTCGGATGGGCGATAGGACTAGGAATTGTCAAAATGTGCGAAAGGAGGAAAAAATGCCGAAAATAAATGTTGAGCTGTGCAAGTATGTGATAGACCGCTCGGGGTATACTCAGGTGTACATAGCAAGCAAGATTGGTATCACCGTTCAGCGTATGTCAGGGCTCGTAAATGGCAAACTGGAATGGACTGTATACGAGGCAGATCAGTTCAAGAAATTGCTTAAGCTCACGAATCAGGAATTCAAGGAAATTTTTTTACTCGTAAAGTCAAGCGAGGCTTGATGAATCAGAAAGGTAGGTTAAACAAGAATGAAGCGAACAATCTCAAGAATACTACTGGCACTCGGTGTCCTTATGATGTTATGTGCAGCAGATACTACGGAAGGCTTTACGATGGCGTTCATCGGCGCAGCCCTCGCAGTCCTTATGTGGAGACCGGCAGAACTGAAAGACGGCCTGGAGGATGACGATGAATGTTAGCGAAGCTGCCAAGGTTGCCGGCATTGACGCACAGACAATCCGTGTATGGATGAAAGAACCTGACTGTCCGATAGGCACGGCGATACTTAAGCCGAACGGCTCAAACTATACATACATTGTATACACTAAAAAACTTTTTGAACTTTTCGGAAAGGAGGCACCGAATGAACAAGAAAATGGCGTTACTGAATGAGCTGAAGTCAGGGCGTGTGATTAGTGGCTACTACTGCCTTGATAAGTGGTTCTTAGTAGACTACAGAAAATACATCTCGGACTTCATTAAGGCTGGGTATGTGATTCACTCACGCTGGCAGACAAACCACGATGGTCATCGCTACAAGGTCTACTGGATGGATGTAACCGAAGAAGAAAAGCAAAACGCCCGAGCCAAGGCCCAGGCGAATCGCTGAAATATCAACTCTTCCAAAATCTAAAAGACGATACACTATTATAGCAAGAATAGAAAGGAAATTCAAGTATGATGGGTAAACCTGAAATCATAGATAAATTAAGTCGTAATTATTGCCTTCGCAACTGGCGAAAGGAAATCGAGGAGCGTCAACAGCTACTCGACGATACCGACAACACCGAGTACGGTAGACAGATTGAGGACTTAAGAAGCCGAATAGCTATACTGGTTGGATGGTATCAACAGACCTTAAATCTCTCAGCTGATGAAGTCGAGGCAGTCATACTCTACTTCGGGAGATACTAACAATGGACGGCTTCGTTAAGATTGCTCGAAGTCTGACAAACAACTGGATGTATTCCGAGAAGCCGTTCGATAAGACACACGCATGGCTTGACCTGATACTGCTGGCATCGTTCAAGGACACCAAACGAATGTATAAAGGTGAGCTGCAAGAGGTAAAGCGTGGTGAAATTCACGCATCTATTAAGTGGCTCGCAGAACGCTGGGGATGGAGCTGGCGAAAAACGAAAACTTTTCTTTCTGTCTTAGAAAGTGACCAAATGTGCACACTAAAGTGCACAACGAATGACACAACGATAACCCTTGAAAACTATGGGCTCTATCAAGATTGGGGTCGAACGAATGGCACAACGAATGTCACAACGAGGGTCACAACGAGTGCACAACGCGTGCAGACATTAGAAGAAAGTAAAGAAAGTAAAGAAGGAAAAGAAGATGATGTATATAAATATACATCATCTGCAGTGCAAGATGCTGATGCCGATGTTCACACCGATAAGGTGGTCACCCTTTGGAACTCTACGGCTACGAGTTACCGCTCGGTTCGCAAGGTGAATGCTTCTCGTAAGGAGAAGATACTCGACATACTCCGGGACTTCTCTTATGAGGATGTAGAACAGTGCTTCAGGAATGCTAATGAGTCAGACTTCTTAAGAAGCAGAAACTTCACATCATTCGACTGGGTCCTCGATAACTTCGTGAAGATCCTCGAGGGTAACTACGAGAATCAGACACGTGAAACCCGGGCGAAAGCGAATGACACCATTAAGAAGCTCACCGAACGGAGAAACAGACTCGAGGCGCAACTGTCAGACTCAAGTAAGACGGCTTTTGAGCTGGAGGATATAAAAGCGCAAATTAAACTAATAGAAAAACAAATTGAACGTAACAAAATCTAAAGGAGGATAAAGTATGGGTAAAAAAATTTTAGTGATGGGTAGGTCCGGGAGCGGTAAGAGCTCCAGCCTTCGCAATTTCAAGAAGGGCGAGGTGGCTGTCGTATCGGTTCAGGGTAAAGAGTTGCCATTCAGGACTGACATTCAGCCGTTCACTCCGAATGTGACCGTCCAGGGTGACGGCAAGGTTCAGCCGAACAAATACGCAAGCGTATACGGCGTGATTGAACAGTGGGCGAAGAAGGGTGCCAAGGTTATCGTAGTAGATGACGCTAATTACCTGATGTCAGATGAATTTATGAAAAGAGCCAACGAGAAGGGCTACGACAAATTCACGCAGATAGCCGACCACTTCTACACACTACTCGACATCATAACGGCTCTGCCTGAGGATGTCACGGTATACCTTATGATGCACACCGAACTTGATTCGGATGGTTACGAGAAACCGAAAACAATCGGGAAACTACTCGATGAGAAGGTATGCATCGAGGGGCTGTTCACTACAGTCTTAAAGGCTACTAACCAGGAAGGCAAGTATGTATTCCAGACAAGAACGAACGGAAGCGATTGCGTGAAGACGCCGTTCGATATGTTCAAGGATTCGGAGATTCCGAATGACCTTAAGTTTGTCGACCAGACGATTAGAGAATACTACGGAATGCCGATACCATATGAGAAGGAGGAAATGAAGAATGACTAAGTGGGAAGGTTATGAAGAAGTTAAGGCAGCGGGCGAGTGGTCACCACTCCCGAAGGATGCCTACATATGCAAAGTGGTAAGCGTGAAGGAGGTTCAGGAGACATCACAGAATGGTAACGCACTCCACTACTTGAACCTCGCCTTTGACATCGCTGAAGGTCCATACAAGGACTACTACAGGGGTATCTTCGAGAACTCGCAAGATGATAACAAGAAGTGGCCAACACCCGGCACTCACAGAATTTACTACCCGAAAAATGACGGCTCCGAACAGGACAAGTGGACGCAGTCGAAGTTCAAGACCTTCACGACATCGCTCGAGAAGTCTAACAATGGCTACAAATTCGACTGGGATGAAAACAAGATGAAGGGCTTGCTGTTCGGTGGCTTATTCCGAATTGAGGAATATAATGGCCAGAATGGTGTAAGACAGTCTACAAGGCTGGCTCTAATCAGGTCCGTCGAGACTGTAAGGGATAAGAAGTATAAGGAACTGCCGGAGGATAAGCTCCTCGACGTACCGTCAAACAAAGAAGCATACCAACAGGCAGCAACCGCAGCTGCGCCGATTCCGAATGGCTTCGCAGCAGTTGAGGAAGATATTCCGTTCTAACAGGTGGCCAAAATGATTAAAATGGTAACAGACTGTGAGAACTGCGAGAACATCACGCAGTGCGTGAGTTCGAACCGACATCCGGAATGTATCACACGTATAGCATTGTATTGCGACTGGTGCGAACAGGAGGCAGAAGAAGCGTGGGTCATCGGTGGCGAGCTCATATGCGAGGACTGCATACATCAGTTCTACGAGGAAATCATCAAAGACAGCTTCGAGAAGATAACATCAAATGACATAAAATGAAACGATAACCCTTGAGCCTCTAACGGTGCCACTCTTGATAAGGCAATCTCAGGTGCCTTAAGAGGCTTAAGGGAGAAAGGAGAAGATAAATGACAGAATACAGAAAGTATTGGAGCGACTGGGTTAGCTGGAATGATATTGAGCCAGGCAAGCCTATGCCACCACTCGGCAAGGATGTTCTGATTAAAGGTATAGACGAATCAGATGAAGTAAGGTATGAGGTGGCTCACCTTGAAAGAGTCAGCAACGACGACATATGCCTGGAATCATACTACTGGCATCGCCAGGACGGCGGGCTCGTACATCTTAAGGATGTGTCGATGTGGGTGAAGTTACCTGAAGGTGTAGAGGATGTAGAGGATGTAGAAGATGACGAATAGCAGAAACAAGGGTAAGCGTGGCGAGCTCGAACTCGCCAACCACCTTAAGAAGAAAGGTTATAATGCAAGGCGTGGTCAGCAGTACTCAGGTGCCAACGGTGACGCGGATGTGGTAGGGCTTGACGGTATTCACATCGAAGTTAAGCGCACCGAGCGCCTTAAACTGTGGGATGCGCTCGAGCAGTCGAAAAGAGACGCTAAGGCGTATGAGTTCCCGATTGTAGTCCATAGAGCGAACTACAAGGAATGGGTGGTGGTTCAACCGCTCGATGACTGGTTAGCATTATATACGAGGGCATGGAATGGATGCGAACAGATACCTGTCGCAGATAGCGATGATACAAAAGAAGATTAAGCAGAAGCGAAAGCGCTTAAAGGACCTTCGAGAAGCGTCGACCGCTGTCGGTGGCTTCGCTACTGACAATGTGAAGGTGATGTCTTCTACCAACACGAAGTCAAGGGTGGAGCGTGACGCAGTCTCTATCGCTGACCTATCGGCTGAGATTATAGCCGACATTGTAAACCTTGAGACCCTTAAGTGCAAGCTGGAAGATGACATTCACGACCTGGAAGATGT
>Ga0181612_149005_pt1 | contig 20344 bp, 17 predicted proteins | sample HoacroProtozoa21_FD_119630 | JGI IMG/M metagenome (GOLD analysis project Ga0181612, IMG submission 119630) | Hoatzin crop microbial communities from Cojedes, Venezuel. Combined Assembly of Gp0051906, Gp0051904, Gp0051908 | reverse complement strand
TTCCTAAATAAAATGCTGGCGGGCTGGGTTTTTTTTTTTTAAAAAAATTTTTTTCCATTCCCATGAAAAAAACACCCCAAAAACCTTTTTTCCCCCCCCCCCCCCCCCGGTTGAACAAGCAAGCTATTTTTCTAAATATAAAACAAGTGTTGTGCCCATACAGTCTATTTATCTTGTGCCAGCTCAATGCTGAATTATTGTTTTAATAAAGGACCCTATGGTAAGGCACAGTAAGCCCAATGCACCGATTGTGTCAGAGTGCTGCAAGCAGTCTTGTTCTTGCGTGCCACAGGCTGCCACCAGCAGGTCATCTTCCCAGGCCCTAATTTATTGAACAAATTTGAACAGCCATGTAAGTGCTGCTTTCATTATTCATTCATCCTTGGAAACATTTGCCGGGTTTAGCTGGGGCGTTTTATGTGCTGCCTGCCCCCTCTAGTGTTGCAAAAAGGAAAAAATTGCTTTTATGATTTGCTGAAAACTTTGCTGAGGACCAGAACGGAACATAGCTATATATGTCAGGGCTGCCAGCACTTGTAACTATTAATCACAGCTTGTGATAGTCCATGTTCCCAAGGTGATAACCTCCACAATCTCTGGCTTTATTAAAAAAAGTAAAATAAATTATCTTTTATGCATTATTCCTTGAGAAACTCCTAGTATCTGAGAGGAGGGAAAAAAGAAACAAACAAAAAAAAAGACTCTGAAAGTTTTCCAAACCAGAAAGTTTTAAAATATCTGTCTAGTGACTTCTGAATCCTTGATGTTGGTAAATGATGTCTCCATGTTAGCAATAGAAAGCCCTGCCAGCTCTTGAGGTTTTCTGCTAAACACAGGTTTACCTGTGGGTTTTTTGCAGCAGGATGAGGCACCAAGAGCAGGGCTCTCCCTTGGTGCAGCACACACCAGCCCTGACCTTCAGGGGTGTCAGAGAAACAGCCCATATCCTGATGGCCAAGCTGAGCTTCACTTCCCAATACCACTACGGTGAAGGGAAACTGCTTCAGTCCCTCCTTATCATCCACATGTTTAATGAAGCTCAGCCTTTATTCCATATGTTGTGAAAATAAAGTTGTGGCAGGTATTGCCTCCTTCCATTCAATACTCTGGGCTGTCCCACTTTTATTCAGTGTTTTGGCTGGTTTCTGCTGGCTTTTCTGAGTAACGCCCCAATCCTGACTTCACAACTCATCACCACCTCTGTCCAAACACTAACTCAGCCAACTCATGTAGCTTAGAGTGCAAGACTGTTTCAAGATATAAATGGGCTTTTTTTAAACAACAACAACAAAAAAAATTCTAAAACCACAGATGACTGTAAGATGCCAACACTGGACCAGCTCCTCAGAGGTACCAAGCACCGGCAGCTCCTGCCTCAGGGGTGCCTCTGGGGAAAGCAGCGCAAAGCAAGACCGGCGCGTGGCAAGCACTGCGGTTTTCACTTTACCTCGGGAGAATGCAGTTCAGTTTTGAAACACGCTCCAAAATACATGGGCAGAGATGGCTCAGGTCCGCACCACTGTGAAGACCCTCCCAGCCATCGGTCCTGCGGATGCGTTGGGCTTCCTTTCCTTTCCCTTTCCCTTTCCTTCCCACCCACACGCCCAGTGGACACTAGATGTCCCTTGGTGACCACGGAGGGATGTCCCGTGGTGGCCACGGAGGGACCACCGGGTGCCGAGACCTCCCCAGGGAGCGATGCGGCCCTCTTTGCAGCCCAGGGAGGTTTTCAGGCAGGGAAGGATGGAGTTGTGCTGCCCGTGGGGCTGAGGACAGGGAGGGGGTTTGGAGAAGACATCTGTCCTTCTTCAGGCCTCACTGCGATGCACGGTGGCAGCGCTGCAGCTGTTCAAGCAACAGTTTTCTAGAACTACTTATCATGGCCATTTCCTTTTCCTTTCCCTAATTCAGCTGTTTTCAAGGATGTAGTTGTTTTGGCTGATGTTAACAAGTACACAAAACGAATAATGACGACTGCATCATTCTTAGCACGAGGCAGACATCCAAAGCAGAGGGGAGCCAAATAGTTCAAAGTCTGGCAAAAAATCAGGTGCCATTAAAAGAGTTTGATAGCAGAAGGATTGGGCAGCCTTGGTAAATTGGTCATCCTGTGACAGTAACCTCTCCTTGTTTACCTAAAAATGGTCAGAAGACTTGTCAAATCAAGGATCCCTCTCCAGTGGGATGAAGAGTGCCTCCTGATGGCAACCCCTCTGCCAAGTTGTCCATCTTAAGGTGGGGTGTGCCCTTCTCTTCATCAGCCAGACAGCAGTGGCAACTGGCTTAGACCAAACATCAGCTTTCAGTGAGGTGGAGAGATACTGAAATGCTTCAACAGTGTCGTTATCCGACTTGTGCGTTGACCCCTTCCCCCCCAGCCCCTTACCTTGCAGGCCATAGAGCTGGCCAGTGCTGTGCTGTCGCGTGATGTGCTGCCAGTAGGCACTGCGGGGCAAGGGCACCATGGTGCTGAGGGACACAGCTCGCTCGCTCATTTTCATCTGAAGCTGCAAAGCAGTAAACCCACGTGAAGAAGACAGTTACGTTTATTGCAAATCCTCCAAGAATAGCACAAACACTGGCTGCAAGGGCTTCTAACGATATTGCCAGCACAGCCTCTCCCTCCCTCTCTCTGCCCACCCTACACAAGCATGGGCAACTAACTCAGGGTCAGTCTCCACGGGCACACAGCACGCCGGTTAGAAGGCCACGCTGCTTTGCACACCAAAGCTCACCTTCGTGCTCCCCTGGTCCTGGGCTAGCACTGCTTCCCCCGAGGGGAGCTTCAACTCAAGCAGCTGAAACAGAAACCGGGGATCAGTGGAAGATAGGAAAGTGCCGATATGCTCCCCCTTTGGCAGGAAAGCCATCCGAGGGCCTTCCCAGCTATGCAAGCAACTTCCCAAAGCTAAATAAAGCCTCAGCACATCGAGAACCTGAACTGGAGATGTTTCACATGGGTGAAGACAAGTTTTTCTTGTTAGTTTGGAAGCATTTTCTATTCATTTCCCATCTCCTACAGCTGAGGAATGTGCCAGCTGGATGGCACAGGAGTTTGACACAGGAGATAACTGCATCCTTCAGCTAAATTATTGAAATGAACAGCATGCCCAGGTATGCCGAGAGGAGAGCACGTGGGCTGCAGCGCATTGCTGGAAGCCCCATCTCACACTTCCCCACCCATACAGGGGCTTCAGCTATATTTTCTTACATAATCGCAGCCCTTTGTTAGTTATACTATGCGTAATACAAAAACATATGAGAACTGACTACTTTAAGGCATTTTTTCCATTAATTTAGGAAGATGTATGTGCAAGCTGACAAAAATAATTGGATTTATCATAAGCTTCACAGTACAGCGAAAATTCTCCTTCCAAAGCTCAGGAAAACATCAGTTCAAACATAGCAAGACTGCAGCTGACTTTTCTAATTTATAAAGATAGCTTTTTACAAAAGAGTGATCTTTTACATTTTAGTTGCACAAAACCTGAGGTGAAAGAACCTTTTACAAGAAGACCAGTATATTTTGGAGCAAAAACAAACAGGTGAAGCAAGCACAGAACAGAGGTGAGGGCTGGCTGTCTCTGAAGAGAGCCACTTCCAAATTATTTAGGGGTGTGATGAACCTTCATCACACTCCCTGTATGGGGGACACCATGCCTGTGATGAGAAGGTAAAACAAAGCCAAACCCAGATCCACTCCTGCTGTTAAAACACCCACCTCCACGTCAGCTGGATGTGAATCACTGCACCATGCAAGGTTCCACCCACATCATACCGTATTTATTACAGCTCCTTCACTAAAGCCCCACACCCTTTGCAGTGTCACCACACACATCTCAGCACCATAGAAACAAACAACGATGGATCTTTAACTGGGAATAAAAATCAGCAGAGCATTGTGAGGATGGCATTTCCCGGCTGGAGAGACTTTTTTTGTGGTTCCATCTATTGGTGAGTTGGACAGCAAGCTAAGGCAGTTTGAGCAACAGTCTGGCTGTTACGAGGAGTGCGAAAAAGCAACAGGCTATGTCTTGGGAGAAAAAAAAAAAAAGATACACAGCTAGAGAAAGATTTGATAAAGACATGGAAAAGAGCCAGAAGGGGTGCCCCCCCCCCGAACTCAATCAGCAGGGGAAAAAATTAAAAAACATACAGCTGGAGATAAGAATTAGTATGTTATGTCCAGAATACACAGCGTTTCATCAAAACACCTTGGACTGTGAGCAAAGGCAGCTTTAATGATGATTGATTTCATTCTCTCAATTAACCTACTGTATCTCTGTGGCAACAGAAAGAGTAGAAATAACTTGATAATGACCTGGCTTTATGCCGCAGAAGCACCCAGCACCGCAAGCAGGTCGAAAACAGTCAGAATTGATATGCTGGAACACGCATGAGCCAAGGCCGCGAGCAGAGCGCCAGGCGGGACATGCGACTCCTCATATCATTAATACAACAAATAATGTGTTAACTGGAGAGCACCTAATTTGTAGCCTCTCGCCCTCTTCTGCCCAGGGGAGAAGGAGAATGCTGAAACCTGAAAGCAGATCAGGATCCCCAGAGCAGTTCAAATGCAGCTCCGTGCACATGTGACAGGGATCAAGTTATGTTAAATCATGCTTAAACCAAAGCAGCAAGGATGTGAGAAGTGGTGAGGGACAACACAAAGCCACCCCACAGCTCCGGTGGCTAAGAGAGATCCACAGAGGAAAGCGATGGAGGAGAGCAGCTGGGGAGCTGCTGTGCCACCTCTTGTCACCTGGATGAGAGATGTACAGAGCTATACTAAGGTAGTTTGCTGGGTTAATGCACAACAGGGTGCAGTTGGTTCCCAGAAGTCCTGGGGGTTCACGGAGGAAAGATTAAGTATTTGCTTTCTTGGATCCCACCTTAACAATCAGCAAAACTTGCATTAGAGGCAAAACCATTGCCTGTTATAAAAAAACACGACCAACCAACCAAATGCCTGCACAAACAAACAAAAAAACCCATCCTAAAACCCACAGCACCCACACATCAACATTCTCCTAAGCTAGCTGTGAACATGGCTCCAAAAGGAAAGAAAAGAAAGATGACTGAAGATTTGTCAGGTTTCACTGGTCTCCTCAGGCTGGACAATGCAATTTTCAAAGATTTTGTAGAAAAACTTGCACTAGGTAAACCTTCACCTTGGGATCTCCAGTTGGAGAAGACTGCACTCACTGTGGTTTTGAGGGGATTTTCTTTCTAGTGAAAGAAATTCATGTAATCAAATCAGAATCAATCAGAATGGTAATTCCTTAAGTAACATTTGCCAAATTTATTACAACAAAATTAAAGAACAACAAACAACTTGAGAAATTAAAGGGCACTAACATATTGCTGCCGTTTTGACTACTATCCATCTTACACTAAATATTCTCTTCTTTCAAAAGTTAATGAGCACCATTTCCACTCCTAATAATGAATCTCTGTGGAAATGGCCTGAGATAACAGCAGGCTCCAGCCCGGCCAGATGAGCTCGCACATCAGATGGATCAAGTGCACACCTGAGCGGCGGACAGGGGAGAAGGAGTCCGGGGAGGCTGCCAGTAAACTGGCTGATAATGCCTTTCTATGAAGCACTGAGCTTTAGCTGTTCACTGTTACTACTTTAGTGAGATGTCAAGTTGTAATGTCTTTTTTAAAGCAAGCTGAACTGAACAGGCATAAATGACAGCAGTCAAGTCACAGCACTGCTCCCGTCAGGTTTCACAGCAACCGAATACTCATGAAAATGTAACCTGAGTAGACATTCTCTTTCCATTGTCTGGCAATGCAAAAGTGAAAGGAAAGAAAAAATTGGATGAGAGGAGTTACCAAGTGACCAGAATGGCTTCATGCATCACTAAGCAAAGCCAGCTCTTTCTTCCCTTTGAAAAAAAGAAAAAGGTGAAATCTTTGAATTCACTGCAAAGGAAAATAAATGAAACCCACCTGTGGAAGTGTCACAGATTCTGGTCAGCATATGCTCAGACCTCATCAGAAAGCAACAGCACATTAACAGTAAGTGTCAGGGTGAGGTTCCCAGCTGAGGAACAACTATCGCATCAATTTTCCACATGCATTTCAAGAGCCAGAGCCAGTTATAGTCACAAACTGAACCAACATACTGTAATATAAAGAGAGTGACTGCTAGGGAGGTGACAGACACATTATAGCCCACACTGTAAACAGTACTTGGCAGCTTTATTTTGCTCTATCAGCATAGGATATTCAACTCCTTTTTCTTTTTTTTTTTTTTTTCCTCAGAGGCTCCAGGAGCCCTCAGGTAGCTTAATGCCATCTTCACCTTGGTCTTGGATAATCACATCTCTGATGTAGCAGTGGTCAGGATTACAGGAGCAAATGGAAGACTTAATTTTTCAGTGTAGACTTAATTCTCACCATCAGTATCTCCTACTTTCTACTTTTATTTACCCTTCTAGTAAATAATATCTCAAGCTTCACTAATACGAAAATTTATACAGGGTAAAAATTCTTGGAGACAGAAACAATACAGACAGCTGAGCACGAAGTGCAAGTATCTAAAATGAACTCCTTGTTGAAGCGTTCAAAAGCAGAAGAAAAATACAGGGGAAATCAATCAATCTGAACAAAAATATACTTTCCAATATTTTGTAATCAGCAAAATAAGCCGCCTGAGTTCTACAGCAATATAAAGATCCTCTGCCTACACTTCTAAACGTGACTATTCTTGGACCCCAGAGAAGCCGCCACGTCTTACTGACTGTTTCAGAAGCAGACAACGTTTCTGTGACAGACTTGAGAAACTCCTATTCAGGGGCATATGGACCCATCTGAAACAATTATATTCTGCTACTAAATTACAAGACTTTCTGTTCACCAGGAATATGTTCTTACCCCCTACTTAGCACTCTAGGACCTATAAAATTAGATTTAGGGGTTGTGGTTGGACACAGTGTTCATGAAAAAGCTTTTAGAGGCTGTGCAGCTGATCTCTATTGAAATCTACAGCAACTGTGCATCTGTTGAGTCTATTGGCACTTGTAAGACGGAAATTTTACAGTACAGCATCAGAGATCATCTATTAAAGATGCTATTACATAAATGTAAAACCATAAAATATGAAATCGCCTGTAAGCCTATTCACTGTTGTTACTGAACTTCTGTCTGTTTTCTGAAAATGAAGTTCTGTTCTCAACAGGTTACTCAATCACTTCTGATCCTGGTGGGCTACAAATGTTAGCTAGGCACACTGACTTATCCTAGGTTAATTTAAATCTGCTTAATTTAGTTACTGTTGAGTACTTGTATCATCTACCCATCTGTCTCAACTTAGATAATCTTCGATATTTTTGAACCAAAACTGCCTTCACTAACTAGAACTATAAAGTTTTTTGTTTTAAACAAAAGTTAAAACCAGCAAAGATGGTGTTAGATGATACTTTACTGGGAAAGGAAAAAACACCAGCGCAGCTGACTGCAGAGTTCACCTGCTAGTTCTAACGTTTTTGAAAGAAAGCCAGCAAAGTGTCAAGCTCTTCCTAGCGAACTTGGAATTGGTGGGAAAAGCACGTGCTCTAAGTGGACACAGGGCAGAAACTGTCACAAGTTAATACTTCATCCTCACGGACAAAGCGCTCTCTCACAGGCTTCACAGACAGGACCACATTGTAATGACACTAGCCAGATGTTAACAGAGTAACATCAACTGAGAACTGGTATATCACACTATATATAGTGAAAAATATATACATATACATATAAAAAACACTAACTAGTCTCTTTCCTGTTGAAAGCAAAGACATTGCATGACCCACATCACCTAGAAACAGACTTGAATTTTCCTCACTTTCCCGTTTCAGCTGTTCCACCTGCTCTACAGATGACAGAACTACCCATTTGCCTGCGTGCTTGGCTGAAGCAAGTAGTTATCCAGTCCACAGGGTTCATCAGGACACTTGGAAAGAGTTTTCTATTGCTCCTCCTCTCCTCATTTGCTCCTCCTCATTGGAATGTTCATAAGAGAAATAACTTTCCTATCATGTATTTGGCTTCCATTCTGTCTCAAGTCCAAGAAAGTGGAAGAACAAAAGAAATACAAGTATTTAAGACAATTTATTCCCTTCTCCATTCCCTCAACATCCACTCTCATCTTTTCTTCAGTTTCCACAAGTAGTAATGGTATTTTTTGTTTCAACCCAGCTGGGTCATCCGGTTAATACTGGGATAATTCATCACTACAACTTATCCCTGAAACCAAAATTTTAGTAGAATTATTGAAAGGATTAGACATGGATGGCAATAACAGCAGCGCTTATGTTTACAGTTAGAGAAAGACACAAGTCTTGTTGCAGCATAATCCAATTACTACTGCCTGGAACAGAGATGATGTTTATAGCCAGGCTGTTCCACAGTTGTCCATTCTGGGCATTTTCTACATTCCAGAAAGCCTGTTATCTTCAGGATACTAATTTTGTTGTTAAAGTCAACCTGTGAGTTGGGGTGTAGAGACCAATTGTGGTATTGGATAAACAGAACATTCCTTTTCACTCAACAGGCTTCATGACCAAAAAAAAAAAATATCAAAAGTTAATAGCATCCTGAGACACATTAGGTCGAAGTGCCATAAACTGCCTTCCTTAGGCATAATGCTTCTGGAGAACCCACACTATCTTTTCTCAATCTGTATGCTAGTTTTGCATCTTAAATTTCTGTATTTCCCACCAGTCACGTGTGTCATACAAGAAGTTTTAGATACAAAAAGCACTTGTGGAAAACAGACATCCACTGGGAGATCAGACAAACATCTAGTCCTCCCCTACAGTTTAATCTGAACCATATGACTCTTTCCACATGATCCTTGGAGTGTTGACATCAATTAGCAAATGGAAAACTGAGCATGAGCCACAACATTTTGCAAATAGATTGATGAGAAATACTTCCAGACAAACTCATGATGCTGATTAATCAAAGCAACCTAATGAGAATGTGCACTGACAGGAGCTTATCATCTCTGTATTAATTCACACTTATTGATAGCTTTGCAAACACAAAAATCAAGGACTATAAGTTTCCCTGTTGTTTTGACTCTTGAAAAGCAATCCCAGTTATATGTATTGCCCTAAATATTATAATCAAGCAGAATTTAATAAGCACAATAATAAGACCACTTACTATCTGCAAATCAAAACTTAAAATCACGTTGAAGAAACATATGGTTCATTGGTGCCCACTTTGAAATAACAAGCATATCGAGGAGCCATACCATTGAATTTTTCACACTCTGCAGCAAGCGCTCATGTTGTTCTGCTATGGCCAAAGCAGCCGAGTGAACCTTCTGATAGATTGCTTCCCCATCTCTGGTCTGAAAGATGAATAGTCCTTCTCCTGTGTCACACATCCTGCCAAAGCAAGAACAGATGCGATCTAAGGGTGAGATTTCAGTCTACAGGTCAGCACGAACAAGCAAAATTTTACCATGCTGCTCTGGAAGCACTACTGCACAAGCAGTAAGAAAACAAAGGTTGTTGAAATATGGAACAAAGTTATCTAAAAGTCTTTGTGTATGGGTCTTGGCAGCCCTGGTACAATCTTACTATTTCCGCCCATACTTGTATTGCGCTCACCGAACAGGGACTCGGTGAAGTACCACTGATCCATCATAAGTGCTTAAGCTCTAGAGAGTTCACGTACAAGACCCAGATTTTTAATATTTAGACCCTATGTAGAATCTGTGCCAGGTAGGATTAATTTGCCTTCCCCTTTCAGACTTTAAACACTGCCCGTAATGAGTTTTGCAGAGTTTTGTCTTCCACTTGAAACAATAAATACAAATCCTCAGCATCCCAATTACATTGTCCTATCATGGCTAATGCATAATCTGCTAAATAAAAACGTATCCTTTCCCCTGTCCCCGAGAGGACTAAATTCTGCAGTAATATGGAGGATGGACATTTAAATACCTCTCCTCTTTCCAGAGAAGTTAACTGTATGATCTGTTTCTCTCTTACTACTCTAATTCTTCAATGTGCTTATCTAAAGTAATGGACCCATACCCCTCAGAAAGGATTTGAAAGTTTAGTTCAATAAACAAGTGCTCCAACTGCAGTCAAAGACTTCAGCTCATTAAGACTGAGCTACAGGAAGCAATACAGAACAACATCTCTAAAACAAGGAACTGCATTCAAATTTCTTATAAATCCATTTGTCAAATAGATGGAAAACAGGAATATAAACAATGGGAAACAGGAGTCCCTTCTCCACTATTTTAGTTTCCTTTTGGGAAACAACTTGGCATTCACTGTTCCCAACTTCAAACCCCACTTCTCCTCGTACAGAACCCATAACTCTGTGCCCAAAGGCCCACACTGTACCAATTATGGAATGATGTTCACCCCTTCTTCCCACATCTGTCCATCCAGTTCTCTGGCTCATAGGTAGATTTATTGAAGAACAACCCTATACAGTAGTATCTGGCTGGCAGCCTCCGTGCTGCAGTCCCCTGGGATATAGCACAGCTCTCCCACCCCCATCCTCAGGCACTTTTATTTGGCAACTGCTTCCATTCAAGATGCAACCTGGGATTAAGAGGGTTTTCTATTTGCTTTTATATTAGTTTCAATATTATTTAAAATTTTTTTTTTAGCAGAAGGTACAGACTAGCCTCTGTCTGAAGACAAGCTCTGATGTCCTTCAACAACCTTTGGAAGTGGTCCCAAGCACCACCCAGCACCTCTGAGGAAAGCAACGCGATGTAGCGAACACACACCTACCTCCCCGCTTCAAACGTGAACCAAGATGGGTCCCGCCCGTAGCGTCGGAGGGCACTTAATGGCCAAGAGATGAGTTTTACTCTGGGATTCTGGATGTCCCAAAGACAGATATTCTCAAATGTTATCTGCAAGGTACATTCCCCATGCACATCTAAATTAGGGGATGGCATCAAATACACATTGAATCTCTCTGGGAGAAAAACAAAAGATTAGTCTAAAATCCCTGCCCATTAAATATGCAAGTCATTAAAGGAATATCCTATTTTCCATCTCTAATACAAGATCTTATTTCCACTTAGAACAACTAATTCAGAAATAAAGCCTCAGTTCCTTCCGATAACTCAGTAAACTCCATGTTTGGGGCAGTCAGAATGCTGCACTCACACCATGTCAAACGTTTGTGTGTGCAGTCAGATACCAAGAGAACTGCACCATCATAATCCTGATATTTGCAAACAATTAATAAAATTGTGTGCATGAATAAATACATTGCAATTGCATTTGTGCATGTAATTAGTTAATTTGAATAGGAAAGTGAAGTAGCCACGGGCTCAGGTTTTGCATGCAATTACTGTTATTTATTGTTTGCTTTACACTGCTGCCAAAGAGCCTCAGTCACAGACTGAAAATGTTGGACAAACATCGTACAAGAAAACATACAACAAAAGATAGTGCCCCTCTCCAAAAGCAACTAACTTGTCTGAGAAAGAAAAGTGTTATTCCAAAGTAATTCTAGTTACCTTATTTATTATCTCCGGTAGCAATTAAAAAAAAAAAACAAAAGCCAAAAAAAAACCCATATAAAAACAACCCCCACAAAAGTGGATGGAGGTCTTGGAAAAACACGTTTGCTCCAAGTGATTTCTGATATTCATATGCACAGTCCAAAAGACTTCAAAATAATGCAGATAAAGATTTAAAAGGTCAACATTTATGCACCTACCACTCTGCTCCCTCTCTACTCCAGATGCCAACAGGTCAGGCTCTCCAAGGCTAATGTCATTAATTCGTGTTCCAAGACACTCCATCTGCAGCACCTTGCACCACTCATCTGCCTCAAGTTCTGTATAAAGGCCCAGAAAATCTGTGTGTAGGTATAATACATTTACAATTCCACAATTAATGGTCTTATGTTTTCTAATGTGCGTTGCCATTTACCCACCTGACTCACAAGCAAAGGTTTTTGATGTGTCATCACTAAAATAAATCCCAACAGCATGCTTCTTTGTGCTTTTTGGCATTCGTAATACATTCTTCACATTATTGAGCTCTGTGACCTGAAAAGCACAATTTGAATTTTTAATTAGGAGCTTGAAAAGATATGTATCCATTATTGACTGGAGAAGGAGAGAAAACAATTATATCATGTTGCAAAGGACAGGGACACGGAGAGCATGAACATGCCTATGATTGCTCTTCAAGAAATGCAGCCTTGACATGAATCACATTAGGCCATCAACTTGAAGACCCTGGATGATCAAGCAGCCACATCCTCCAGTTCTCTCTTGTCTGCACGTAAGCTTCAGTGCAACACCATCTGAACAGGATTTTAGCCAAGACGCAGGCAGAAAATCAGAGCTCACTTCAGATTGAGAGATATTTACATGAAGGACATGAGAAAGACCAACCTGATGTAGCAGAAGCAAAGGGAGGCGAAGATAAAAATCTAAAGGATTCACCCATTTGGAGGAGCAAGTCCCATTCCGGTACAGCTTTCATCACGGAGGACAAAACCGTAAGAGTGGTGAAAAGCTGCTCTCTATATTATATTTTTATGGAAAGTTGAGGATTTGTTAGAATGTTCCACTTAAAAAAAAATCAAATCACAGTTTTGGTTATTAGAAAGCTTTTTAGCGTTAAAGATTCACAGACTTGCAAACACAGATTTCTGTGGTTTGGTTGCCAAAAAAACTGAAAAACAGCTTTCACACCAAAAAAATCACATGTACCTGCTACCTTGTATACAGCTTTAGTAAATACATACTACAGTTGCTTCATATTTCTAACATTCACTTTTCACCCTCACAACCATTAGTAACACTCCTAAACTTGACTGAGGTGGAATTCTTCATTATTTAGATTCCTTTTAATATACAGATAACACCCAGACAGGGAATCAGGAAGTTATATTTAAATATTCATCATCAGAAAACTTGTCACTGATTCTTTTACATGTTAGGGGTTGAAGAGGGAGAGAGAAAGCAGGGGAATTTAACAGCAATGTTCCCAAAGCTGCACAACCTAACAACTTCACTGCTTTGGTCTCATTATTCCTGTGGAATCGTTTAATATCAAACTGCATCAACCCTAAACAAAGTAATGCAGGAATTGTCTGACAGATAAGACTCAGGAAGTATAAAGAGGTATCGGTGTTGTAGGGTCCAGCAACAGAAACTGCTCCACTAGTGCATCTTGGGTTTCCCAGCACACCCACTGCATCTCTCTGGCCCTTCATCCTAAGTCGCTTTCTTCTTAGAGTCAATTTATTGCCTGTTCCCTTCCACCAGAAGAGAACAGCCAGCCAAAAATCACACTTTCAAGCAAGACTCCTGAAATGGTAATCTTACTGTGAATGGAGCAGTTGATGGGCAATGTCCCCCCAAAATAAAAATAAATAATAGATCAAAATGTCTGGAAACTCACTCTCCGGGCATTAGCAGAAGGAATATCCCATTGGGAATATACCAAACCTTCTGCATAGCTGCCAAACTTAGAACTCAGGTTTTTATAGCCTCCAGGTTCAAGATTTTGAGAAGTGTCAAACCTGAGACTTCTAATTGTGCTTAATTTTGCATGAGCATTTTTTACCCTTCCAGGAAGTTCTGTGATGGAAGCACATCCCCCAGTGCTATCAAGACACTGAGAAACTCATTGTTAAATATGACAAATCTGTCATAACCTATTCCCATCATGCTCAGCACATGACAGGTCAAGCACAAATTGCCAGCTGCCAAGTTCAACTCTCATTATTTTTCTCATATGCCAAGAAAGGATTCAAATGCAAGAGGAAAAAAAGAGCTAGAATTTTTCATTCAGGACAGCAACTACCTTGACATTTATACTGAGCACTTTTACATTTTCTCAAGCAAATGTGCTAATGAAGTTTTGTACCTACGAGTACAAAAGTTAGCAGAAGCAGAACGTAGCCATACGTTTTGGTAATGAATCATTTAGCTATCTAGGATTTGTTCTAATGGAAAGCTCGTTTCTTAAAATCAGGCATGTCGCACTCCTGCTGCTGGATATCCCAGTAACTGTCTCTACCGTGATGAATCCTGCGGATGCTGTGACAGCGCTTAGCGAGATCGTGAAAGGTTTATACTAGTCAGGGAATAGTAAACTGCCTCTCCGTGCTGGCTCAGGGGCCAAAAGCACTTTCAGCAGTTCGGAGGCTCAGAAGCACCAACCGGTCGGCTGCCGCCCGTGTGCCCGCCAGCCGCGGGGAGACACCCTGCACCCCAGCCAGCGAGGTGAAGGATGCTCAACCGCTTGGGAGGCTGCTGGCTGCTGCACAGGGCTGGGGAAGGAAAACCAACCAACCACCCCAAACAGTATCACTAACGGCCCTGTGTTCAGACGGCATCGTGCACCTGCGGGCCGGATGGGAGCAGATGTTCATAACACTGCTGGGAATGTGAGAAGGACAAGATTAGAACATTTGTTTTGTCTGCCTACACTGAAGGAGAGACATTTCTAATCACCGTTTCTTTTACTATGACTCCAGCCTTGTACATCTTACCTTCACCACTCCCAGCATCCCTAAGACAACATTTTACCCCCGAAGTTGTCATGTTTTATTCTTATTAGGGCTGCAAGCTGCAACTACTGCCCAATCTCCCTACACAAGCTCCTGCAGTCTCTGTGTCCTGGCACAGAGGATCCATCACCCATTCCCTCTCACCTCTGTACTGCTAGAGACATCCTGTACTTTCCAGTCTCCACACTCCAGTCTCCAGTCACCTTTACCCACCCAAAGGCTTCCAGCCTTGCATGCTATTGCTTACGTGTCCTATCCATACTGCAGCTCTAGGACTGCATCATCTCTGAACCCAGTCACAAGGACTGAGATTTGCTCCTGCCAATATCTCTGATACCTGCAGTCTCCCTCTGGTCTAGGGTTTCATGTCAGAGGCAGTTGGTCATTCCACCAAGATCTACCCAGCATACAGAGTAGGACAGAAGCCACAGCCATGTCTTGCAACCAAGAATTTTCTTTCTTTCGGTTCTCCCAGTCAAGAAAAGTTTTGCCAAAAGTTACACAGCAGCTCCTCCTCCATCCTATGGCCCAGCACAGCAATCTCACTTCTCCTCCCCTCCCAGTGAGGACAGCCACTTTTGCTCGTCACTTCAGTGGACCATTAAGGAGTTGTGCAAAAATCAAGATGTCCAGAATTGTGGTGGCTGGGTGACTGGACCTCATGACGCATGACTATCAACTCCTGCATTCCCCGTTAGGAACAACTAAATATGAAAAAACATTAATATAATGGCATCATTGTTTTGGAGCTGAGAATAGTAATCATTTTTTCCTTCTTATCATAAATTCCTCTCAAAAGCCAGTTAGTTACTGCAGTAAAGTACTTCTTTGTAATCTCAAATGGAGAGTAATATATTCCAATAGAGATTTTACAAGAATCACCTCATGCTTGAAATCCCAGAGTTCACCCTTCTGAAGAGAAAAATTTGTTTTCATTTGAATATGCCTTCTCCTACATTTGCTTTTTATTACTGTACTCCCCCTATGCACACTGTGTTACGAAGAAGACAAATGCAGATTTTCTAAGACACTATTTATCTCTTATCTGTTGCCTTCACAGTATTCACAGGGGTCTGTTTTGCTTTTCTGGGGTATTGACCAGCAGTTTATTCATCTCTCTAAGCAAAAACTCTCCCTAAGTCAACACAAGAGCAGAGGACGCAGATAGCGAGCACGTGAGTGTGCCACCGACCCGGGTTTTAGTGTGAGGGCAGCTCAGACTGATGGGCTTTTCTCTGCGTCTGCAAGGTGAGCGTACAGGGAAGGAGGAAGGAAAAAGGGGTGCAGAGATGGGGTGAACATGAACAAATAATTAGATGAGGATTATTTTTCTCTGTATGTTTATAAAGCTCTATCCTAAGCCCTTTCCTCATCACTTTGCCCCCACCTCCAAGTGCTATATGCTGGGAGGAGGGAGGAGGAACAGGACAGAGTCCCAACACAAGTCCGCACCCTGCCACAGTGTGCAGCAAGCCAGGTGCTCTCAGGAATCACCTGATGCCCTGTGCGAATGCAAGCTGCCGGCACGGCAAAGCACAGCAGCCATGTACCAAACACACACGCCGAGAGCCCTGGCTCACAGCCTGGCCAAATAAAATAGCAGGCGATTTCATCCCTTGGGTGATATCCTGAAGAAATGCTGAAATCAATAATATTGTGTCATTAATTTCACTGATCATCAAATCCTTTGTAACTCATATTTTAGCTCTCAACTGGGGAAAAAATGTTATTTGTATTTGGAGAAATGCTAGCTACAACATTTGGCAGCTCCTGGGTTATTTTGTGCTGCATTGACTGCTTGAGAGCTCTTGTGTAATGGCATTTCAAAGAGCATGGTCTGAAAGTCTTCACACACATCTGAAGATTTCCTGATGGCATTTGCTTCTGTTGAGCAGCACAAGCTGACACCAAAGCGTCTCCCTTTGAAGCATGACAGCCTTGCAGCCCTCAATTCTGACCCTTGACCCAGGCCCAAATGTCTACAGCAATATGCACACACTCCAGTCTCTTCCCACTGGGTTTCAAACCAAATTCTTCTTCAGTACCAGCCCTACAGACACAAGCAGAATAACAGATGGACAAAATCTGGCATTCTGGGATTCTTTCTGAAGTCAGTGGCACAAGTGATAGCATGCAGAAGCGTCGCTAGAATTCAGTCTTTCGGCTCCTGCTTGCCTTCTGTCCTGGACACAACCTTCTGGTACCTGATTTGTATGTCTGGCAAAAATATACTCAATAAGCAGCTGCCCTCTCTTCCCTTTCAGGGCTGAGCTGCTGAAGTTGTCTTCACCATTCAGAGGTCCAGAGGTACTCCTGTCTGGCAACAACCCCTTCTGGCAAGCTCCAGCTTTAGCCAAGAAGCTATTCCTGCTGCCAGGGCTCAGCATCTGTGCTCCCGAGGGACAAGCTGTCTAAAGATCAATTGGTATTTGACCTGCTGTGTCACTCAGCAAGGTGCTTCAAAATGCCAGCGTTATCCCAGGTGCCTAAGCAGCCTTCCTGTTGCTCACCCTTGCGCAACAGATGGTTCAAATTGTCTGGCACATATGCACCGAATTCACACTGAAGAAGTGGCAGGCTGCTAACGTCCCCTCTGCCACGCTTTTGGAAAGGAGTCAGGAGCAGACACCAAACACCTGCAAATATTTGAGGCTGAAGTTTTCTTTTTTTTTGCATTTTTTTAAATAGCTCTCCTCCTGCCAGGCTCTTGCAAAACAGTGTTTTCCTGGGTAGTTTAATTCATGTATATTTGTCCGAGATTAGTAAGTAATGCACTTTTATAAACTTGATTTTAAACACATGGGTAAACCACAAATAGCAGACCAATGTCAGTATTAGCAGAAAAATCACAAGAATGCTATTTTGTTCAGGGTTAAAGACCTTCGTTTGCATACTTCTTGCCTCCCCTTTACTCCCAAGCCTACTTCAGGTTAAAGTGACAAGCCATGTAATTGAAATACGTTGCATTACATTCAAAACTAAAATACTTGCAGAGCTGTGTGGTAAAAGAGTTCTGAACCAGGAACAGGGATTAATCCTTCATTTCCCAAGTGACAGTACAAGCAGACAGAGCTTCACCCTGACCAGGTACACTCAGGCAAAAATTTTTCCATCTCTCTCATTCCCTTCAAACGCATGCCAAACACAGCGTTTGTTAAAAATGGACTTTAGCATTCAAGCTATTGTTTGAACTGGTACATAATTCTCAAATATGGGGAGCCTTTCAGAACACAACGCGAGAGAATATATTTATTGCCTACACAACTGCCACATTCAATGGCTTTCAAGTATTTTATGTTTTAATCTTAATTAAGGATTTCATGCTTCTGTCTTAGCGTCCTGAAAAATCCGCCATGACGAGCACAGGTAGATCACTTCCCAGGACACACCAGGGGAACATTTAATGGAAAACGCTCCTGCTGCTGCAAATCCAGCCCAGTCCTGCTTATAAGATTTGCCTGTACATATCTAACTTAGTAAGTATACATAACATACTAAAATTTTATACGTTTTTTAAAAGATTTACTAAAAATATCCATATAAATACATATATAAAAAGAAAATCTACAGCCATACCTATATCTCCCTTTCTTCAGTGGGAAAAATCTATTTTTCACTTGCTCACATACAGAATCGCACACACTGGCCATAGTCCCACTGTAGTCCAGCACTGGCTTATTCGAAGAAATTAAAGCCAGGAACAACGACCAGATTTAGAGATTCCGTTTTCACCTTCACTCCCAGAGGCTGCTGCTGCGCTCCCGGGATCAGTGGAGCCAAGCACAAGTTATGTCCTTCCATACGGAAGGACACGTGCCTGCCCCACAGACTTGCAATGAGCCTTGCTGTATGGCATTATAGTGAAGACACCAGAATATCCTGACAAGTTACTTTAATTCTTTTAAAGCCTCAAATTAGACATTTCATTCATAGTAAGTGATAGTATTCATTAAAATAAATGTTTAACAGCCAGTTATTAGCAGAGTGGTCATACTTTAAACATTTAATTTGCTACCGATACAGTTTTGCATTAGCAAGCCTGGAAAACAATTACAAATTACACAATTCAATTTTCCAAATGGATTATTCCATAACTAGGCAGAAAGACTGTTTAAATTACTTCCACTGTTTCAAGGCAAGATTAATACAATCGGATTAAAACTGAGATCCCCTCGAGGTATCAGTATATTCCTGTCAGCAGTATGCAATTGGTTGGTTTTGTATTGGAATATTAAGGATTCTTCTGGCACACTGCAAAGTCAAAAGTCACTTGGAGAAATAAGAATTTCTTCCTTCCTGCAATATTGTTTTGTTACAGCATATGGTAATTTGTGGTTGATTATTTATATTTACCAAGTGAAAACTAGACAGCTACCGGAAAGGATATCTAACTAGACAGCTACCTGAATCCTAATTATTTTCTCTCCCTTGTGGGACCAAATGAATTAAGTGGGCAATTTGCTTTGTATATGCAAATTTCCAGTTCACTTCATAAGCTACAGACGACTGTTATCAGATGACCTGTATTTTAGGACATTTTAACCTTTCCATGTTTAAAAACACAGAACAAGATTAGAAAGTATTTAAAGGTCAGTATTATAAAAAAAAAAACATTTCTTTTATTGCTTTAAACTTTGAGTGACAAGGAGGTCAGAACTCAGCCTCTGGTGCAGGGCTGCAGAAGGGGACACATACATCACGCATTGAAATTTGAACAAACTGGACCCTCCACATGACAGAAACACCACCGAGACACCTCAGAAACACCACTTGTGACCCAAGACTTCAGACTGATAAAGGGGAGACCTTGGCTGGATAAAGGTGCCAAGAAGATGTTGTATGGTCTCAAGCCACAGCAACCCAGCTTCAGTGACTGGTACCACCATGGTACCAACGGAAGAAATGCTCTGGACAGCCTCTTTCCACTAATAAATTGAAATAACGCTTGCACTTGAATTCATCACAGAAAAAAAAAGCAACCCAATGAAACAATTTAACACTTCAGTGAAAGAGGCAGGTGCTGTTGAAAAATTAGCTCCATTCATCGTTTTTCGTTTTCTATCCTTCACAGTTTTATGATGGATTAAACCTTTCCTGAGACTGATGGGGTGAGCGGGGCTCGTCAGTTTTCTAGATTTGATGCTGCTTTCAACAGCATTTGAGAATCACTTCAGAACCCAGGTAGAAAGTTAGCGACCATATTTCTGAAACATTGGTAATCTGTAAGGGAGGTTTTCCTCTTACAGTATCATCTATCAGACTGAACTGCATTGGCCCTTCGATTCATTAGCACAAGCGTTTGACACAGTGACACCTGACATGCTAACAGGACTGGCTGGGCTTCTCATTTGTAGGTTTAACTTTATTGTCACAGACAGCGAGAAGCGGCCTTCTGTCCAGTAATGACAGAAATAGAATAGTCACCAAAAAACCTCTACACCACCAAGCTGTTCTTACAACAGCTGCTCTTGCTGACCAAATGTGCATCCAGACAACAGCAATGACTATCCTAGACCTCTCGCTGACGTGTTGGGTACCAAAGTCCCGTTAATATTATGTATCAAAACCAGGTGACAAGTAGTGTTAGTTGAAGACTCTGCCTTATTCAGTTCTTTGATGTTTTTTATTAATAATTAACTATGTTTTTTATAAGAATCAGTTCAAGTATAGAGCAGTATAGAGCAGCAGTGACATATTATCCTTTTTCAACACCTCATATTTAATACTGTTAGAAGCTGCATCATTCAGCACCTTAGAATTTCACACATTAACAAAGCTTTTTTAAAAAAGAAACTCATTTTTATCTACCTGTGCTCTTTGTAAGTTA
>Ga0181612_172971_pt1:5000-20346 | contig 20346 bp, 10 predicted proteins | sample HoacroProtozoa21_FD_119630 | JGI IMG/M metagenome (GOLD analysis project Ga0181612, IMG submission 119630) | Hoatzin crop microbial communities from Cojedes, Venezuel. Combined Assembly of Gp0051906, Gp0051904, Gp0051908 | reverse complement strand
TTTTATAAAAAAATGAGCTATGGGTATATGGATTATGTCAGAAGAGGATGTAAGATACACACAGTGTTGCAATTTTTTCTTATATGTCCATCTGTATTATGTAAGCTCATGAAATGTAGTCTGAGATGAGACAGAACTGGCACTGTACTTTCTTGGCTTACTTTTCTTTATTTCGGTGTTCCCTGTTCTGGATTATTGCTTTCCTGAGGCATTGTGCTGGACCGGTGGATGAAAAAGAAATGAATAATTACCTACCTGTACATTTCCTTTTCTTTTCCACTTTTTCCTACTCCTCTTCAAACACCTCCAAAACATCTGTGGAACATAACCACGTTGGTTTGTCCCAATTGGTAGGCATTTTGAAGGAATGCTCTGATACCATGCCAAGTTTCTAGAAGTGAGCGAATCTGATTTAAATTGCCGTATCTGGCTTTTAAAGTAATCACTTCCCTCCTCATCACTGTCATTCCCTCATAAACAATGCACACCCATTTCTCTTAAGGCCACCCACTTGAAACATACTTGTGTGGAAATTTAGGTGGCAAAAACTGTGTGAGTCTTGCCATAACTATTTGTTCCTGCTCTCTGCTGATTGGGAAGCTGAGAATTACCATGCACCAGAAAGCAGGTGTGTAGCTCCAGGAGGTGTAATTTGTTCCTAGCCACACAGTAAATGAGTTTCTCAGCTGGGAGTACCGAAAAACAGAATCTCTGTGCTTTTATTGCTCTTCACTTGTGAAGCACAGTGTTGCAAGGAGACTTAAACTTCAGTAATCTAACAAGGAAAGAACAGTAATCTAACAAGGAAAGAACGTTTATTTTAGTGCCTACCCATCCACCTGACCCCTTCCTCACACTTAAATCCTGCTATGTTAATTTTCAGTTTATAGATTACCTTTTTTTATATATGTTCATTCTCGTGAAGAAGCTAAACATAAAATTTTGTAATATCAAACTATAAATCCTGTTGTACTTTAAAAAATATTTTTACTAATAATTAACGGTTTATTGTTGAGTTAAATGTATTTACTATGGGTGTGCACATACTAATGATGGGAGAAAAAATACAGCGTAATGCTTTTAAACTACGTACGAGTCAGTATGTCAACAGGACCCCAATCACACTGGGATGTAGTGTGTTCCCTTGCTGATGGCACAGTAGGACTTTTAAATAAAATGGGCCCGTATCATGCTAAAATACAGTTATCCATTAATACATAAAGGGAATGGCACCATTGGTTCCATGAGATGGGACTGGAGGCCATCTCTGGCCCTAAGCCAGTGGGTTTGTTACTCCTACCACGTGGGGAGCTTGTGTGCCCAAATAGAGGAGCTCTCATGCATAAAAATAAATCAGTATCTCTTATAAACAGTCCATTCTAGTTAGCAGAAGGCTCTTAGCTTTAATCTTAGTTTTCATGACTATGTTGGACTTCCCCCCCGATATCTCAAGCTAAAGTCACAAAGTCTAGAGGTAAAAATCTGCTGCTTAATAAAAGCAGGCTGTGGTGTCTGTTCTGTAAGTAGATTGTACAGGCTTTAAGGGTTTGTGTTCATGTAGTTTTAGGAGTTCGATGCAAACCATAATGAGATAGGCAATGTTGGCAGTGGTACCTCTCAGTCCCAAGATCCAGTGAGATCTGATTTGCAGAAGTGCTAAGTGGTGGCAATCACAAATCAGATCATGGAGAGGTCTAAGCTGAAGATAAGAAGATGCCATGAAGTGCTTTCAAGTGTACTAGAGTACTGGGCGTTTGATTTCTTGAGGAACCTGAAATCATTGAAGGTTTTTGCTAGAGGAGGATATTTTGTGACATCTTTATGCGTGGGGAGGTTTTTTTCAGTGTTACTTCTCCCAGAAAGACTTATTAGGAAAAATTAAATGTCTGTCATAGTTCTGTATCATAAAAGAAGTGAGTTTACATAAATCATTGCATGTCAGTACTGTAAACTAGGTAGCACATAGCAAGTATTTCTAGGTACATTTCTGGAAAAAAGGAGTTTTCATTTCTGAAAAACAAAGACTGTACCTAATTTTAGTGATATCTCATGTATCATGCATTACCAAATTGATATATGAAGATAGAGAAGGGAGAAAAGAAAAATTAGCCATATTTCTGATCTCTTGAAGAAAGAGAGGAAAGCTTTGAGATGTTCAAACATAGAACTTGTGTTTCTAAAATAAAACCTAGGAAAACAAATAGAATTACTTTATCTGTTGATTTTAAAATATAATCAGCACAGTTGATAGGCAAGCAATAAATATGACTTAAAAATTGTTGGAAGTTATAACCCCCTATATGCTACAAGTTTGAGCAAAACTACTTTGCAGCACAGTAGAAATACAAGAATTCTAAACAACAACAATTATTTTACACATTTCAGTTTATCACCTTTTTTCTTCTTCACTGAAAAAAAAGGTTAGAAAGAAATTGGAGGCGAAACTGAATTTTAAATTTTTGTCCTGAAAATTTGTTTCCCTTTCTGTGCTTTCATTTTCAGCATATAACATTTTGTGTTGTGTATCTCAGATGTCTTTGTTGAAAATAAACAGTTTTTAAGGAGACAGTATTAAAACCTTTGAGTACCACTAGGAGAGCTTGCCAGAAAAATCCTTGAGAAAATTCGTAATTCTGGATTAATTGCAGGGTTTGCTTAGAATAGAGTAAATAATACATGAACCACACATTGAATGATGAGAATTAAATGAAATACTGAATTAATTCAGTAAGCTCATGCTCTCTAGCACATCAAATGAGACAGAAGTTCGATAGGGATAAAAAGTCACATGAAAACCATCATAATGCATTGATATCAGGATGCCAAGTGAAGATTGTGTAACAAGCTGTACTGTTGACACTTGATGATTTTACTTTCAGCTTCACTTTAAAAATGCCTTGTTAGAGAGACATTGATCTGAAAAGGCTCCACTGGTGTGTTTATCTTTGTTTAAAAGATACATTGTGATAATTCATTACCCAATCTGTAAAATAGCTTAGAGGTCTTTAGATGACAATCACTGCGGGGTTCATAATAATTTATGGTTGTGACTAATGGACTCGAGTCCTTTCTTACAGCTTTTCAAACATGCAGATCACAGGCATCGTGCAGTAGTTGTGCTGTGTTCGGGAGTTTTGCTGAGGTTTTTTTGTCTTATGTTTATCAGGATTTATGCCTGGATATGGGAAGTGTTTTGGTTTTGAAGGGGCTTTTTTGCTGTCCCTTTGGTCCTGTTATTAGCAGTGTACGATCTGTGATAGTTGTTAACTCATTACCCTGTGTGACTGTTGTCCACAATGCCAAGAGGGAGCAGCAGGAAGAAAACTTAAAATCAATATGCAAATGAAATGTTAGAAGTTGTTGGTTTCTTTACAGTTAAAGTCTAAAGCTATTCAGTAACAGAGCTGTGAAGATGTGAACAAAATATTATGAGCACCATTTGAAAATGCTTCTTTTATAATAAACACAGACCTGAAAGTAGTTTTGGTTGGTCTCTTTGAAAGAGTGTTACATTCCTTTTCTAACAGTAGGGAAGAAAAGGATGTTAAGTCTTCATTCCTAGATAATATTCAGAAGCTTAATTTTTTTTATTCTCATCATATTTATAAGTGTTTTGCTGGCCAGAGCCTTCCAGGAAACAAGAAGGAAGAGAAGCAGTATTCTGACATAAACAGTGTTCTGAAAAGGGGAAATCCAATGTTCAGTATCTATTATTCAGAAAAAGAAATAAAATTGACTTATTTTGGCTTTGTTTTTACCTCTTTTTGGTTACTTTTAAGACAATATTTATTCACTGTTAAAATAAGCATCTTGTAATATTGCAAGGAAGCAAGGGGAACATCTTTTTCCTTTCTGAAATGGTTATATTTCACTCTACAAGTTGTACAGCCTGTGTAGGTGTTCTGGGCATGTGGTGTTCTGTATAAATATACTTGGGCTGGCTGGTTTTACAAGGGCTTAAAGAATTATAGAATTTGCAAAGTTTTACAGAGAAAATGGTATGTCATAGTTTGAGCCTCGAGGTCTTTAGTAGTGTTTCTTCAGCATTGTTCAGTTCACCTTTTCTTATGCACTCTGTAACACAGGCTGATGTGTATTAATGCGCCAGTTCAAGAACTCCACAGATGCAGCACATAAAACCATTTCATCAAAGAACATAAAACAGTTTTAGATGTATCAGTGCTCATTTTACTTACTTTAGCAATATTTCCTCCTACATTTCCATAGGAAAGCACACTATTCCCTATGCTGATAATATTGCACCCCCTTGACTTTGCATTTTTTTTCTTTCTTAAAGAACAAAGCCTTTGCAAAATAACGCTAACCTTTGCTCCACTGGTGCTCTTGAGAAATTCCTTTGCAGTTCATAATTCTGTATTTGAATTTAGACATAAGGTTTAGTAATTTGAATATTAGAAACTTCTGCATAAATACTGCAGTGTACAAGTTGTATGTCCTTCATGTTATGTCTATTGATGATTGTTCAGAGTTCAAAGTATTAGAATCTGAAAACTTGTGGTGGCTTAAAGTGTGAATCAAAACATATTTGAACAAACAGTAAAATGTATGTGAAGTCTTGAGATAAGTGCTGTTTAAAACTGTGCTTTAACTTTTTTCTGCAGAGCACACCTGCAACGTCGATACCAACAGTGCAAGTACAGGGCCAGCAGATCAATTTGCAGCCGCCTTCATACACTGCAGCAAGTCAGCATGCAGAGCAAATGAAAAAACCTGGACAGAACTTCATGTGTCTCTGGCAGTCTTGTAAAAAGTAAATGGCTCCTTTATTTAACTACCTTTTGCTAATACGTAACAGATGGTTGTGTATAGAAAGTGATTCTACAAGTTCCATCGATTCTGTTTCCTTAAGTTACTTTGTACTTCGTCAGTGGGGAAAGGAAAAAGTGAAAAGTGTTAAGGAGGCTGAAGCTGAGATGAGGGAGTGCAAGACATTTAACTGTTCTTAATTACACTTCAGAGCATAAACTGAGTATTATGTGGCCTTCTTGTGGTATATTGATTCTTCAGCAATAAATATTGTCATGTAGTTAAGTTTAAAAAAAAAAAATTCCTGGCTCTGAAGCTTGTTCTGTGTGTTGCAAGTACAAATATAGTTACCGTACTCCAGTTACAAATCCTGTCTTCACATATTCTTGTGTTTCCAGCTTCTAATCTTACTTGTGTTTCGTGTGTTTCTTTCTTGTGTTTCCAGTTTTGCAAGAGCAGGGTGTTGCACTTCTATGTCCTAAACAAAGTCTTATTTAGATTATGGCTAGTTTTAGTAATTATGATACCATTTGTGTGCCGCAGGACTCCATTGTCACAAAAGGAAATAAAACGGAACTTAGCCTTCAGACTAGACAGCAATGATTAGACTTTTTTTGATTTGCTGTTGTCCGTAATAGGAGTGAGCTGGCAGGCTTTTGGATGTAGGCTTATAAAAATATGATAGTACCCCTGTTATCGGTATGTACATCTTGACATTGATTTTTAAAATAATGTAGCTTTGTGAATATGCTTAGTTTTCACTGAAGGATACAGATTGGTGAAACAAAGGTAGTTGTCAGATAGCTGCTTTGAAAACAGTGAAAGAAAACACATAACGTGCAGGATGGACATGAAAAAGGGTGAAACACTTCATCGTCATAGGACAAGACTAAAGGAGCATAAAGACAAGCTGATTTGGCAGAAAGCTAGCGTGTCGGCATTCAGAAAGTTGCGATGAAACGATGGAGAAGTTCAAATGTTCAGAAGTGAAGGTGAAAATGAGGCATATGAACAGAATTAGAGGAATACAGATGGACAGTTAATCTGTAGACCCCTGATGCTGTGACTTCTGTTTCTTTCATTCCTTACAAACATCATTCCAAGATCTGTATGTCTTGCATTGACTTAGTGGTTTTAGATAAGACTCTGGCTGGTACTATAGAGATCTGGCACTTTTTAAATAATTGCCCTGTTTTCACCTTAAAAGTGATTTTGTTTCTTTGCTAGGTGACACTTCTCTATGTAAGAAATACGTGTAAGACTTGATTTTACTTTTTATTTTACTCATTTACTACTGATAAATGTAACCGTAGAGCCATACTCTCCTGGCTGCCCAATAGATGCATAAACACCTATACAAGAGTACACGAGTGGGTTGTACTGAGGTGGAAATGAAAAGTGGGGTGGTTTCTTAGCAGAAGCCTCCCCAGTTTATACCATCTTCAAGAGTTTGCTGAACTACAGTTTTGAAGTGTAAGTTCGTCAGCAGCTTTATTCCATGTCTGAAGCTATGTAGGATGAGTTGTGTAGAGTTGAGGTGACATCTAACTGGAACAAGCTGATATCACATGTGAACTAGGATGTGAATATGTGCAGGCAAATTTTGGGGCAGGAGGAGTAACAGTACACTTATGATTACCTTACATAATCAGTCTTTTTGTAAGTCTGTCTTGAAATATTATTCTAGTAAATTTTCCAGAGACTGGAGTTAAGGGCTATGAAACCCATATTTTTTATAAGTTGATCTCTACATCTTATTTCAAAGATAGTGTATTATTTCTATTACTTTCATTTCTCCTGTTGTTGCTTACTGTACTGGTTTTTGTTCATGGTTAAGTTTCATTATTTCCCAGAGATTTTTGCATTGATAGATTGTAGTCCGTGTGACACACAGCTCTTGTTCTTAATGCTGTCTCTTACTTCTAAAATGTTTATTTCAGTCCCAGCCTAAAAACAGTTAAGGTAAACATTATGGTCAGCATGCTCTGTGAAGAGAGAACCAACATGTTAAGTTAGCATCTTCCTCAAATGTATATTGTTTACTTATACTCCTTCAACAACCTGATTAAAAACAGGAGTATCAAGTCTTTTGGAGGCTTCCTGCTTCAAACAGGCATAAAGAAAAATCTGGAAATGCCACCTGTTATTGTAACTGTTTTGTTTCTAGCTCTCAATCTTAGCTGTTTTTAATGAGTTGTTTAAGCAGGAAACAAGATTATTCTGAGTGGGTCATTAGTCTGTGTGAATTTTACATCCACTACTTGGTTTCATTCGTGATTGCTTAGCAATTTTTTTTTCATAAGTATTAAGCAGGCAGGTTCATCGTAGTAGAATGATAGAACAGTGTTTCTTTCATGGTGTTCATAATTAACCAGAAGGATATGACAGGAGACAAATTTGATGTGGTCATTTGCACCTGTTTTTCTATGAAGGTTTAATTCTTACAGTATATATGCATGAAGTTTCTATTTCAGGATGTATTGCAGAAGGCAGTGAAGGCCTTCAAAAATGTTTTATTGAGAATCAGTATAATTATAAATAAATAAGATAGTATGTTCTTTTCCAGCCTGCTAACTTGGCTGGGGCAGTCAGCAGCATTCCAGTGGCGTGGGTGTGGCTTCTGCTGTTTTGTTTCTTAGAACTGTATTAGGAAACATTATACCAAGATTTTGAAATAAAATGCAGCAGATTTAGTAGTATCTGAAGACCACAATCAGATGAGGCCTAATTATGCAAGTAGTTGTATGATGTGCCTCTCACAGATGTATTCAGGTTTAGTATCTGAAATGGAAGTAAAACTCTAAAAGGTGTCAGTCAGCACACTACTTTGCATTCAGGATGTAACAAAGTAGATGTTTTCCTTTGAAGCTCAGCTGTCTGCAAGTACTGCTAATTGTATTCAGCTTAATTTAAAAGCTGCTATTTTGTTTCACAGGTAGGCTGGAGAGGTCTGCTCTTGCATTGCTTGGTATTTAAAAAGTAAATTGGAAATGCTCTTGAATCTCCACTGCCTGTCAGATCAGTTATTAGTTTAACATTCTGTTCAGCAGCTGAACAGAATGATGGAGAAATGAAGTGGGAAACAAGAGTCTAGATTCAACTGATCATATTCTCAGTACTTAAGCTGTTTTTTATTACTATGCTTAGGTGTTTCTTTAAGGAAGAATAGTTTTTTTCTCTTCAAAATGATAGTAAATTTGAATCTGAGACCAATGATTGAAGTATAACACAGAATGTATTATACAGTGAATGAACCAACATAGCTGATAGTTTTATTTTTCCTAAAGACTTGCTGTGTTGAGTAAAATATTTTAAACTGTTTTGGGTTTCACTTCTGCCATGAAATTTGTTTCGACCATGCCAGATATTATTCGTAAATAGGTTTGTGTCAGACTTAAGTTTACGTACTGACATTCCCCGTTATTGAGGAAAGACATCATCTTTCTGTCCTCTGAAACATCAGTGTCTGCCGTTGAGCCAATGTAGATGTAAAACACTTTAATTTCATTTCCTCCTATGGGCTGTCGAGACCAACAGCAAGAGGCAGGTATTTCTTCTTCCCAGCTTCCCTTCAGTAACAGCTGGCTGTCATAGAAGAGGTGAATGCTTTTTAAGAGAGTGGTATTTATTGCCTATGCAGAAGGTAGTTGCTGTATTACAGGTGGCTATTGCAGTAGGATGCAGTTTGTAACAAAGACTTTTCTCTGGGTGAAATTAGGCTTGACACCTTTACAGGGTTCAGGTAACAGTATCTGTTCGCTTAGGTCTACGTATCGATCACAAGTGTGTTTGCGTAATGGGCAGTATTGAAATGAGTAGTGGGGTGTGGAAGGAGGCGGCTGGACCAAAGCACCTCCTGGTCTGCTGTTCCGACGCTGAGAGGTCTGGCAGGAGCTTGTTCATAAACAGCTGCTGTAGGTTTAAGATGTTGCTTCATCCTTGGCTGCTTGCTGTAAGTCTCTGATTGAAGGTCATCTCCCTCTTGCCACTGTTCAGCCCAGTGAGTTCAGTCAAACGTCTTAATGCAAATACTGCTCTTGTTAACTGAAACCAAAATACTGGCATGTGAACCGGAGCGGCTGAGGTGGGTGTGTGTGTTTCCTCTTCGGCGAGACTGCTGCACCAGTGGCGTCCGTCCAACAAGTGTGTGAAGACAGCTGGTGGTAATGACTTCCCAAGTGGCAGCAGCTAGGTTTCTAGACCCCTTCTGTCCAAGCCTTAAGTGGGTGTTGATGTACTGGGTTAGTTGTATTGAAGAGAACTGCAAGCAGCTAAGTCTTGTTTATTTTGGCCATTTTTCCTCTGCTGAAGTAAGGGATGTAGTTTGTAACACTTGAGATACACTTTAAAGTGTATCTAGACTAAAAAAACCCACACTTTGAGTCATTCACTATTTTCATTTAATGTTCTTTGAAATATAGTGGTTCTCCATTATCATCTGATACACGTTAAAATTACGCATCTTGTATCTATGTGACAATTTGAAAATGCAAATCTAAGAACTGCTTAGGAACTGTTGACTCACCAGTATTTTGAGGTGGCATTCACAGTGAGTTGTAACTTTTCTACCACTTTGGAATGGAAGAACGCCCTTGTTGGGCTTGAACTCACTGTAAGGTATGTCACACCCGAGCTCTCACCAAATACAACATACAGAATACACGAAATATACTGTGGAGAATATTACAGGGCCAGGCTTAGGACAACTTCATCTTTTATACTGATGCAGAAGCACTTCATTTGCTGAAGTGCCTCAGGTCCTGTGCTTTGGGGCTGTCGGCAGGCAAAGTGCTTAGTTTGAGCTTTTGGAAAGTCATTTAAAATTGAGGTGTAAGTGAAGGTGTTAAAAAGGGTCACATAAGTGACATTTTTCAACTTTGTGTGCATCAGGAAATGACATCTAGCCATTTTCCTGATATTTAGAGTTCAGGTGTGAAAGAGCACTAATTTTAGATTGGTCTCTTACTCTATCGGTTTTGACAAGCATGCAGTATTGAGAGCAAATAGGATTAATGGTGTACATCTCTCTCCCAATTGAAGTTTAAATAAGGTCTGAATAAGACTGTCAGTAAAGGAGGAAAACAGGAAAAGGAATACATGAAATCCAACTTTTTTAGTTGTTTGTTACTGTGTTTTGCTTGTATTGCAGAGAATGGATCTGTTGGAATTAACATGTATTATTTCTTTGGTAATGTGTAAGTGGTAAAATAGAAGGATGCTATTTCAATCGAATTTGACAAAACCATCTTGCCATTTATTGGTAGCTCACGGGTTATATGCGTACATGTTTTTCCTTTTAAAATTATCTGACTTTTCATTTGCCAATGCATGTCTTGTTTCAGAAAATAAAAATGTTTAGCCAGTATGCATTTATGTTTGTGGTATTTGTGCTTTATCATTAACTGGAAAAAAAACCCACTTAAATTCCCCTCCCCCTCTTTTTGTAGGTGGTTTCAAACACCGTCACAAGTTTTCTATCATGCAGCAACTGAACATGGAGGAAAGGATGTCTACCCAGGGCAGTGCTTATGGGAGGGATGTGAACCTTTCCAGCGGCAGAGGTTTTCCTTCATTACTCATCTACAGGTGCAGATTTTCTTTCACATGTTACTTAAGAAAATAGTAGGAATTTCATGGTAAATTTTCATACACCTTTCTCACTGTCTTTATCTTTTCCCCAAACAGGATAAGCACTGTTCCAGAGATGCTTTGCTTGCAGGATTAAAGCAAGATGAACACGGACAAGCAGGAAATCAGAAGCCTTCCAATAAGTAAGAGACCTGAGCCTCATTAGCAGTAGTAAAAATAAGAGAATTAGAATTTATTGGAAGAATTTGTGTATTTATAACTTATCAGGTGAAACTCTGCATATGTAGGTAGAGTCTATAGTAGTAATGAAATTTGAGGTCCATTACAGTAAGACAAAATGGGCAAAAGAGGGAATAGATTCTGCTGTGGTATACGTGGTTGCAGTTATCGTAAAAAGAACAGGGAATTCTTTAAGGTATATGGGTCAGTACTCTGTGCTGAACGTTGTTCTCAACACATTCTCCTGATTTTTCCTAACTGGACAGAATTTTATAACTTTTATAGTAGCAGTAAAGTGCTTGTAATCCAAATGGAAAGTTATTTGTTGTGTACAGTTCAGCCGTTTCATACCGCTGAGATGAATAGTCTTGTAACTTGCTACATTCCTTCCAGTTCTGTGGTCTGAACTTGGGCTGATTCGATCCAGGGACTCCTGTAATAAGCTTTCCTTTAAACAAGCAAACAAGATAAATAAATACTGACTCCTCTGAGTCTTCTAATTTTGTGCTGCTACCTGGAATCAGCTTTGGCTCTCCTTTTTCCCAAAATGATTTCAACCATCTGGAATTAATATTGGAGAGCACAACCCCATTGCTGTGGGGTTGTGGGGATGGTTGTATTAATACTGGAGTTGTTCAGGGTTCAGTTACTTGTGTAAGTGTTTTAAGACTAGGTCTTTGTTAGTAACTAACTGCAATCTCCTTGTTGCAAGCTAAAGATGTAATTACATGGTCGCAGGCAGATTTCTGCAGTCTGTTCTGTGGCTAGTTAAATTGCTACCAAGCTGCTTAAGGCAGTAGAGAAAGTTGAGTATGATGAAAGCTGGGAAATTTAGTTTGTGAGTCCTTTTATTTTTTAATATAAACAAACTTCTTAACACAGACTTATGATTGCTTTATGGTGCCTTGTTTCATTACACTGAACAACATTCGGACCTCTGAAAACCACAAAATGAAGAATGATGGCAGTGTAGTCTTAAGTACTTGGTAAATGGGAAGCATAGGGATGATACCATCTACTAGCACGATGTGATCTCAACTCTGCCTTTTCAGAAATGTTCCATCACACAGGTTACACATCCAGTAGCTCTGTGTCCTTATGGGCTTCTCTGAATTTGGGACAGGTACTCATATTAGATCATACATCCCCTCTTCTAAGGCAGAATTCCCTAATTAGGTCAGATAAGGAATTTATATACATAACCAGTTCTCACTGAAATATTGAGACTGCAATATCACAAGATACTAAGGATATGACCTCAGAATACAAGTTGAAATAAGAGCATTCCACTACTCAAAGTAGGATATTTTGACTCTTGCTGCCATCCCTTGTTCCTTCTCGTGGCTATGCACTGCTTACAGTGGGAGAACTAGCTTGAGTTTTTGTCTCATTGTATGGTAAATAAATTCTGTGTTTTTTTTAAAAAACCCTAACCAGTCAGAAAAGTGAGTTTGCCAGATGAGTGGAATACATTTGCCGTACAGTCAGGTGAACACCAGTACAGGAGGTGGTCTGGAACAAAAGGAGAGGATGAGACCTTTCTCTATCAGCACTCACAACAGTTAATACACACAGCTGTTTTATGAAATCACAGAGGTTCCCTGTCCATTACTTTTACTCTCTTCCCACATGTGTCCATTACTCCTCTTTTACCAAAGAAGAAATCAACGAATAGGGATATTATGTGTAACGTGTAACCCACATAATCTTACAGTGCTGCCACAGAGTTATGTTCACACAACTAGAAAGAGCTACATGAGGGAGACAGGACTTGATAATTTGCTTTCCAGAATCAGTGACTTGTCAAATCAAACTGTAAGCTCGCTCCAACAGGTCACCTCAAGCTGGCTTTAAGTGGTCGTGTCTTAAAGCTGACTTACAAGTTTTTGGTTTAATTTACTTGTTGTTGAGTCCTGGAAACTTGTCAGATGTATCAGCAGATCGCTCATTGTTTATATGACTAAACTCTTGTATGGAGCTGAAAGAACAGCTGAACTGGTGCTGAGGTGAAGCATGTGTAAAGCCATCAACTTTTAGGCATTAATTAGGCCAACTTTCTTCACTTAGTGCCTCACCATTCAGTCAAACTACACCTACCTTGGAGAGTGCAGATAGAGGGAGTGTTGTTGGTGCTGGAAGTAAAATCTGTGTAACACACAGGGGTTCATTCCCCTAATCATAATTTCTGTCTGTCGTAACATCATACATGCTTGAAAAAATATGTAATGGCTTTTGCTAGAACCAGGTAGGCAGAGTTAAGCTGCGTTACAGAGTTGGTTGTATACCTTAATTCTGTATTTCTTTGCTTTTTAAGTTGTATGATATTAACTCTTCCTCTTCTGGTTTTCAGAGGTAGCTGAATATTACATTCTTGGAAGGTCAGGTAGCACTAGCAATTAACTGTATGTCAACTGTAGCTTTGTGCATTTGAGTCTTTTTGGATTCACATTAAATTTTTCCTTGTTGCCACTGAAGCAAAGGTGGTAGTGTGAGCTATCAAAAATATTCTTCATGTACCGTGGGAGTGGAGCAGGGTATAACTTTGAATCACAGATGAATGTTATGGTTTGAAGTTAAGTGGATAATAAAAAAAATTTACGGAATCTAGATGTTTCTTGAGAGAGCTACTTGCCCACAGACACAAGTCAGTCCACTTGATGTCTCAGTAAATTTTATCCACTTCTTTTTTTTCCAATATCAAACAGAAAACAATCTTTTGATATCTTCCGAATTTACTGCAATTGTCCCTTTTTCAACACTTCTAGAAACAAAGCAATAGTACTTCAACTTTCTGAAATATAGTACGATAGCTGTTGAAGAGAGAGGTTTGGAACAGCGTCCATTGATGAATCCTTGCTCTTCTCAATATATGGAAAAGAAAAATGTTCCAGAAATTAAAAATGAAGATGATAATTCCCTTACTGTGGTACTCAGTCTCCTATAAACATATGTCATTGACCAACAGTGTCTTAATTCAGTTCTGGCCCTTCTCCCTTCGCTTCATAAAGGTTTTCAAACCCTTACTTCCATTCAGGGGAGGATGAGCTGAGTTTTTAGGGAGGAGTCTGTCTGTTACTACTTCTTAATTTTCTGTTTTGTGGTTTGAAACCACTCGTATGAACCCTTTTTCTAGTTTTAAAATAGATTCCCTTGTTGTTAGAATTTCAGATTATGAAAGAAGTTTGTCTGAATAGAGAATTCAAGTTTTATTCTTAGAATATTCAGTTACAGTGAAAGATGCCTAAATCATACTCCTGCAGGCTAGCTTTTAAAAAATGGAACATTTACATTTGCTTCATGCTACCTTTGCAAGTAAGCACTACTGTATATTTCTAGTATGTTCATGTTCTAATCAGGTTCTACTACGGTATGAAGAGACTTCAAAACAATATTGTTCAATGTATTGAAGCGTGTTGATACTTTTCACCATTGATACTGCAAAACTTCCCTTCGAGATGACATTGAGTCTTACTTATTAAGTTGCATATTTATACATTCTAAACTCTAATTGTATGAGTAATTTAATGAAACAGAGCTTTGGCTTCAGTGTTAATACTGAAAATGGAGAATTTGCTTCTGCTATGTTTGTTACTTGTACCAGCTTTATAAAATACCTTGCTTAATTTATTAATCTCGGTCTGAAAGCTGTAGTAACAGGTACTTGGTTTTACAAATGTTTGATCTGATTTAAGAATTAGATGTTTTATGTCTTAGAGCATATATCATATTACTTTATATTACTCCTCACTAACCACAGTTAATGTGTATTTTATATTGTCTTAGTGTCTAATGGTCCTGGTGAGCTGTGTCAAGCTGTGTCAATAGCTGTATTTTAAGGACATTCTCTGGCCAAATCTCAGATAATATTTGCATAGCTGCTATCACAGTTCCTGTTAAACCTTGTCTGATAAAACATTCCTTTAAATAGGTACACTTCAGGAAGTTGCTATGTCATTAGTACAATATATTACTTTTCCATCACAAATGTCGTGGGTGATGAGCAGTACTTCTTCAAGAGAAGTGATTTTTCATATAAAAAAAAAGCCCATGACACTTCTGAAGGCTTTGCAATGAGGTTTATATTTGTGGAAATAAAAGGCAAATCACATATCCACGCCAAGTATTAATGGATCTTTGCGTCTCTGTTAAGATAGGTTAAAAAATTGTAAAAATAAATGTTCAGAGTTGTTGATCTTCTAGAAAGTGGTGCAAAGCTTACTTTTATTATTCTTTCTTTATTAATGCAGGCAGCCAGCTGCAGGGGGTACTGCCTCTACCCCCAGAGCACAGAAGGCCATTGTGAATCATCCAAGTGCTGCCCTAATGGCATTAAGGAGGGGATCAAGAAACCTCGTCTTCAGAGATTTCACAGTTAGTATTGTTTGGCTCAAGTATTAGATATTAATTGTTGCGTGCTACTACAAGGCTTTTACATCTTTTTTTCCTCTTTACTTTTGTAGGATGAAAAAGAGGGACCAATAACTAAACACATCCGATTAACAGCTGCCTTAATATTAAAAAATATCGGTAAATATTCAGAATGTGGTCGCAGGTAAGCATTGTATGATTCTTCTAATACCAGCAGGCAATGTTGTTTCTGTTAAGTACCAAACAATAGGTGGGTTTTACCTGTCCTTTAAAAAAGCCAATAAGTATATTAACAGTATAATTCCTCTATCAGTTCTGCACTGTTTAGTTCCCCACACAAGTGCTCAGCATCATCTCACGTAAGACAGCATTTGTGATCCAGACTTTGAAATATGTCTGGTAA
>Ga0181612_117994_pt1 | contig 20347 bp, 6 predicted proteins | sample HoacroProtozoa21_FD_119630 | JGI IMG/M metagenome (GOLD analysis project Ga0181612, IMG submission 119630) | Hoatzin crop microbial communities from Cojedes, Venezuel. Combined Assembly of Gp0051906, Gp0051904, Gp0051908 | reverse complement strand
CCGTCCCTCTGCCACGCAGCAAGCGCTTGGGAACGGCTTGGCTGTCCTGAGCGCTGAGCTTGTGCCATGTGTTGATGTGCTGCTTGACTCGCTGTCCCCGCAGCATGGCTCGTATGCATGCTGCTTGTGCACACCTGGAAAACATTCTTTGGAATCTGGAGGTGGCGGGTAGGTAACTATCTCTAAATGGGGTGTGACGCAGTTTCACACTTAATGGTCTGCCAAGGCTGGCGTTGCAGAGAAGCCAGGCACGCTGTGGTTTCTAGAAGAGGAATTCTAGTGGGGCAGTATGTCTGTTGTTACCAGCTAATCGTATACTCTAGCCTAGTGTACAGAACAAATGTGAACATTTGAAGCAGACTGAAATTAATCATCTGAAATATGGAAAACACAGGGAAAGTAAATTAGCTAATATTTTTTGAAAAAAGTGTTAGAAAATGTAATGGTTTTGAAACAGAATAGCATCAGGTGTTAGAAGAATGGTATAGCCTTGGTGGTGTTTGACATTTACTGAAATAAATCTCAGAGTTAATCCAGAGTTTCCAGTGTATTGACTAGTGTTAAAGCAGGACTGCAAATGAGGCTGGCTCAAAAAACCACCAAGTTTAAAGTTTCAGTAGTACCGTTAGCTGAAGGCAGTACAGCTGAGCAGTTTCCTAACAGGCTGCTCGACATACGGCTTTATATTCTGAAAAAGATGCAATTTAGCTATGCTAGTGTTGGCACTGAAACTTCCGAGCCACTTCTGTCCCTCTTCTTCAGCTGACACCTTTCTGCTCTTCTTTGTATGTTTTTCATTACTGTGCTTCCTCCCTCCACTTCACAAATGTGAGATGATTTTCCAGTGTTTGTCAGTACTGAGTTTCCAGCTGGATGTTTAAGGTCAAAGTTCTTCACGTTCCGGTGAGTAATAAAGATTCAGAGCCGGGATCGGGGTGACGAGCACTCTTGCTGAGCAAGGCAGCAGTAGGGTAGCGGCGGAGGGGTGAAAAAAAAATAAATCACAGAAAGCACGGGTAAGGGAAAGTTCTGTGACAGGTTGCACACAAGATTAGGCTTAAGTGTATGCGATATTAATGAGAAATCCTTTTTGAAGAAGGGGGGCTAAAAATGTGGTCTGTGCTTCTCTGGGCTGTTTGTACCCCTACAGCCTTCTTAGTGGTGGGAGATACCAGCACAATTCCTGATGTGAATGCACTTATGAGGCACTTTTACACTGTTAAGAGGAGTATAGCTAATCCTTTTTCATGGGGGGATAACTCTACTGCAATAAAACGACCTTGTATTTGTTAAGTAAGTTATTATTTCTGTGCAAAGAGAAGCCTGAGTCTATAAATAATAAGTCAGAATTTATGAAGAGGACACCTGTGAACCGCTTGTTTCTGTATACTTGCTTTGTGGCTATAATGGCATTACAATATACGTTAAAGCCTGTCATTTTAATTTTATATTCTTGGTATTTTAAAGAGAAAATAGAGGACTCCATAGGTAGGATTAAGAAGTTGAGTAAGTTTTCTTAGTGCAGCTTCATAGGTTTCAAATAAGTAAAACCGTCCAGTCAACCAAACAAAATCCCCAAGTATTGAAATTGCAAACAAAATATCAGAGACCCTTAGGCAATTCAGAAAGCTGAACACTCACACATTTTAAGGTAGTACTGAATGCGTTAGCAAAATGTAAATCAATAAGTAATTTAAGTATAGTTATTCCACAGGCACTAGATGCAAACCACCAAACGTGCCCCGTCTCAGAAAAAGTAGGCAAACTTAACTTGCTGATTCCTTTTCTTTATTCCTTATTGCAAAGTCAGATAGATTTTTTTTTTTTTTTTTTTTTTTTCTATACCTCTGGAAGCAACCGCATTAAACCAATTTTATTTCTTTGGCCCGAGACTGAGGGTGCGAGTTTCACCCCCAAAAATGTTTTTTGTGGAGGGTCGGGGAAAATGGGGGACTGGGGCAGAGGCCGAGGCACAGCTCGGCGAAGCCGAACCGCAGCGCGTTGCGGAGGGCTAGCGGCCGCGAGAACGTGGTGGGACGGTGGTGGCTTTCTGACACGTTGAGCCGCGCGAGCACGTTTGCTGTTGGCGGGATGTTTGTGTTGCTTTTGTCGGCTTCCCCTCGTCTGGCCGCACTGCTGGCCACTGGAGCTGAGCCTCCGCCCCAGCTCTGCGCAGCGTTTAGCCGTGGGGACCACTCGGGCATAAAAACGTGCTTATCTGCAAATGAATGGCAGCTCTTTGCTTCATTAAAGCCTCTTTCTCTTTTGGCACTCGCATTGTGACCCTTTGATATTAATTCAAAGGGCAATTAAAGAATGCGGGCCATCTTTGAAGTAAAGCATTCAGGGCAAGGAATGGGATGAACCTGGGACTCTGATGGACTGTGCGCATTCAACAGGCCTTTTCAAGGCAGTTTGAAGTGACTCAAAGAAAATGGGCAGGAGAAGGTCAAAGAGAAAAAAGGGGCTAAAGAAACAGTCTGTATTTGTTCGGAGTATTAGCCAAGCAAACTGCAAATAGCAACAAAATGAAACAGTTAATAGAGCAGCCAGACAGAGGCATGTCAATCACTTAACTTGAACAGCATTGGACTAACCAAGGCTTCAGTCCACTGTGTTATCTAATTATCTTGGGAAAGCCAGTAGCTGGAAGTAATAGTATTGTATTTCTTTCTGCTTACTGCTCAGAAAAGGTGATAAATACTCACTGCTTCATAATTATTCAACATATATACATAAAGAGTGGTGGGTTGGTGGATTGTAGGCAAGCTGCTAGTAGAAAACCAACAAAAAACCCTTCGCGATTAACCTGAGGTGCAGAACGTGAGCATTAGCATGTTTAAAAATCGGGGAAGGGTTTGCATATGGAGCAAGCTAAGGCACGCATGGTTTCCTCTGGAACAAACCTTAAAGACAAACACATTTACGGACCTAGGAGAGTCATTTTCGCTCTCTTTCCTCCAAATATAGTTTTAAACCACATATAAAGTTAAGGGTCAGACTTTAAACCACAATAAACAATGAGATTAAGAGCCGAGGCTGCAACTCTCCTTATTTAACATATGCTGCTGTACCTAAGCCTTGTAGCACACATGGTATGAGATTCCTGCCTTGTTTTGCCCTAACAGGGTAAATTAAGGACAAAGTTTCACATTTTCCTCACAATTTTCTTTGTATTGTTGGTTAAATTATCCCCATGGGGTTTAATTTTCCACTGGCCTGAATTTACATATACAAGACAAATACACGATTTTATTTGCACAAATGGATATGCCCATAAACAGGCATGTTTTAAAGTCCTGGAGTAAGAAGATTCCTGAGTTTCTCTTTGTAGTTGCACTAAATTGGTGCAGTTATTGAAGCAAGGAGATCATGAATTTGCAATAGAGAGGTGCTCTAGTCTTGATACAGCCGATGCAGAGAATTGTGTAATAGCACACATGGATAGAAGGGTGTGGCGAGAACCATCTTGAAATACAGGAAGTTTTACAACGTTACTTAACTACTTGTAGATTTTCTCTTTTTTTTTTAATGCATAATGGATTTTGCTTGGAAAGAGTAGCTGTTGCTTTGTATGGGCAAAATCTGTCGAAGGGCTTTATGTTGGTTTGTGCGTGATGCTGCGATCAGCTTTGCGTAAAAGTAACTTCAGTCTCCAGCACAATCCTGTTCCATGGAATCCCACTTGCGTTAATAAGCCTGAGCTGTATCACAAGATTGGGTGGTACTCTTGGATTTATTGGTGTGACATGGTAAAAAATTTGTAGCGAAAAATGCTCTACACAGATGAAATGGACAATATACAATATGACTTAACGCATGTTAAGAAAATACTCCATCAACAGCTGGTAGTGGTTTACTGTGGGGGAGAAGGAAAAAATCATTTTTTGTTGCTGTTGTTGAGAAAACAAAAGCATTGGCACAGTCAAAAATCACTTTTGTTGAGATCTTGCATGCTAAATTTTAACCAGAAGGGACTTTTTTTCCTGGCTACATTGCACCCTCCTTTGAACTTCAGTCTAACAAATAATGTAAAAGAGTATTCAGTGTGGTTGTGCTTGTATGAAGGGTTCTGCCATCATATGAGAAGTACCAACTTTTCTTTTTTAGTGGCCACTATTTTGTTTTTAAAGGAGAAGAAGAGGAATTCCTATGTATGTTAGGCATAGCATAGTTTCAGAGCTACATATTAATAGCAAGAACGGCACTATGTGAACACTTCACTGTCTAAGAATTCCAGCTGGAATAACTGTACAGAACCAATGACCTCTTTCTTTCGTATGGGTGCCTCCTGATGTCCATAGAGTTTTATCTATAGTCCATTGGGGTTAAATCCATAAACTGATTTTGTTTGGTTTTAAAAAGTTCTCCCCTTACAGGAGAACTTTATCAATATTAGAGTCTGAACGTAAGGCTTTATACGGATCCCTCTCAATATATCAAGACTGGTAAAGTATTGTTGCATCAGCTGAAAATAGAGAGAATTTCTAGAAGGAGCACAGAGCCTTCGCTGGTGAAAGCTGCCTTGCCCGTATCTCCAGCTGGGCTTGGACCAGGATGCATGGCAGTGGAAGTCCTGTTTGGTGCAGTTTGTTAGCTGGTCTGGTTTTGTTCTCTCCTTTGACTTTAAGCTGTTCCCAAATATTATCTAAACTTATCTCTTGTGCTGCAGAAGTGCTCCGTTCTAACTTCCTGGGGGTAGCTGTGTTTGCCTGGAGCAAGGAAGATTAGTGCGTATCCCAGGGGGGTTGTTCACTCTGTTGTTGGGTAGCATACCAGTTTAATAGGCTCTGCTGATTTAAAATTTGGAGCATAGGGCTGAGAAAAGAGGCAATAGTCTTCATGTTGCAGAGTAAAGAAAGGATGCCTGGATGGAGTCAGCTGAGCTGGGAAAAGAAAATGGAAAATATTCAAGTCCCATGGCGTGCATTATCTATTATTTGAACATACAATAAACAACTTGGGGTTTGAATACCCCAAGTCAGGAGAGTCAGGATACCTGCCCCAGTCTCAGGAGCTTCAGGGGAGCTTTGCTTCCTGCTTAGATTTTGATTTCAAACCAAGCGAGCCGCGGCTGCAGAGTGTGTCAGTGGGACAGATGCTGCCTGCCAGGGCCTCGCTTGGAGCAGGTGTTCTTTCTTTGCTGCGGTTGTCTCTACTCATGGTTTAGTCCTCCAGAAATATGTCTGATTGCCTGATCCAGGGGAGCCATCGGGCGCAAAGTCCTGAAGACTCATCCAAAAACCACGTTGTTTGGGGTATGTTCTGTTCTGGAAGTGGGAAAGAGCATTTTGGGTCTTTTCAGACACTCATAAGCATTTAAAAAAAGAAATAACAACCCTTGATTGTTGTTGTTTGCCTGGTAGGGTTTCCTCGGTGCTGTGCACGTGACCGAGTCCCCTATGTCCATGGGGTGAGTGTACCTCAAGGCTGGAGGCTGCCCTGCAGCCACGGGGCCTGAGATGTGGGATGAGCGCTGGGGATGTGCCCCTTGGGGGGCAGCGGGATGCTTGGAAGCACAACATTTCTCATCTGGCTTTTCCACCACCCCAAACTGGAGTCTTGTTCACTCACGGCAACAAGAAAAGGAACGTGAGTGTATCTTCTTCTGAACTGGCTCCTGCCTGTCCTTGTTGGTGCAATTGCCTGGTGTGTCCCTGCCCTTCGATTTCTTCAGTGAGTGTTGGTTGGTGGTATGTGGATTTGGTTTTTTAAATGCAAAACTTAATTTTTAAACTGCATTTTCATGGAGCTTTTGGGAAATATTTTTGCCTAGCAGGAAAACAGAGCAGCTCTAAGAATATAACATCATAATTGCTGAGGCTGTATTGCATTTTATGAACAAAAATAAAGGCCAGTTGCTTTGTTTTGCTAAAACCCCTCATTTGCCATGTCCCAGTGCTCCTTCTTGAGACGGGAGGCTTTTTATTTGATGGTGTTCCTTACCAGACGTTGATTGCTATAATGCTATGTGTGCGACGTACACTTGATACATCATCTAAGCACTGGAAAGCATTCGTTCTCTTTGTGCGATCTCTCCGTCCTGATGTAAAACAGGCAGAAGTGCAGCAATTCCTGCCATAATGTAACATGATTCCAGGAATTAGAAATTTCCATCGTGGAACGTACCAGGAAGTGGCAGCGTGCCTCGGCCGGTGGGGATGGGCTGGCGACGGGCTCCTCGCAGTCTCCTTTAGTGCCCAGTGTGTGTCTATGGCCGCTGAAACACCGGGCGCTGTCGGGGAATTGATTTGGCATGTAAAGATGTGTAAATATAAATGTATCGACTATTTTGTGTAGACATGGAACTTTGTTCTTTCAGGAAGTAAGTCTAAACATGTCAAGCGTTGGCTAGAAACTGGTACCGAGTGCCTCAGCCGAGGGGCCAGATCCTGCTGATGGGGGAATTGATGGAAGTTTTGCAATCGGCTTTTATGGCTGCGGGATTGCATCTGAAGCATGCTGTAAAGTTAGCTGAAAAAAAGTTGTAAAGCTGCAGAAATATACAGATAAATCTGAAAAGCAGTGCACAAAAGAAGGCTTTTTAGAATCTATTATTGCTCATCAGGCGCTTTTTTTGAAATGTCAAGGCACTAGAGTATTACTGGGAGTTTTACAAAGCTTGAAAACAAAGGATTAAACTCTAAAGGAATATCTTTAGGTTTTTGTTTTTGTAATCTGCAAAACCACTAAATGAAATCTATATATATTATAACCACATTCAAACAAGAACAAGTTAAAAAGAGAGGAGAAATCTCAATAAAACACGACCAAAATTAATTATTACTAGAAAATAAGATTTTTTTTTTTTTTCCACTTGCAAACAATTGACAGGGTTTAGGAATCAAGTCTGGGGTCAAAGGGTCTTGATGGCCAAGTCAAAGGGCACCCAGAGATGTATATTAATGCATGTCAGCTTCTAGATCCTAGAGTCAGGCAGTAGTTCATAAAAGAAACAAGGCATCTTAAGAAGAAGTGTTATTAGCAAACATCAGGTCAAAGTTTATCTTTGGGTCAGTGTGTACCGGAGGGTCACCCATTCACGCTCCTAACACAGGCGTTATCCTTAAAGCTGCCTTGGTGCAAGGGAAAATAGAAATACGAAGTTTTAACTGGGGAAACTTGATAATTTACTACAACACTTTGCAAGCCCGAGACTTACATTGAGGCATCCTTAATGGAGAAAAGGAAAATGAGGATTGTATTTAAATAATTTTTGCACTATTTGTTGCGTTTTGTTTTTTTCCTTTTTTCTTTTCAAATCAAAAGCTAAGCCATACTTTTGTGTGGACATACAGGATTCTCATCAATGTCTGTGCACTCCTTCCTGAGTCAGGAGAGCTGATGCTATAGGGGACAGACATGGCTTTCTTTTGAAAGGACCAGTATAGCCAACGTCAGACTCTTTGATGTGGAGGTATTGTAAATCTTTCCACGTGATTCTTCCTGGAAGCCATGCATTTCCTAAGAAGCGTGTTGACCAGTTCATCCCATTTACAACGCTACTTCTGCAGCTCTGCTCTCTCGTCTTCCCACCGCCTTGGGTGTGGGAACCCCGGCGCCCAGGGCAGCCGCGGCCGGGGGTGCTCTGCCGCTCAGACCTGGAGGAATGCTCCTGCTGTGCCGGAGCACACAAAGGCTGCCTACTTGCTTTGACAAGCCCATGCTGCAGAAAATCCTTGCAATCTTTTGTGCTTCCTGGTGTTGACTTATTTTAGTTCCACGCTAAGATGCTCCCCATTGAAACAAGCAAAAAAAAAAAAAAAAAAAGGGAGAGGGAAAGAAAAAAGGGGGGCATGGTTCTTTTAAATACTGTTATTCTGGTGCTTTTAGGAGGCACTTTTCCTGACTTTCTAAAGAGTTTGGTTTGAACGATGCAACTTTGGTTATGCTTTGGAGGGGAAGAGAAGAGCATGGTAGTAGGAATAATGAATATGACTGTTCACTAAAGCCGATTATGTTTGCATTGAAAGGCGATTAAAATATAACGTGGAATGATAATTCAGTATTTCTGAGAATGAATGTGACAAGTGGTGACAAAAAAAGAGATTATCTGTTAGATTTTTACTTGCGTAGCGTGAATGTTGTAGCCTGGAATTATGCTTTTAGTACATAACGTTGTGCCCTGGAAAGTCCTAAGCTCCAGAGACATCAGTTAACATGATGGAAAACCTTGGTGTGCTCATGAAAACAGTAATGTGTTTGCTGTTCTTCAGTGCAGTTATGCCAGAATAGTTCCAGCCTCTCAATTAAATCTTTTGGTAAACCTTTCTGAATTTTGTGTTGTTAAAGTATATGAGGAAAGTCATAAGAAAAATATCTTGAGCTGTTACAGACAAGCTTCAATTTTTTATTTTTAATTTTTTTTTAAAGAAACATGCTTACTGTTGGGCCTTGGCAGTTGGATAAAACGGAATTTTCTTGGAAGCATGTCACATTTGCTAGAGGTTTCCTGACTCCAGCTGGAATTCCTGGTTGGAAGTAGGGGGACAAAGTGCCTGTCCCCTCTGCTTTGAGCAGGGCAGCTTCCTGCCTCAAGGAAGGAATATGTTTCCCTGGCCCTGAGGGAAGAGTTCTAACCAAACATCTCTGGGCCCTCTCAGAGTTCCTCCATTTCATCTGTGTAACTACCCTCTGTGGGGCATTAGGATGCTTGTTTGGAGCATGGGAGAGTGAAGTTCAAATACTTAGGGTTTGTTTAGGGGGTGGTAGTGGAGGACTGTTGGGTTTTTTTTGTTTTTTTTGATCTGTTTGTTTTTAAGCACTCATTGGACCTTTTGAAGAGTGGGAATTGAGAAGGAGCTACTGCGGGGCAGGCATGTGCCCATCTCTGGTCTCAGAGACTGTCCAGTGCACAGTTGGTCTCCACTCTAAAGCATCCTGAATGAGTGCCACGACCACATGCCTCTCCCTCTAGAGACAGACGATTCCCTCTCTCTTTCCATTTTTCATGAAAGACTTTAACAAGATTTTGTTTTTTCCGCTAGCACAAAATGGGGGAGGCAGGGGGAGAAAGCTTGGAAGGAGAAATGTGAAACGAGGAGCAGGGCAAATATTCCTTTCCTCACCAAGTTGCAACCATGGTCTGAAAGCATGAAATGATGTGAATTAGAAACATACCCAATTGACAGAGCAGCCGAACCTTTGCTGGTATAGTCTGTCATGGCTCCACTGAAGTTAATTGGAAAGTCTGTCTGTTCCTAAATAGGTGCAAAGGCCTTCCAATGAATTGTGTGTTACCATAGGAAATCATATTAAAGGGAATGGCATTTTAGGAGTCTGTAAGTCATCACTTTTAATGGTAGCTGCATAGAATTTGAGATAAACACTCAAAAGAGTTTGCAGGATTGAGTTTAACTTTGTGAGAATGTCTGTACTGCTAAACTGTGTGTTTAAGCCCTGTAAAATACTTTGTGCTAGAGCCTGGTCCTGATGGAGCTCTGTTAATTAATGTGAGCTGAGTGCTCAGCCCGCATCATGGGAACAGACTCCTGAAACCACACTGTACATGGGGAGCAAATGTCAGAAAGCCAAAAGTTTGTTCAGTGCGTTGGTGGACTCGAAGGCTGAGAATCTTGATTCCTTCGGCAGCTCAGCAGGATCAAATTTACTTCTGATTCTTTCTCCCTAATTCTTGTCACAAAAATTAACTGAACAAGCCCTTGAATTTATCAGAAAAGAATTAGGAGCTTATCTTACTCCTAATAAAGCCGATGGCAACATTAGTTTACTGCAAGATGCCCACTAATATAATAAACAATTACTTTAAAAGGAGAAAACAACTGAATGCCAATTAAGAGAAGCATCAGAATGACAATGTTCCATTTTTCCACTGTACAGAGAACAATTTATGGCCAAAGGATTACTTTTGAAATTGTTTTGAATTCTACCCTTTAATTTATTAAATGACTCCTTCTTAGGAACTTGATTGCTAATTCACTGTAATTTAAAAAAGCCCCACTGTCGTCTTTGGATGTAGGCAGAGCCTTCAGGGGTCTATAAAACTGTCAATGTGGCTGTTAATTTGGGTTTTCTTCTTTTCCTTATGGCTTAAAACTTAATTGTGAGAGCTGGGAAGATGCCATGGTTTTGGTTGCAGTGACTCAAACAGTGTCTTATGGGTTTCAGATCTCATCAGAAGTCATAGGGACCTTCCTGCTGCTGCTGCCACATCAAGTTGGAAAAGCTGCAAAAATCTGGGGAAGAGCGGGGGGTTGCTGAGAGTGAGTCCCACCTGGTTTTCGTGCTGGAATTGGAGATGGATGAGAACCAAGTGCCTTAGTCTACATGTCCCTCAGCTTTGGGTGGATCTGGATCCAGATCAGGATCTGAACTTTTTGTGCCTCAGGCTTGTTTCTAATTGAAGCCATGCAAAACCACACATTTCACATGACTTTGATGCAAAACCATAAATAGGCCCATTTTTCATTCAAAGCTAAGTCCAGGCTTGCTTAGCAGGATTGGAAACCTTCTGCTGAACCTTGATGTTCCCAGGTGGTAATGAAAATTCAAGTCTCCAATGCAGTAATGTTCCTGGAGGGAATGATGCTTGTTTCTATCATTCTACTTCAATGTGTAACTGCTCTGAGACAGGCAACAATATCCCACTTGCTGTGAGTTGGTCAAAAGATGGTCTAGACTATTTCTCACAGAGATCCTGATCATTATTCTTGTTTAGATCCTGATCAAAAATCTCGGTGGCACTTATATTGGTTTTGGGTCTTATAGAACAACATAGAAAGGGTTCTGAGCCACGTGGGATTTGCAAACTTTTTTTCCGGAGCAGTCAAATCGCAAATAAAAATCTGCATGTTTGAATTTTGCGAAACAGTTCTGGATGTTTGAAGGAGACTTTCGAAGCAGTGCAAGGATTTTAGCGATACAAATTCTGCTACCTTAACAGAACAGCATGACTCTTATTCATTCTAATGGCAGAGGCAGGCTTTTCTTTGGAGATTGCAATCTGAGAATTCCCTGTGAAGTTATGCACTGCATGTATTGGTTAATCCATTCATATATGATGATATATCTTAGATTAAATGAATGTTGACAAGAGCACAGCCTGTGGAAGGTATTATTTGGTAAATGCCCTTAGACCATGATTTGGAAAGTCAAACTACAGTGTCTGAATAAGGTACTTGTCACTGAAAACATCAGAAATGTTTCCAGGCCATCTGTTGCTCAGCCACTTGTTGTTATTTGTATTGCTATGGTAAACAGGAGCCCTGCTCACAGACTGCCCCTGTGCTGGGAGCTGTACCAACACAGAGCTTAAGATGCCCTTGTGAAGAGGACATAATGAGTAAGCCTATGACGGCACACCAGACATCTTTAGACTTTAAAGCAGAAACTGAGGCTGTTGGTCTCTGGTGAGCAGTGGTCTCAGCCCGCTGATGCCCAAACTGCAGCGGAGTTGTTGGTTAGCTGTCACAGCAATGAAGCTGCTCTGGTTATTCCTATCTAATTCAACGTTGTCTGTAGTGACAACTAACGTTCAAGGGCTTCTGCTGTGAGCCCAAAGGGACAACGTTATGTGCTACCAGGGACAGAGAAATATGGATTACTTGGCCAACAGTAGATGAAGGGAAAAAGTTCACAAACATGGCTTTCTCAGAGTACCTCTCTTGCATTTGTTTCGGTGACTTGAATTCCCCTTGGACAGCATTAAACCTGGGACCCTGGATCTCCTTACTCTGCTTCTGTGACAATAAAAAGGAAGCCACTTAGAAAAGCTGCAAAAAGCTCATTTCTCAGTTGGTCCCTGTTTTCCTTTGCAGACACAGGAGGCTGGCTGGGAGCATGCAGCTTTTATTCTCTGCTGACTCTCTGCTATTGTGCAGGGTTCATTCTGGCAGGCTCCCCCGTACGCATCTGGGGCATCTGTCAGGCCCTAGCGTCGGGCTCTGTCCGGCTGGGTTGCAGGCCAAGTTTTGACTTCCTAATCTGTATTTAGCGCTTTGATGTGGCTCTCGGCAGAGACCTTTAGTGACCTAAAGCAGAAAGAGAATTGCATCTCACAATACATAGGGTATGAATTGAGGAAAAAATGAATGTTTTTAAAATTTGCTGTCAAATAAAAAAATTGTATAGTTTTTGCTGAAATTCAGTGGCTGTTGAATACTTGTCTTTTTTAAGCTTCCTAGAAAAGCCAACCAGAATACACACTGCTCATCTGCATAGGTAGGGGAGGCAGTCTGTCTGTTAGTGCTTACACTTCTTCCATGACACTTCATGGGGATATTTCTATTTCAGACTTGAGTTACAAGATGAGATGTGGCTCTCACGCAGCCAAACCCAGGCTCCCATTTTAGGACCTGCTGTGGTGTCGTATGTTGACAGGCAAATGCCAAGTATCCTGGAGATGCAAAGAGTCTGCTTTCAAGAAACCCTCTTGCTTTTGAATGTGATGCAGTAGGAGGAGGATTTCAGTGTTTTCAGAGAAATTGGAAACAACGAGAACTACTTTTATTTCCACCTGAGACAGCGCTCTCATTGCGTGTTTTACTGTGGAGTTATTAAGACTCTCGCTTCCAGCATTACTGGGCTCCCAGTATCAAATGTGAGAGTCTTCGCTGGGTGCGGTGCTTAGTTGTGTACGGGTGGAACAAATGGGGACTCAGGTCAGTGGTGCCATAGCACTGGAAGGCAAGATGAAGCAGGGGCCAGAATTTTTATAGCTTTATAGTTGACATAAAGCTTTTCCCACATCTTTTTTTAACACCCCTTCTCTTTCCCCAGTAATGTTGAGGACCTCTGGGAAACAAAGAGAACCTTTAAATAGATGCTATCAATTAACCCTACAGACTAACAATTCAAGATAGCTGATTTTACAGAGATCAAAGATTGTAGCTAAGAAACCAGGCATTTTAACAACTTTTCTGAATTCATGTGTTTGCATTTTGGTAAATTTTTTTTCTACTTTTAAACATTGCAAATCTGTTTGGGACCACTTTCACTGTTGTCTTAGAGAATTTGCCCTAATTCTGGAGGGTAAAACCATCAGCTTTAATGAAACCATTGATTTCCAGTGCGTGGGAGATCGTCTAACAATGAACTCCTCTTCATGCTCCAAAAAAAGCACAGGCTGTTTCTTTGGGACCCCATCTGGGAAAAATAAACTAAATTAAAGGCTGTCTACCTTGTGTCTTCTGTGTGTGGAAATTCCTGATACCCGTGGGTGATTGAGGTCTACATCCAAGTCTAGAGAGTTGATCCAAAGCCTGCTGAAACAACGAGATTTGCTTTTAATATTTGGGGTGAAGAATTAGATTCTTCAGTGTCTCTTTCACTGGGAATGGCAAGAGCAAATGAGTGATAGTATGTCTCATTTCATACCTTATATATGACTTCAATACTAAATAATATTTAGACAATCATGTAATTTTAAGTCATTGAAACTCCAGGTGCTGATGTTGTAGGGACACTACATGCAATGTGCATGAATCACAGTACTGCCTTAATCTGTATACTCAGGATATGAAAGATCCTACAGCACACCTCTACCTTTATAAAATTAAAGCTGCCTTCTTTTCTCTCCTTGTCTTCTTACCCAGCTGATTGTTACTGTTGGTCTTAACAGAAGGTCTGTATTGTATTTTTACGCGTGCATGCGCTGTTAGCAGATTATGCCCTACTGTGCACGCACTTACACACGTACTCTGCAGGTGAGGTGTGCCTGCAGTGTGTTTTGGCAGTGGCAAGGATGTGCATGTAGAGGATAGGGTGTTTAGCGTATTCTGTGCTCCTTAAATCTCTGGAAGCAGAGATAGCAAAAAATACAACTCTGATTTGTGGTAGGAAAGATTCAGTTCAAGAGTGCTTAATAATCGGTCAATTTTTTTTGTCAGGTGTGTCAGCAAGTGCAGTACTGCAGAGCGCTGAGGCGTTTTGGCATCCCGTAGCACCTTGCACTGTGCAAGAGTGAAGAACTGTAAGCGTGAATTGGAAACAGCAAGGCAGGGTGAGATAGAGTGAGAATGGAAAATAATCAGGAGGAGAATTTAGTGAGAACTGGGGATCTGGTGCCTTGGGTTACACGTCTTGGGTGTCACACCGGGAGGCTGTAATCGTGGGTGGGATGCAGGAGTTCTCTCACGCGCCTGACAAATAGCAGAGGTGCAGTATTGGATCTATACTGCTTCACAGCTGTTAATAAATACAAGGTAGACTAGCTAAATGGCCCAAGCCAGCCTCAAATCCGTGAGACTGTTAGAAACTGACCAAATATCTAAGCCCTAGACTAAAATTTTATCCTTTGCTCAGGCTCTTCAATATTTTTGTTTATTTCAAGGCTTACTGGAAGCTTTTTAGGAAAATCCCTGGATCTTACATTCCAATATTTTGCACTGCAGCAGAAAAAGCTGGGAAATGGACCTCATACTTAGCAGCAACCAAAACTCAGTAGTTTTAATTACTGATAATTTTAAAAAAGCCAACCGCGGACCACCCTCCCTAAAACCTTGACAACCCTCATCACAACCCTCTGCCAAGAGCTGCGCAGTAGCTGAGGCTGACTCTGAGCCCACAGCCCAGGCAGTGTGCAGGCAGCTGGGAGCCAGCGAGTGTTTCACAGACCGACCTCCTGGGGACTGCTGTGGTCCGTGGGTTCAGTAAAGGCTGGGTAACACTGGTGTAGATCAGTTCTTTAAATGTCTGTGGGAATTATGTTTTAAAATGGAGGATGAAGGTACCTATCCCCCCAAAATGGAAGCAACCTTATTTGTTGCTTAATTTGCTCAGTTTATTTTGTTTAATTTGCAGCTTTCTGGGGAATGTTTTGCCATCAAATTTTGTTGGGAAGTGCCTAAAATCGTAGCTCCTTTTAAACAGCCACAAAATGCAAAGTACCATGGAGAAGTCTGCTAAAATTAGTATAGCGAAGGCAATAGTTAGGCTAACATTTCATATTGACATAAGCACAGAAGTGTTCTGTAGGTTGTGCTCTGTGCACACCATGGGTTGCGTGCTTGTCAACACACACATTTCGTTTCTCCTTGCTTTAAATCTCTGCTAGTGTCAGGGTTGTATAAAGGGGCTTGATATCAATTAAAACTTTACTTCGTTTTGATTTGTGAATGAATACTCTTTCAAATTAAATAATGGGGGGGGGGAGAAAGTATTAATAGAGTCATGATGTGGTTTGCAATGTTAGTGTCCAAGCAAAGCCCGCAGGATATGCCAACAGGCATCCTGCTGTTTCTGTCTCATTTGTATAGAGGAATAGTTGAGAAAAGCCAGTGTGTTTATCTCACAAAATTTGGCACAGAATTACTTTCTAGGTTTTGGGGGCTGCTAACAGAGACAGTTATAAATTTATTGTTAATATCTGTAGAGGTTTTAAAGCAGCTAATGTAAGTGTGTGTATGTTTAGTCAAGTAATGTTCGACCTCCCTACTGTTAAGCATTCATCAGCAGCCATCCTTCTTACAGGTTTTCAAGAGCATTTATCAGCATCTGTCAACAAGTAGTCAATGATAGCAAATGTATGGGAATTGCATATGTCTGTGGTGCAGAGAATGGATCAAGAGGTATTCCCAGCTGGACGCATTTTCCATGCTGTAAAGGTGCTGTGGGGCTGGCTGCAGCCCAGCACGGCACATCAGCCCCTTCTGTTTACCACTCTGAGGCTGGCTGATATTGGGCTTTTTTCTGTGTTTCTTATTGGACTGAAGAATGGTGTGTTTTCTTCAGAAATTAAGCTCCCCATGTTACTTTTGAATAGATAGCAAGCTGTATGCCTTGTTTCATTATTAGCAAATCACGGTGTTAATCTCTTTATAGCACTGTGTGTGTGTGTGTGCATGGAACGGCATTTTTAATTGCCCAAATTTGTTGTTTATGTCTGCCTAAAACCCAGAAAATGTCTTGTTTCAATTTCTCATGTCCATTTAGTATCTGTCATATGGCAATGGTGTGGGCAGGTGGCATCTGCGAGCTCTGATAGGTTGTGCGAGGTTTGTTTGCTCACGTTTCACCTAACCAGAGCAGTTTGGGTTATGCGTAGGAGTTGCACCGCAAGTCACTGGGAAGAGTAATTAAAGGATGACGCCAGGAGCTCGCTGACACACAAATTCCACAGGGCAAGAGACAAAGAGAATCTGCAGGTGAGCAGCTCTTGGATGGACCCAAGTTAATTAACTTAATTAATGTTGTGAAGTGATGTAACAGCATCACAGGTGGTATAGCAAATGAAATAGAGTTGTGTGCTCCCGGGAGTCTTGTGAGCCAGAGAGTCCTGCACCTCCCGTGCTGGTGCCCAGGGCAGGAGCTGGGAATGGAGAGCCTGGGAAATAGAAAGAGGTGCTGAGCACCCTACTGCTATCCCATCATAACAGTGCAAGGGGTGCTCTCATCCCAAACACTGGAACTACCATAAGGGCAGAGGCTGTCTTTGGCCAGTGGGACTGGAGGGCTCAGTACCCAGTAGGACCAGGTCCCATGACAGAAGATGATGGATTTTGAGGTCAGCACCCCAATTCTTATGCAGTTGTGATGGGAGTGACCTTGAGTTACTAGCAGATTTGGCTGCAATAAGGGCATTTGGCAGGAGTAGATAGCTCATTGGAAAATCAGTCCCAGGAAGAGTATCTAGTCAAAAATTTAACCTCTTTTATTGACTAAAGTCTGGAAAATGGAAAAAAAAGTCAGCACTTTTAGTTTTCTTTCACAGAAAACCAACGATCTTCTGCAAAGTGAAGTGATTTCTTGAGGAAACAGAGTAGTCCATGGCAAAATCCAATATTCTGGTTAAAAAAAAAAAAAAAGCCTGGAAATATTTTGGCCATCTCAAGTCCTGAGAGTGATAAATAGAGAAGATCATATAACTCAGTTTCGCTCTGTAGTAGGTAAAAGTGGCTTGAGGGGTGGTCTGGCTGCAGCTGTGGGTTTAAGAAGAGATGATAGACTTGATTTCCCATAGAGACTTTGAGGGCTGTAATGTTGACGCTGAGATGAAACTATCTACAACAGTTTGCTCTGTCACTGTCTGTTTTGAATCAAGGGTGGTATTAATTCAGGTGCTAGAACTAGATGAGAGAGATAGGAAATGTATTAAATCATTCTCAAAATTTTTTACCTTAGGCATCCGTACAGTTTCTTTTTTCTTCACAAATGTTTTAGCAATGCTACGAGCTGGTCAGTACCCAGTGGAGAAACGCAGAGCTGGTTTTGAAAAATGCTTGTAAGCTTTTTCCGTCTTGGTGCGCTCAGTAGGTTTGATCAGCTTGTATAACTTGAGGAGTTTCGTTTGCATGCTGCTGTTGCAAAGGATTGAGCCAAATATAACTTACAGAATTTTTTTTTCTTCTGAAGAATCCACACTGCCTACACAGTGAGAGATTGCTGACAGCTCAATTATTTGCAGTGCTTTAACTCGCTAATACAGTCTCATTATTTATCTAGAGAGTCTTTCATTTGCTTTATTCAATTTCTGAACTGACAAATTCCATCTCCCAGGATACTCAATATTTTCAGTCTTAATTGGTTACCAATCAGCTCCTCCAGCAGCTGATTCCGGCTTGAAGACATTCTGTCAGCCCGTGTTGAGTATCTTCTGGGTCTTGAAAAGAGACATTTAGCTTACCTCTGAAGTTTCCCTGGTTTTTATATTGAAATATTTCTTAAAATGTCAACTTTCCAAAGGTGGTTGAGAGCAATCCTCATTCAGATTTGAGTATTTAGTTTCCTTCACCTTTTCCTAAATTTAGGAGGCAAAGAAATTGAGGTTTGTTTTTTTGAGTCCTCTGGAAGTTTTCCCTTGAAATCTTCTAGTATTTTTTGTTTGAAGTGAGAAGACAAGATGTTTCAATGCTTAAATACAGTACTCGTGTTGCAGCATTACCACGGATGGTTCCTGTGGGAGGGGTTGGAAAATCCCCCCAGGTGCGGGCACGCGTGAGCTGCCAGTGGAAATCAGCGGGACGCGCTTGTGACTCCTCTTCGTGCTTTATCAGAGCGCCCTGCGCTCCAAGTCAATAGGCTGCTTTCAGAGAGACGGTCCGGGTGACTCAGAGCCCAGTGACAGTGTGACTGACTGTACGGGTTTGTGCTGGAGCGCTTTGGCATGCCTGGGGTTATCATGGTGCCAGCTCCCTCTCGCTGAACTCCTTCCCTGGATCTGCCAGGAATGGTGGGAGACATTGAGTAAGGGCCAAAGTTTGCCCAGATCGAGCTTTGCTCTTATACCAGTGGAAACAGCCAAGTAGTCCTTTCAGGGCAGTGAATAGAAACAGTACCAAGTCAGCACGGCAGTCTTGTCCTTGTGGGGAAAGTTATAGCAATTAACTTCAGTCATTAAACCTGAGCTAACCCATATGTGGACACCAACCTCTGAAACCACAGGGAAAGGTCCCACAGGCTACACAAGTTTTACTGAATATCACTTTTTGTTGGTTTTTTTTTTTCTGTTTGTTAATTTTGGGTAGTGCAGTTGCTCGGGTAGACCTGGTTGAGGGTCTGGCTTGCCCTGGCCCGTGTGACTGAGTCAGGAGGAGGGGGTCTGTTTTTCTGCCCTCCCTTGGGCAGGTTTCCTGGGCTGTATGTGCCGCCCATGTGTGTGTACAGCCTGTACAGCGGGATCTGAGTGCTCGCTGCAGTTCCTTTGTGTTTAGTTCACAACACAAAATAATGATGATGGGAATTCCCAGTGCAAATTTACAGCAGTAAAACTTCACAGTGGGATCAGACCCACATGCAAAGCTGTTAAGTACTTTAATGTTACTTGTATCAACAAAACAAATCTCTTTTTGGAAGAGGAGGTGAGGGAATAAGAAGAGATTTTTGTAGTTGTATTTGCAGTTTCCTCTTTCCTTCCTTTCACTCTAGAAATTCTTTATCCTTTCATGCACAGTTGAGAATTAGCCATTTATTCTTAGTGCTGGCGATGCAGTCTTTGATATTTAAAATGGAATGTGTTCCTTTCTGATGCTCTGTGGTTTTGAATGAAGTACATGCTAGCAGATTAATGGTGCAGAACAGTTAGACACTGGCCAATTTTTTCCTTTTCATATTATTTCATCATTCAAAAAAAAAAGTTTATTTTTAAAAAGAATAGACTGTGAATTGCCTATTGTTTGCGCAGTGAAATTGTTTTTGCAGTGTTGTCATTCTCCTCTAAGTTGAAATCGTTGAATAGCTATGAGCTGTCACATTTTTTGTAAGTTATAACTGCATCAAGCTGTGCTGACAAAATGTCCCTGCTAACTGTTAATATGCATTGTCATTTTAAGCATGAAACAGTTTAGCTAGTGATTTATCTCTTATAATGCAGCACTTGGGGCAGCTGTATGATTTGTCTCTTTAGCAAGTCAAGTAATTTCTTTAACAAAATGTTAAGCACAGATGGGCCATAGGCTGTCAGTTAACCATTATTGTGCATGCATCTGCCTGCCTTCAATGCACTGTTTTATGTATTCAGCCACTTACTTAGGCACAGCTCTCTGAAAAGCGGAACCTACTCTGATTGGCAAATAAAATGTTCATTTGTCTCTTCTTCCTATTGTTTTGTTTTGGTAACACATGTCAGCAGCTCAATTACCCAGTTCATTAACAGCTCCCAATGGACATGATGGCCAACCCGTGATAAGGAGGGCGATTGTGGCACATATGGTCAATAATAGCCTGTCTCTTGGTAATTGTAAATAAAAGTCACCGTTGGCCATTTCCTTTTACCGCAGCTACTGTTTTCCTTTTCACTTCGTTGTACAAAGCACATTTCTCTATGTGAATCAGCCCAGACAAAATAAAAATACCATCCACTTCTCTCAAGAAGATCACTTTTATCACTGTTGTGGTGGTTGTTCCCTTTCTGTGCTGACTTTGCAACTTAGAGCTCATAGGAGACAGGATTGCTCTTTTTCAACTCCAGTAACCAATTAATTACTCTTATTAATCAGTTTACTTTAAACAGCAACATATTTTCTTCCAATTTCTCTCATTCTTTCCCTGCAGACTTTTGTAAAGTGCCTGCAGAGATTAAAAAAGAAAAACCTATTTACAATGTTTTTGTAAGTATGCCCTTTACAAATAGCAGCAGTTTTCAAAGGAGTAATTGAAGTATGACTTAATCTTTGTTAGATGAGCGATATTCATATCTGGAACAGAGGCTTGCTTTTTGGTTTCTTTCTTATTTTTTTATATATCATGGTCAAAATGCCACCAGAAAGGATTAAAAGCAATTTTACTACTTGTGAGTATTTCGCCTCGTACTAGCTATTCTTTTGCTTTCTAGCAAGATGAGAATTTTCTCATATTTGCTGATCTGAAATTTTCACTTTGAACAGGGAAACAGGAGCATGTACCACCATTAATGTGTTTTATCTTAACCCCACCGAGAAATCTTTTGTGGCTT
>Ga0181612_135473_pt1 | contig 20348 bp, 10 predicted proteins | sample HoacroProtozoa21_FD_119630 | JGI IMG/M metagenome (GOLD analysis project Ga0181612, IMG submission 119630) | Hoatzin crop microbial communities from Cojedes, Venezuel. Combined Assembly of Gp0051906, Gp0051904, Gp0051908 | reverse complement strand
GCGGCTGCGGTGGAGCAAACCCTGCCTGGTTCCAGGCGTTTTATAAAAAAAAAAAAAAAAAAAAAAAAAAAAACGGGCCGGGCGGGGATACTTGTTTTGAATTAATGTTTCACTTGTGGCTAAGATCTTTTAAAACTGAGTATTTTTAAGTTCGGGGCATTAAATGTCTCTTCCTTTAAACGTCTCAAGGAAAAAATCAGGCATGGGAGGGAGGGAGGAAAAAGTAGGCCCTATTTTAATACCCTCGATGAAGCCTTCAGACAGGTGGAAGGACCGCTGGCAGGGAGCCTCACCTGTGCTGGCGCCTCCGTGGGAGGGGGGCCTTGGGAAAGGTGAATATCGCATCAGCTCTTGTCCGCATCCCTCAAAGTTTGCGGGTTGCTTGATAAATCTGAAGCAGGGAAGCATAAAGTGCCGGTAAGGCCAGACTTGGAGATAACGGCGCATTCAATAGCTTAATTTCACAATTAGTTTGCTATATTATTGGAAGCAAATCGTATTTCACTGTGCCTACACTGGTGCTCTATTTTTAGCCATAATGTAGCTAAAAAGGAGGAACCTACTGAGATGTATTATAACACCGAATGTGAACACTTCTGTTCTCTCTTTTTTTACTCATTTCGTGTTACACATCTGGTTTGGAATACAGCTAATTTATTAATCAAGCAGAGCTACCGTGGATGGGTTGGAGGCTGCAATTCCAAGGCAGAGGAAAGTTCCACGCAACTCTGCGCGTTACCTGACAAATCACAGTCATGCAAAAAGCACCCAAGCACTGTGGCTGGTCTGTCAATAACTGCAGTACCGAGCACAACTATTCTGCGTTAATTTATAGTAACGTTGTTTGGCTGATTGGTTGCACTTCTTTTGTCTTACTCTTCCTGCTATTCTTTTTTTTTTGCAGGGCAAAGGTGTAGGTGAAAAAGGCATCTGAAATGCCTGGAGGTAGCCTCAGCCTTTGTGTTGCATCATCTTGGGTTTTTTTTATTATTATTTTTAAGAACAAAAAGGAGAGAGAAAACTGAGGGAATATATCTATCTTCTGTCTTAATACCAAATGTTTGATTGTCCCCCTCCCCATCATGTCACATGCAGAGATGGCTGCTGGAACAATAAAGCATCTTTCCCAATACATGCAAGATGCTCACAGATTTTCCACAAATTCACTAGAAACCTCATTTGTTTTCTGCTTGTGGTTCACAGGAGCACTTAGCTTTTTAGTGGTTGACACTATATCTATTTTTAGCAGCATTTGAACAGCTGTCACTAACAACTAAGATCTCATCTTGAACAGAGAAGGGAGATTATCTGTTTTATTTAAAAAATCAAACTACATAATTGTCAAATTATAAAACGCAATTTGGATCTTTATCTGTGGAAAGAAAAGGCTATCTTTTCTCATTATGCCAGTTCCATGAAAAAAAAAGGACCTGTCGTGGGCTTGATAAAATAACGAACGGGCTTTGCGAGGTTTGGAAATAAGGCTATTCAAAGGCACACAAATATATATATATAGCACATTTCAAATTCTGTTAAAAGTGGTCCCGTTACTGCCTTCTGCAGCTGTGTCGTGATGGGGGAAACCGCAAAGAGTCGAGTTGTAGTTTTGCAAATAGGTCAAGAGGAGCGGTGCGGACACCTCCGACGAGCAATTCTCTTCCCTCGCATTAGATTTTATAAGAGGTTAACTCATGTCAGACACATGACACTGAAAGCAGCAGACAGACAAGTGTAAGCCACTCTGTAGCAGATGTCATCTCTGTTCCTAAAGATAGTGGTAAATTTTCTATGGGTAATGCGTTGCAAAACAAGATAACATTGAAAACCGGCAAGTGTCAAATTCTGCCTCTTTCCACGCTCAGTAAAGCGAGCGAACTGGTTTTAGGGGCTGCAGGAGCGGCGATGCAATGTAGAAGCAGCCTACTGTACTGTCGGGCTTAGAGGTCATGTGCCCTATTTTGAGAACTGAACCAAAGCGGATGAAGTTTTGAGTCGGTTCCAACTAAGGCAGCTGGGCATTTCCCACTTCTCTCCAGCTCCAGCCCAGGAAAGCAGGCGATCACATGGTCACATATATTATTCCTTTACCTCCTATTAGTCACCATAGATTTGATTTTTATGCCGTTTGGCTCATGTGGTTTTGATTATTCAAGATTTATAGCTAATCAGGAGGAGCTGCATTTCGGGAAGACACTGGAAAAATGCTGGGGATGACAGGTGAGAGTTTACCTTCCCTGTCCAACAGATATGAGTCTTCCGAGAGAGGAGTCCACATGCTTCTCCGACTCACCAGTTAATTGTGTTAAAGCTAATTTCCTGAGCTGTGCTAAAAGTCTTTAGAATTCTTTACAAGCCCTGGGAAAATGTAAGTAAGCGTGTTTTCTATATCATACGCTCATTTTCTCTGAGATATCAATATTTCATCTAGTTAGTCTAATTTTGAACAACTTTATTTTCTAATTATAAATCTAATTGTAAATCTTTTAGCTGAGCAACAGAACATGTTCGCTTTTAACCTGGATTCTTTCTTTTCTGTCCTTTTTTTTCCTTCTTTTTTTAATGCTTCTTAATGGCCCGTGTTATAACTGTGGTTGAACCACATCTAAGTATAGTACAATTGCATTTCTAATGCATATTGGCATTAGCAACCACGTGCTTGTGTAAAGGGCAAAGACATGCATTTGATAACACAGATTTGCAGTACGTTTAAAATCACAGGTTTTACTGACGATTAGCACCGATAGTTTCATCCGGTTCAAAATGAAAACGTCTCACGAAGAATTACTTGTTGTGAGTAATAGGTCTCGTTGACAATAGTAGGGCAAACAAAGCACAGGGAATAACACATAGGCAGTACTTCGTGGTTTTTGTAGCTTTAATGTTGCCATACCTACATCGTTTATAGTCAGCTTCTCTCATTAGCTACTTGTGCTATTACTTGTAAGAAAATGTAGAAAACAGAATGTTGAAAAAATTGTCATCACCACAGAATATAGACCTATCTTGATATTAATGAATTCCAGAACATCCAAGGGTAGTGGCAGCTAATTGTATCCTAATAATTATCTACTGCCTACTGGCATTTGTACAGTATCAAATGGTAACTCATACCATAATCTGATTAAAATTTCGTAGTAACTGTAAGAGTGCTGCACCTATGCCAAAAAAGCAGACAGAGTGTTTAAGAGCATTAAAAATAAGAGAGCAAAGAATACCCTCCAGCTCTTAACAAACATATCAAATGCAAATTAGAGGAAATTGTTTAATCACTCTATAGGCTAGTTAATTTTTATGATTATTCACAATTCTAGTAGCAATACTTAGTGTGTTAGTACCAAAATTGTCATGACACCAAGGTCATAAGTAGAATTTGAAACTTACTGCATGGAGGAAATTAGCTTCCTGATTGAATGAAGGTGCAGCTTTAAAGCTCCTACAGCAAAAGGAGAATTCTTACGTAATTTTCCAGATTCTTCTATAATCCTGAAATTACCTGCTCTCAGATATTATGCAATGAGAGATGTTTTGGTATTATCCTGCATGATCACATTCGTTTTGAGACTTGAAAGACCTTTGTTTTCTAAATTTTTTAAAATCTTTCTTTCCTGGAAAAGGAAGATTTCAGATGAGCTTTCCCCGAAGCGTACAGTGAAGAAGAGACTGAAGAGAGCAATGCTATGAAGCTGGGTTAAGAGACTGCTCAAGAAAAGCATTGATTTAACACGTGCCAAGACAGAAGAAAAAAAAAATCGATAGGTTTTGGTGGAAGTTGCACTGCTTTCCTAAATAGAGGTAGCCTGTTGATTTTTGTCATATATTAAATACCTGCTTCCTATGCAGGCTGTGGTCCAGCTTGAGGAGCTCATTCAGTGTGCCGCCTGGGCCCAAGCTGGACACTTGATCTTGCACAACACGTAGAGTTGGTCCTTGTTGGACGCATGCTGTGAGGTTGGCGAGGCACTGGAACAGGATGCCCAGAGAAGCTGTGGATGCCCCCCCAGTTCAAGGCCAGGTTGGATGGGGCTTTGAGCAACCTGGTCTAGTAGAAAGTGTCCCTGCCCATGACAGTGGGGTTGGAACTAGATGATCTTTAAGATCCCTTCCAATACAAACCATTCTATGATTCTATGTTGATTTACACAAATTTGTTTAAGAAAGGAATATATTTGCCACAAGGAACCGTAAGTTGGTGTTCTGAAAAAGTGTCCTGGCTTTGAATATGAATGTCATGCCAGAATTTGTCTGGCCTAAACTAAATATCTGGTAACCAAAGGTCATATGTTCCAAAATTTTCCCACTGTGCTTGCTGATACTTGGCCTACAAGCCAGGGGTGACAGAAATTTTGACACATTGGATGGGTTTGTCCCTAATGGCCCCAAACATACGCAAATAAACAGAGTGATTCACAGGTGAGTGTGGATAACCTTACCAACCCGGCAGCCTGGCTGTGGTTTATTCCCTTTCGGTGTGAGCGTAAGTGACAGTCACTCAGCTTGGTTTCCAAAAACGATGCTGTTGGTCTATCATTGCTTCTACAATCCTGGCACCTGCAGCATCCAAGTACTACACAGACGTATTTCTTCCGAGCTCTGGAAAGAAGAGAAGCATTATTACTGTTTTATAGACAGGGAGTGGAGGAACAAAGAGATTGCAGGATTTATATCAGGTCCCCTAAGAAGGCTGTGACAAAGCTCGGTACTTCCCAAATCCCAGCTTGCTGCCTTTCATCACAGAACCAGATTTCCTCTTCAGCTGTTGCCTTCCCAAGATTGCTGCGTGAGCACGAATGACGTATAGTTAAAACACATTTGGTTGTTGTCAGGGGAAGGAAAACATGCCGTAGTCTGCTTGAATATATTCATTATTGAAATGAATTTAGAAAACCCGTATTGTCAGGGCTTTATGCTGTATGGATTAGCAACAGCCGCTAAAGATTGACATTTCCTTGCCGGCTTGAGCCTGGTCAGAAGAGTCACATTCCATGAAAGTGCAAGAATTTCTGGCATGAATTCTTGTACATGCACATTTACATTTTGGCTTCTGTGCATGCTGTTCGTGTGCTCACCACTTTGAACTCTGCTTTTCATGAGTAATTCCAACAACAAAATTCATTCCTTTGTATATGCATGGAAAGCAAAGACAAAAGAGGCAGGAACATGGCCAAATGAAAGTAATTTCAAATGTTATTTATTTATTTATTTATTTATTTATTTATTTTGCATTCCATTCTCAGCTCTGGCTAGACAGTCACAGAGTAGAAATTATGTACTCCTCTCAAGATTTCTAAAGGAAGATCAGGCAGGACTCGAAGGAAATTTTGTCTGTTTAAGAATCAAAGTTGCTCCAGGGCAGGAATGATAGAGGGTTTAGCAAACATTTCTCCCAGCATGGTTCAGTTATATCCACTATGCGTGACTTAAAACTGAAAAAAAATGAGCCTATCAGAAATCTTGCGTGTTTAACAGCTGCACAGAAGACATGGCCACTCCTAAATATAAGATGAGGTACTGGTCTTTTTATTCTGGTTCCTTTGGTTCTGTTCTAGGGAAAAGACACCTGGCACCACAATGCTGATCCTGCAGATGAGCTTCACTTTCAAGTGCTGGGCACTACTCGTTTCCAGAAGAGGGATGTAAAAGAATAGTGAAAGGAAGCACAGGATTGTGGTGCTGAGCTGGATTTGTGGTATTTATACTACTTTTATATAATTGTAACAGTAGGGATTGTAACATGATTTACACTGTCAGGAGAGAAAGAATTAGACCTTCTTTTACTGGGAGTCATAAACAAATTAATAAATAAACTAGGCAGTACACTCCGTGTGTGCATTTTTATTTCAGGGCTTATACTGAAGGGTGTCTAGTTCTAAGCAGGTGCTTCCTTGTAATCCCATTGTGGAAAGCAAATGAGTCCCGGGGACTGTCGCTCCTTGTTGATTGTCAGGGGGCGTAGATGCAGTAGATGTAAAGGTCTATGACTCACCGAGCTTGCTGAGGTGAAACCAGAAGTGAGTAGATAATTGCACCATTATAAAAAGAATTATCACAGTTTGATTACAGAAAAAAAAAAATCTTCTAATGGTGCCGTGAGTCTTGGGAACTAAAATAGGGGACCAGAAGTGAGGAGTTTATGTCAAGGAGGGGTAAAGTATCCCCTTTAATTGATCCATTTTTATCAAACTTGCCAAAAGAATGGGTGTAATGGGTCAAAACAGACTAAGGTACTTTCCCGTGCCAGTTCTGATTAAACGAAACAAGGAGACTAATCAAAGAGACAAATTGACACGAGCAAGAAATTTCTGAATCCAGAGATTATTGGAATACTTCATAAAACAGATGATGCAATTTCCTGCCCTATGTACAAAAAAGATACTAAGTTCAAAACTGCCCCATCTAGTTTGATAATCTGTAAATTGAAGAGTGAGAGGGAGGGACTGCAGGTAATCCAAGCTGGTATGAGAACTTCAGATATTTAGGGTAGTGTAAAGGAGGCATTTCCTTTTGATGGACAGTGAAGAATAACTCGATGTCACATAACCCAGAAAATTTGTATATAAAATACAGAAAGTATTTGGGCAATTAAGAACAAAAAGCAAATGTGGTACAAATTAATGAGTATCTATGACCATAGAGTAAGTGAAGCTTGGCAGGATGGTTTTCATACCAATAATGGCATTACAAGATTATGAGAATTTAGCTGTGAAGGCAAAATGAAGAAGACTGTGAATGTGGACATGGAGGGCAGTGGTATCTCCTCATTAGTGGTGGTGTGTCACAGAGGCTAGACTCTTCCATCCATCCCGGTTGTATCCAAGACTTCAAGCACACTGACAAGAGCCTGTTGTTCTCTCTTTCCGTTTGGGTCTTTGTGGAGGTTTTAGTAGTGGTATCTACTAAGACAGGTAGCAATACCTGGAGAGATACCACCAGTCTTTGGGAAATCTGACCAACGAAATGGGAGGCTTGGAGCACTCCTTCAGGAGGGGAGAGCCTCTGTTTTTACAGGGCACTGAACTGAAAGAAAGCCAGTGTCAGTGCTGATATGGGGGGCTCAGCATCCTGGCTGGGAGAGCAGGGGGATCTCCACAGTCTTGAGCTGGTCCCTCTCCCTATAAGACCCCTTTACCTGCAGCGAGCAGAGAGTCAATGGTGAGACAGAGCTTTAAGTACAGGGTGGGTGAGATTTCTGTAGCGTGTGAGCCAAGACTACTGCCCTAGGGAGATGGAGAGTTGAGAACAGTAGTGGTCAAAATAGGATAGAAGTGGAACTGGAGAAACAAGGCAACAGAAATGTGCTTAATTTGAAGCATTCCTTTGATAATTTCCTGTTAGCTCAGGTCCAGGGCTTCAGGGGTACAGTTTGGCGGGAAGAAACTGGCAGGAGTTTTTGAATATCACCTTAGGGATTGTAACAGAGGGGCAATCATTCACAACTTTCATACTGAAGTTATTTCCATGAAGGTGGCAAATGACTGGGGAAGATATATTGATCCTCAGGTGGAAAAGTGATGTTACATCGTTCACGTGAAGTGAAAAAGTTGTTTCTTATAAGATGCCTTCACAGCCGGGACTGGAGGATCTCCAATATTATGTCCGAGTGACCTTGGTAAGGAGTAAGACATGACACTCCACTCTTGTTATGGACCAGTAGGGAGAGCAGTTCAAAGAAACCTTAGCTGGACGTGACAGATAAGGGAGTCTGTCAAAACCAGAGAAATGGCTGTCCCTCATCCTCCCTTTGTTCTGCTTCCCCATCTCCCTGCACCTCTGTAATAGTTGAAAGGAAGAGGGACCGTCTGAACATGAGGAAGAACTTCTTCACTCTGAGGGTGACGGAGCACTGGAACAGGCAGCCCAGAGGGGTTGTGGAGTCTCCTTCTCTAGAGATATTGAAAACCCACCTGGACAAGGTCCTGTGCAGCCTTCTGTAGGAGACCCCGCTTTGGCAGGGGGGTTGGACTAGATTATTCGCAAAGGTCCCTTCCAACTCCTACCATTCTGTGATTCTGTGATTTCTTTATGAAAAAAAGTCAGCAACCAGAATGAGTCTAGAAAGTGAAAAAACGCCTGAAGGTGTTAAATCCTACTTTGATGAGACTGACTCCAAAAACTAAAAATAACAAATTTGTTTTAATTTTTTCAATATACAGCATTTTGGTAGGAACTAGGTAAGGAAAAGCAAATTTGATTTATTAAATCTTTCAATAAAAAAAATATTTTTTTTTTTAAATCTGAATTTGCCAGTCAAAAAGTTAACATCCTGAGCATCAGAAACATTTGACATTTATTGGACCTTAACTCTTAGCTTGATTTGAAGCAAAATTGCTTACATCTTCCAGCAAAAACAGGCTTTTCTGGAATGAGTCCATGCTGCTACAAACACCTGACCAGAACAGACTTTAGGTGGTTGGTCTCCTCCTCTCACAGGTAACTCTAGCAACACATACCAGATACCAAACAAGCTCTGTCTTGAAACTAGTTTGATGTCTCCTTTTCCTCCTTAGCCCCCCAAGACATCCAAGTAGTCCTACTTGAAAATATTTGCCAGTGAATCTTGAAATAGAAAAATCAGAGCAGAACAAGCAAAATGCTTGAGTTTAATAATACACATTTTCCAGAATATAAATGTATGAAAGTCAACATTTATGACTCCGCAGAGGGAAGATACATAGCACTGCTGTGAGGCAGGAAGACTTTTACGAGTTTGGGATTGCTGCATTACTCAGGGAAGAACTACATTCCAATAAAATCCTTTACACCCTTTCACATTGCTGTGTGGTCTGAATACACTTTCTCTTGAAAAAATAACATTTTAGAGTGTTTCTAAAAGTTCTATTATTTTTTGTCTTTATCTTGTGAAGGAAAAAACTCTAGCCATAATGAGTGAAACACAGAAGGAAAAGAATATGACAAGGCCTATATTTAGGACACAGAAAGAGAAGACATTGAATAAAAACATTGCGCTCCTCTCTGTGTTTTCTGTGTAATTGCTACTTACCCAACCATTCTCTTTGCTTAAAATAAGAGAGGGCTTGGTCCAACTATACGACATTTCCCCCATACATCTAGTCCTACCTGATCTTACACTAGAATTGGCTCACTAAGAATGTGGTGCTCTTAACAGTTCCAAAAAAAAGTGCATTTTGCTTAGTGGTCCCCCATTACTCTTTTATTATAATCTTCCCTGAAGCTGAGCATTATTCTCCCAATCCCAAATTATCAAATCATATTCATGCTTTCACTGTTCTGTGAACAATGCTTAAAATCTGTGTTCAAATTCTTTTACTTCCTATGCTTTACTTACAAAATAGTTTAAAATGTCTCAAACCAAAAGTCATTTGTAGGCCATATCCTTCCCCTCCCCTTCCTAAGAAAGCACTTCCCCAAGAAAATCAAAAACCAACAAATCAAGAACAATTCAAGTCCAGCCAACTTGAGTGCTTTCGGTTTTCCTTTCCCTGTTCCTTTGTTCAGTTACTAAACTGAATATTGCAACTAACCTTTGCCAGAGTCAAAGTACAGTGCGTGGTTCTACATATTACTCCAGGGGTGTCACCTACAACATAAAACACATCATTTTCTGTAAAAGCTCTTCACTCAGCAGTCTCTAATGGCTTGATTTGTCATTTGAGATGCAAAGCTGAAGAGAAGAGAAAAATAGAAAATTTTTTTTTCTAATAAGTGATGACACTAGTTTCTGTAGGATGTACTCCCCTCAGCCAAACTCCAGGCAATGACAGAGTTGCTCTACAGACACATAAAACTGGCCTCCAACAATAATGTTATTTGAAGAATTCACAGAATATCTCATATGTATCTCCAACGAAAGTAACCACTTTCATTAGACAATATAAGATAAACAGGTGGTCAATAAAATACAGCAGAGTTCCACAAACCTGGGAGAAAACACATGTTCTTGTTCAAGGTCATGGATCAAGTATGAGCTCCTGTTAAATTAAAGTTACCCTTTTGAGATGCTTAAATTATCTGTGCCGTGTGGATTGGGACCATTGACAGCTGATGAGAAAATTACTTCTGTGCTACCTCAGGGGAATTGCCACACCTATTAGACCTCAGTGGAAATGAGATAAGTTTGCTTTAAGCTCCTTCCGGGCTCTATGCCAGAGCTTGGCAGAGTGCATTAAAGAAACAGAGCTCCCAGGCTAGCAGTCACTTAGGCTTGCATTTGGTGTTTGACAAGCAATGCCTAAATGACATAAAGGAGAAAAAAAAGTGCCTTGCTTTGATTAGATGAATCATAGTACACTGTCTTAAAAAGAGGTAATTTTAAGACACAAACATCTCCTTATTTGCAAACAAGAACTGGTAAATAAGAAGATGGCATGGGGTGTGCAAGCAAAGCTGAATCAGTAAAGAACCCAAAGTTATCAATTTAGCAGCCACAGGTTACAAAATATTATGTAAGATTACTATAGCTCCTGATGTGTAATTTCTCAAATGCACGTCAGATTCATCATAAATAATAAACCAGTGCATAAATGTAGCTTATATCTTGGGGGATAATTCCACATTTTTTTCACGTGTAGGTCATCAGTTGTCATTTTAATGTCTGCATTACGGTCTTCTAAATCCCTCAACACTGGCGGTCCATTTCTACATAAATAATGCTGCACTCCCATAGCTCGCTGAGTTTTCCAGGCAATAGTTGCGTGTAACAGAGCAGAATAGCTTTCCTGAATAGTCATACAAAAAGCAGGGAAAGTGTAATTTTATTCTAACATTGTATGAGAATAATAATATAGTTCCTGAAGTTGTTCCCTCTCCCTACTTTGCAGCAGAGCTTCCTGTAAGGACCCCTGCAAGAGGACCTGAATTCTCATGTCACTGCTAGCTGGCACAGACCACACTGCAACTGGGAAATCCTGCAGCTAAATCCCTACTTGTTTTAAACCTGTGTGATTTGGACTCGACACTGGTGTGTGGGAATGCCAAGCATTCATGCTGTCTTTTCTCTGAACATTCTGGGTACAGGGTAGAACTTGTCCAGTTTAAGATTATGCAGAATGAAGCTCTTAGACAAAACAGAGGTTCTCTTTAAGTCTTACCAGATTCTGCTGCTTTCTATCTATTTTGTCTTGACAGGAATGGCTTGGCTCCAGGAAAGGGAATTCACAAGGTATTCTTAAAGTCCCCTGAATGATCCTGCCCTTTCTTCATCTTCTTTCCACCTCCTACTGGCTAAGTAGGCTTTCCATCGTGCCTTACCTACCTCTTTTCCTAGTCCTTAACTTTCCTTTCTTAGAGATCTATAGGCTCTGAACTCTGCCATTAACTCCAGTAGGGTCCTAAAAATTGACTGTTGAAAAGTAAAAATTCCTTTATGAATCTACTTTGCACACTCCCAGTAGGGCTTGGATTATGTACTCCACAGGACTATGATGGTCATAAAATGGCACAAATATTATTTTGCTTGTGCTTTATAAGCTATCAGTGAAACTCTTGGCAACAGATCTCAGATTAAATATATGCTTTTCTTGAATGATATCAGTCAGATAGTTCTGCTAAGACATCTCAAGCTACCCAGCTAAAGCTTACTACATTATTTATTAGAGCAATAGTAATAATCATCAACAATGTATTTATAGGCTTGTTTTACTTTCTTTTCATCTAGGCAAAGCTAGATAGCTTCTTCCCGAGTTTGCTGTTAAGCCTGGGTTTACTAAGGCTCTACAGAAACATTTTATTTCCAGGCAAGGGCATTAAAGGTTTATGTGTGGGGCTTTTTTCTGTTTTGCCTTAAATTTATCTTTTATTAAAAAGCCACAAGAATAAATTAGTGGATAAACAGTACAGAAGTACTGTAAGCCCTTGGCTCATGGGGTCTCAGCTATCATCTCACTGTGGATTTTAAAATGACAAACAACAACATGCAAGTGAAAATAACATGTCATTTCTCCTCTCACCCACCTCTCGGTGAGTGGAATTGCCATTAAAAAAAAAGAAAAAAAAAATCAAGATAATTTGTTTTCACTTGACAGCGGGAACTAAAAGGACATTAATGTTGCTGTCATCAGCAATATCTTGGATTCCCCCACAGTGCTGTATCTGCCTGACAGAAGGGGACACTTGCAGAGCTACAGACAGAGAAAGTCAAGCTCAGAGAGCAAATGGGCATTGCTTATACTTTCAGCAAGCATCAACAGATATTTCATATTTGAGCTTAAACCTAGGAAAGGGATATAGGATGAGGAAATTAAACCCATTTCCAGACACTGCAGCTGACATTCATCAAATGATCAGCAACACTACATGTTTTTTCCATTAGCCAACTGTAAACATACATGGCAACGTGTTCTCGTACATTTTTGTTTGTATAAAACAGTGACAACTATAGTTGTATAACTGATAATCTCACAGATCAAAAATGTTCCTGCATCCTTCCGATTCAAGGCAGTTAATTTCCACCTGTGAGACTTCTGTCATCTGATGTCGGAGCTGTAGACAGTATGAAACAGCAAAGAGGTACTAAATAGTTCAGTTCTGTCATAACGGTCCACTACTGTGTCTACACATAGATCAATCATCTGCTGAGCCATGTCTCCTTCCTGTTTTCCTCAACATCCATCCGAAAGTTCTTAAGTATAAGGCAGGATCAAGATGTAAGTTAGTCAAATTTAATTTAAAGCTGGATGTCTTACAGCTCAACAAGAGGTGGAGAAAAGTATTTAGTATTATTGGTTCCCATTCTGTCCATGCTCAGTTAGGTTCCCAAAAACTACAATCTCTGTGCTCCTACTTTAGTGAGGTCCACATCAGGAAATGCTACAAAGCCTTTCAATTTCCAGAATGCTAGGCATCATCCATCTTTTCCATCTTACGTGAACTACTCTGTTGGTATGTCTTTTACCTCTGACTCCCTCCCCATGGCTTCATCAACATATTGCACTGCAGGATATGATCATAGCATAACGCAGGTTATATGGACTCTCATCTGGTCTCTAATCCAACGTCCTATTCCACCAGGTGAGCTAAAAGGTCGGATCAGGTTACCCAGAGCTTTACACAGTATGGTCATGAAAACATCAAATGTACAACCTATTTCGGCAATCTATTCACTGTCTTCGTTCTGACAAAGTTTCTCATATCCAGTCAGCAACTCATATAGGTGCAAGCATAATTCCCACTGCACCTTACCATCTAACATTCTGAAGCAGGTTCCTAGTTCTTCGTGACTGGTCATACACAGACTCCGATAGTCTCCCTTTAGAAATTAACGGAAAGTTTACCTTCAAATTTTCTACTATTTAATGTTTATTACCTGATGTATGAATTAAATGTTCTTACCTATAAGATCTGGCTAACTTTTCCACACAAATCAAAGTTATTTTTCATGGTTAAAGAAGGTAAATCTGATCCATGTTCTTGCAGTGTAACCCTGTATCATTGGTTTATTAATCTCTGCATAAAGTATTTAGAAAAGATATTTGTTGTTTGCAAGAAAAAAGACACTGAGGCTTTTCATTTATTTCCTTTCAGTGTTCTTCCTAGAATGTACCTAGATTTCCAAACAGTGCTATATACTTTGGAGAATGTAATTCTGAATAAGTTTTGAACTACACTAAAACCCAAATGAAATCTCCGCACTATTACAATGTACATAGTTGAACCAGGCTGTCAGAAAGCCGAATGAAAAGTCCCTGTATCCTCGCCTTCAATTCCAGGTCAAGCTGGAAGGGCATTAGGGTACTCTAAATTGTATCAGCTACCATGTCCTTCAGTATTACTTATACTAGAAGTTCCAGGAGAAAGATATAAAGAACAATCTCTTCTGCTCCTGGTTACCTGGGATTTCATCACTTTAAAAGAATCCTCCACTGGAACTAATGAAAGTGGAAAAATCCACCCACAAGACCTGCAATAGTGGCTAGGCATAAAAAATCTGATCTGTGTCAGGCATTACTTTGGTTGTTTACTATATATAAGATTGATGCAACAGAAAAAACTGAATCTCTGCAGACAGCCTGCAGAACACATCAAAAATGTTACGCGAACATCCATTTGCTTTGTTCATACTCCTTTTTGTTTGCATTTACCAGACACTCCAGTGAAAAAATCTTTCCTAGCACAAGTCTTTGCAAAGATTTAATATGGTATGCTAAAATTGCAAATGAGGAATGGTACACTAATATGTGATTCACATTGCACTTTGTTATGTCATTTGAAGAGAGGACAGGAAAGTTGCCACATGCCTTCTTAAAATGAATATTCATAATTGAGCATTACTGACTTTAAAAGATAAATTAGAATGCCTACAAATAATTGGGTAATGTATAAATTGGAGAACAGTGGATTAAAGAGAGTTAGACAAATGGATACACTCCAAAATTAAAAACACAACTTTGTTTTTGAGTGAGACGGCTAAAACCTTGCTTCTTTTATTTTTCATGATGTTTAACAACTATCAATGAACAAACTGTCTAGGTTGGCCATCCTCAGCCCCATACCATTGAAACTTTCTTTCACTTTCTTGCAAAGGGGCATATGTGTGTCCTGAATGCTGTATGTGTGAGAACCTGAGGTTTCCTGCTCCTCCAGGATACTAAATAGGACAAAGAACTTACACTTACTTGTGGGAAGTGGTCATTTTCTGACTCTCAGCTTGGTTACACACCAGCCAAAAGCTATAAATAAATCACAGCCTGGCATACTGTGCTTTAACACTGCCCATAGTCCCCAGTTAATTAACAAAGTGAAAGAGTCCAGTGACCCTCTTGTCTGTCTAACTTCCATGAGATATTCTTTCCTTGCCTCCAAAACTTGCAAACAAAGCAAAATACCAATAGTATTTCATAAGCACGAGTTCAAGAGAGTATGCTGTTACATGACTATGAAAAAATTGATTACTGTTTACCATAAGACATTTCCTTACAGAGGGTGTGCGGAGAGCCATTGAGACTCATCACTCACAAGGCTTAGGCAAGAAAAAAATCTGACTTCTTTCTGCTTAAATACAGTACAAGAAGGAAGGTGACTATCACTGAAAGAATCTCCAGGCCAAAGCTACTGCAAAGGAAGAGCAAGAGTGCTTTCTGAAAGAGTGTCTGTGTGGACCTACCATGCGCAGCTGTCTTGTGTAGCTGGCCAGGAACAGGGTGCACATCTGTAGCGTAGCTACTGGAAGGAGTCTTGGGGAGGGCAGAGCAGAAGGAGGGGGCTCAGACAGCCCAAAGCAGAGCTAGGCATCCTTGAATTATAGGCTATGTTAGACATGAACAACATCTGGAAGCCAAATTTTTATAGTGAATTTGCAGGAAATTTTGTGTGTATGCATGTACAAGCGCACATTTGCTCGTGTCAGTAAAGCTTCCTGCTTGATTCATTGCTGGTACATGCAAATTGCTTTCTTCATATATCTACTGAGTGCTATCAATATACAGTCTCTGACAGCCATGAACTGTGACTCATATCTAACTCATTTTTTTTCCCTTGAGCACAAGCATTAGATTTTTCTTATTGCTCTGTGTGGTCCTAAAGGGCCAAATTTTGAAATATTTTAATCAGGAAACATATCTGTTGTAATCTGTTAGAACCAGGCATTTACAAGTAAGAGACTTTTTTGACCTCAGTAGAGTGATGGAGAGAGAGAGAAATTAATTGTGACTTTAAATTTAGCCTCAATAAAAACACAAGCAAGGGAGAATGTTGCTTTTTGAGGGAAATATCATCTCTTTAGACACTTCAGGCTTAATAGGGTCTGGAACCTTGGCTTGCCCCACAGAAAGGAATATGTCCTAACAGAGCAGAGTTGTGTTTAGTGGACATGGGGCCTCTCTGAGTAGAAACCTAAGAGCCTGTATTGATTTCCTACAGCAAGAGAATACAGCATTCCCTCATGTTAAAGTCAATTCTGTTTGATACTTTTTATGTGGCTGAGACACGTTGACATTGAACTTTGTTCAATATAAGAAGATTTAGACTCCTATTCGTGGCCACTGTCAGAGAGATTTCCTGTATCTTTTGGCTGAGAGCAGGCAAGGAAAGAAGACAGCCTCTGAGAATTACCTACCATTAATAATGTGATATTTCCAGGTCTTGACACTGTGTTATAGTTTAACTCTGAAACTGGCAAATAAGCACTAGACAGCTGCTTACTTACCCCTCCCCTTCCCACACAGTGGGATGTGGAGGAGAAGTGGACAAAAGGGAAAATTCGTGGGTTGAGATAAACACAGTTTAATAAAATAATAAAGGAAAAATACTAATACTAGTAATAATATTATTAATAGTAATGATAACAACAATAATGAATATGCAAAACAAAGTATACACAATACAACTTTTCTCATCACCCAATGACCAAACTGCAGCCAGTCCTTGAGCAGCGATTGCAGAATGTCAAACTCATGAATTTTTGAGAAATTTCATAAAACTCCTGAAAAAAACCAAACTCCTAGAAATGTTTGAAATCCCAGGCAACAGAGGATTCGAGCTCCTGGAAAAAATAAGACCAGGTAGCGTCCTTCCCCCTGGCCAGCCCTCATTTATAAACTGAGCTTGCAGTCTATAGTATGGAATATTTGCATTGGTCAGCTTGGGCTAGCTGTCTGGCTACGTTCATTAGCTGAATATGAGAAACTGGAAAAAGTCCTTGATATTATAGCAATAACTGAAAACATCAGTGTTATCAACATTCTTCTCATACTAAATCCACATCACAGCAGCTACTGGGAGGAAAATTAACTCTATCCCAGTCAAAATCGGGACACACTGAATGTCACACTAACATATTCCCTGAAGAAACCTCATTACCTAGCTGACATTGACACAGGTGAGATTCATAATAATGCATTCCGGAGTCTTAAGAAGGCTTTCCCACTCACCTTCCCAGTTCTGCATCTGCTTCCGCAGAGACAAGTGTTTTGATAGACCTCAAAACTGTCACATAACATGGCTTGCAACTTTCATATTTTCAGTCAGTTTTTCCTTCCTTGCCGTGGTAGGCTTAACTATACCCACCCACTACTACTTCTATTTCAGGGAGCTGTTCTATGACTAACTTCTCTTAAAGAGTGTGTTGTAATAGAGATCAGATGTTAAGAGACTTAAACACAAGGACCACAAGCTGTGGCAAGCAGAGAATGGAGCCCTAAACATTTCTGTGCTAAAATTCAGTATAGAGTGCAGGGATGAAAGGCAGAAAGTGCCCATCATTCCCCTTTCTCCTTGCTGTGCTCCTTCTTCCCCAAACCACTTGTGTTTGTTTCTGTTCTATAAAATCACATTTGACAATCTTCCTCCTAGTCAAGTTTTTCTTCTAGATAGAAAAAAGGGTGATAATTATAAATCCTGTTCCAGCCTGTCAGTTTATTTATCTTGAACATCCATGCACACAAAATCTAAGTCCTTCAACATAATGATGTGCATCCTACTTTTATTTTTGGATCTTGGTAAGTGGCATCAAATATCAAGAATTACTTATATCCCACCTTTTAACACTACTAACAAGCACTCAAATGTCCTGTAAGAACAGACTAAGCAATACTTTTATTATGAGCTAAAATACTTTGCAGATAAAAAAGTTTGTATTTGAACATGATCTCAAAAACAAATAATCTATACACCTCCCATCTTATTTTAATAAGTGGAACAAGTTTGGGTTCTTAGGTCCTTCAGATTAGAGGAGATTTATCATGTAGCTGTCAGACAACCCTAATTCTGTAATCAACAGGTGAAGAAGCAGTAGAACTGTCACAAATCTTAATTGAGTTCTTGGACTAAAACACTCTTCTGTAGGGAGGTTAAAGATTAAAGCCTGAAGCAAGGCCTGAATTTCTTTTTAAGAGTCTAAAATGAAATGTCTACTGATATGACACTAGGCATCACTTACTTTACAAACAAACCACTAATATCACATACCAGACCAAATATCAATAGAATTCCTCAGTGGAACCGTGGATACTCATCAAAATTCCCATATATGAAGCTCACTCAGCATTTTCTTAATTCATACCAAGTCCTCAGAACACTGAAATTTAAATGCTTGAACCGCAGGCTACACTGCAGTTCTCTAATTAGCAAGCATTCACGGAATGTGCTGCCCTGCAACAGAACACATCCTACAATGGCTCATACTATGAGTGGGAAGGTAACAGACACATTTATTAGCACAAATTAACTTGATGGTAATGAAGAAGCTTCTCTGTCAGTGATATCACAAATTAAATTATCTGCTACCTCACTAGTAATGAGCAATAAATAAGATACACATTTGCATACAAATAAAACAGCACAAGATCAGCTTAAAGATGTCCATCTTGGAATCTCTGGCATAGTAGCATTCACTCTTTTAACTCTGATACTATTTGTTTGTAGGTAAACTAGATCTTCAGTATTATCTTAATTAAGCTTTTAAAATTTAATTTCCTTTTTCAAAGGAGAGTATCTTGGGCACTACACAGTGTGTTTTCATTAACAATGCAGCAGCTTCAACAGACTACTTTCAAGATGAACAGAAAACAACAACAAAAAGAGCTCTATCAGGCACTGGCCCTGTGGGGGGAGGGAGGAGTACTGTGCAATACAAGTCTTTCAGACAGTCACCCTAAAACACAACAGATTTCCCAAAGGAAGTCAGTTACTAAGTGATTAAGATGCAAACTATGTTTTAAGGCAACATAGTTTATTTACATTAAACTTTGCGTTTGTAGGCAAATGTTAAAGACTGTAAATACTTCTATCAAGAGTTCTTTTCAGTTTTTTTTTACATTTTAAGATTTAACTGAAATTAGACCCGGTTGTTTTTTTACTTTGAAAACAATTGAAGAGACTGGCAGATAATTTTCCTGAAATTAGTTAAAACAGAACAGGGTTATCAACTGTAGTAGCTCATTCAAATTGATTCCAAGACCACTCTTGGCAGCTCAGTAATTAACTGCAGATGCAATACTCTTACTTGGCACTTGCTAGAACTGTAAATTCAAAAAGATTCAAGACAATGAGTGATCCAAATGGGAAAAGTACGATGAATTTATAAAAACTTTTATAAAGTGCAATGAATCTTTGGTGTCAACGAAGATTGTAAAATACAGAAATATTAATCTTTTTTTTCCTCCCATACCTTCCACGTGATTCTGGACCTTCCACTTAAGCACAGAAGGTATAATATCCCATGAGTCACGACTGAGAGTTATACATGAATGGGCAGCAATTGAGCTTAAAATTTTACAGCTCACAGGACACAACACTAATATACTTTGAACAATTGCAGATAAGGTTTGTATCTATCATGCTGATGTTTTAGTTCAGGTACTTCACATATTATGCAGTTTTTTCCAGTTAACATGCTATTGTAATGAAGTATGTTATTGCAAAACAGTTAATCATCCATTCTTTTGGCAAGTAGATAACACAAAAACACCACTAGTTATCTGCCAATCCTCTGTTAATACAAGTGATGTCAGAATAGAGATAAAAAATAATGCAGGTCTGAGCAGTTTCAGCCAAGGAGGTAAGCCTAATAACAATAGCAGATTGGAGAATAGCAGTATATTTTCCTCAGTTAGGATTTTCAGGATTTACTGGAAAAATAATATCTTAGCAGCCCTAGTCACCTGAGGCATAAAAATAAATATATGTACCTTTTGTTACAAGGTGAAAACTCAATAGATAAGGAAACCAACTAACACATAGTTCACAATGCTATTTAAGATAAAAAGAAAAAGGTAATGACCTTAGTAGATTTTAATGCCTTCACCCAATTGTGCTGGACAAAGCTGTTTGGCTGTAATTTAGGGAAGATTAACATTATTTTAGATGCACTAGAGTTTAAATAATACACTTCTTACAAAAAGTCCATATTTTTCTTTCCCTGCTTAGTAGGAAGATTCCAGCAATAATCCTGATTTTATGGAGCCATATTTCTTTCTACATGAGTAGCAAGAAAAGTCATCTTAAATACTGTAGTAGTTTTGAGAAAGTTCTTGTCTCCTGTTTAATAAAGACAATGAAACAATTCACAGACTGCTTCTGTTGGAAAGAAAAGCTATTTTGCGAGAACTGCTTTATAAAGTGATGAAACTAGGCGAACACTGGAAGAACATGACAAAATATATTTGGTTGAATTGATGCCGTGAAAAGCCGAAATTGAAGACTCAATAGTCGGCAGACTATTAAGTAGGTATTCTTTAATACGGCGCCGGGCACACGGGGGATCTCTCCTCCAAACGTGTGCACCGAAGAGACACAGTTACTAGGTATTTATGCAATGTAAACATACATATTCATTGCATTTCCAAGAAATGTTCATCATAGTAATGGCTTTACCGAGAATTCATTAATATATGGTAATGTCCATCGCCCATGTTTGTTTGGCGTCTCTCGGCAGGGGT
>Ga0181612_119998_pt1 | contig 20348 bp, 10 predicted proteins | sample HoacroProtozoa21_FD_119630 | JGI IMG/M metagenome (GOLD analysis project Ga0181612, IMG submission 119630) | Hoatzin crop microbial communities from Cojedes, Venezuel. Combined Assembly of Gp0051906, Gp0051904, Gp0051908 | reverse complement strand
TCTCTTTATTCTTTTTTTTTCTATTCCAAAAAAGGGTTCTATGTTTCCATTACAGCTTTTTCGGGGAGGGGGTTGTTTTGAGATACTACCTATATGCTACAGAAAGCTTACTTAACAGAGTTTGTGATCAAAACAAACAGACCAGGAATCTGAAGACAGAGGACTCTGATGCAATGTGAGTAGAAATGGGGCTGCCAGTGGGTTCTTGCCAAGTTCTCGTCTACCGAAGCAGATGACTGGGGTACCCCATGATACACACACGTGCAGGAAGGCTGTTGAGTCACAAGAGTAAAGCGTCAGGGTTGTGTCTGATTTGCAAGTCCAGAATCAAGTACAGCTGTGAGGTAAGGATATGCCATTTCAGCAGAGGGTTGCTTTGCAAAGCTTTCTGCTGGAGCTAAATATAGACATTGCGTATGCAATGTAACTGTAATGTTTTGCAGTTGCTACAGCAGCCTTTTGATCAGGACTGTGGCTTTTTAGTCAAAAATAGGCTTCCTTTGCTTACTCAAATTTTCATTAGTCTAAACAAAATGCTTCGTTTGTTGTATAGAAGTATTCACTTTTATCTTTTATAAATTCTGGTAGGTTGTTTTCATATGTAGTCAGGACCTGATCTGTAAAGTTTCATACATTAAATCTCTTGGTGTGCAGGGCGTGAACTACTACGAGTTGTCTTACAAAGCAATGTGTTTGAATGAATGGGGAACCACAGCAGAAGTAGGACCCGTCCTCACTGAGCTGGCTGCAGAATGTGGATCTCCTGCTACCATACTTTGGGAAGCATTTAAGAAATATGTATGCATACGTGTGTGACAGGCACACCTTTTGCAAGACAATCTTTTGACATGTTTCACTGGGAAGTGTTGGTCACGTGCTCTGAAAAACTGCCCTTCTCCAGGGCCTCAAGCTGGATATTGTAAACTTGGGAGCTGGTTTTAATGTTTTACCTGGGGGTGGAAAAGAAAAAAAAAAAGGTGTGTAGCCTGAAATGTCTTACCATAAAGGTCAAATGCCCTGTGTATTTATTTTTTTGTTGTAGCCTGAAAAATATGTTGATAGAGTATAAATATAAAAGGTGGAAGGAAGAATCTCTGAAATTCCTGCATTATATTAAGAACTTAATACATTAAATTTTCCCTTATGTAAACTACTGCTGTGAGATCATGTATCCTTTTCCCATTTCTGGTGACTCATTGGTTGTCTGTATTTTCTATGCATAATTCTTCCTGTGCAATTAATAAAGTTTTTAGCATCAACAAGATTAATATACTACTCCCTCCCTTAATTACCTTGTAACTAAGGAGTTAATGTACTAGACAGAAGGATCATTAGACAGATGAGGTTTTTGGTTTGTGTGGTACATGTCGGTGATTCTTAACTGAAGACTATTTTAGTGATGCTGACCCTCAGCCCATAGAGTCAGCCTGTGCTCTCGCTAGGCAAAGTCAGTGCTGAAGATGGTGATTTAGCAGAAAATTCCCTGTCAGGATTCCTGAAGCATCTTTCTCACTTGAGCTGTGCTTTCAGCAGTCTTCTGAAAAGAAGCTCTTGTTGCTATATGAATAAGTTGGAAGATTTATAGGCAGCTCGTTAAGATTTCTCTCGGAAGAGCTGTAGCAGCTGGAAAATGTTCCTGCACAAGCAGTTTGCAGCCACATTGGTCGTGTTGCGGAAGGAGCTACTTGGGTGACACCTGGTGTGGGCTGCACAAGAACAGATGTGGAGTAGCGTGGGCAACCGCTGGGAGATAACCTTGGACAAAATGGAAATAAATAACAAGTTTATATCAAAACAAGTAGATTTATAAAGCAAGAGCAGTTGACTGTGAAGTTACGTTAGCTGTTGCATTATAATACATTATGATCTGAGGTTTTATTTTATCCCAAGCTTCATCTTGAAAATGTGATTCATTATTTTGTTTCTATGTTTAGATGTGTGGTGGTTTAAAAACAAAACAACTTTTTGATGTTTTGTGTTTCTTTTTCCCCATTCCTCTTCCCCAGTAAACAACAGTATAAACCTTACTACCTTTTCTGTTATTCTTCAGAAGATATCCTTGAGATAGTGAGATGGTGATTGAAGAGTATTCCTTAGGATAATCTTAGCTACTAAGTCACTGATGAAAGTGTGTGGGTTTTACTTAGTTGTAAGAAATTCTGATATTAAATTAATTTTTAAAAAATCAAGTGAGCAAGTGAGTTAATTTGTCTGTAGAGACTGGCTACATCTTAATGTTGTGGGTTTTTTCTTTATGCATAGTTTGAAAAAGAAAAGGCAAGCCAAACAAAACGCCGAGACTGTCTCTGCCAATTCCCCTGGATCTCCTGTTTCCAAAACACCTTCTGAGAAAGATGATGAAAGTAAAGTTATTTTGGAACAAATCAGTTCCTCTGAAGACAACTGTAAATTTGCTGGGGAAAAGGAAACTGTTCCAGACAAAGAAAAGAAGAAGAAAAAATACAATCAACTGAAAGACGTCAGACGCACAGAGCTTAAGCGATACTATAGTACTGGTGAGTTACGTTAATGCTATAGTATTTTAAAATATTTTTGTTTTGATAGCTTGTTAATGTATTTTTCTCGTATTCTGTAGGCCTTCCTTAAAAGGGTAATTAACTTTGGATATCTTTCCCGTAAAAACAAACGAAACTACGCAGTTCTGCGTATCATCTGCTTCTAACTTTAACCTTGCAGTTCTTAAAACATACGTATTACTTGTTTCTCAGTGCTAAGACTCAGTGTTGTTGTAGGCAACATTCAAGTTTATTAGTACATTTTAATTTGTTAAAAGATTTTTCTTCAGTGGTCTGTGGCATTAAGGTTCAGTTTTTTGGTGGGGTTATTTGTTTCATAAGTTGATTTATACTGTTGAAGACTTCAGTCTTAATTCATATGCATTTTGTCTGCTGAAGTGTGAACAAGTAAGTAAATTAACTACATATTTTTAAACAAGTTGTCAAAGGGCTTGTGTGCTGGAAAGCTTGTTTCCCTCCCACCCCCCAACTGTATGAGTACCTCAGTGAATCATAAATATCTTTTTTAGATTTATTCTTGCAAGTAATTCAGAAAAAAAAACAGTTTGTGCATAAATATGAGGTGAGTATATACACATCTGTGTGCAGCTCTAGAATGTAATTTGTTAGATACTCTTCAGTAATTTTAGATATGATTTATGAAATACTTCTTCCCAATTTTCTCTTGGTATTTCGTAGGAATGGTGTTTTAGATGAAGAAGAACTGTGGTTGCATCTTGGAAGGAATCCTTTTTTAGAGAGAAGGCAGGCAACAGAAAATTGTAGTTACCCTGGAGGCAGACTTCTTTCCCGCTCGCACAGTGTGTGTGAATAGCTGGCTGCTAAGGAGGAGTCCTCATTAGGAAGGAAATGAATCCGCAGTAAAAATGTTGCTATGTGTTGACTGGCACATGCAGACTAATCCACACCTGGAGCTTGTCTTTCATGAGGCATACCATGAAGAAGATAAATCATGGAGTAATGTTTCCTGGCAGGCTCAAGAGTTCACTGTGATTTATTGATCAGTCCATAATTTTTGGCAAGTTTAAATCTCATGACATCGGTAATCTGGGAACTAAAAGAAAACTTGCTTCTCTTTGTCTGACGTTCTGAACACAGTGTTCTTGAAGTAAGATCTGTACAAGGAAAGAATTGGAGAATAGTTAATGAATGAACCTGTGAACTCTTTCTGGTTTGATAGTATGCTAATTTAAAAAAACCAAACACCTCAAAATTTCAACTCCTGTTGCATTCCTGGTGAAGTGCTTATGCTAAAAGCACAGATTTATTGTTGGTTATATATACCTACAGGAATTGGGGGTGGCGCAGGCTTTAGGTAGCTGAATTTTGTTTCTCTGATGTTTCATTAGTTTTGTGAAAAACGCTGCAACAGTTGCACTTGCAGTGGAGAGGTGGGGAGAAGGGGGGTGATGACACCCCTGCCTCTCACTGAAGGGCGCTGCAGGGCTGGGTGAGGGAGAGCGTGAAGCTCTCCAGGCTGTGTGGCTTGTTGTCCAGCAGTCAGTACAAACTCAGGTTTTACTAGTGTTTGTTTCATAAGTGTTACGGTGTTTCTTGTGGACTGGCATCGTTGCGGGGGTGACTTGAAATGCTACTGGCCATCATGTGGGTGTGCAGAGCGTCTGGGTTCTGCAGAAACAGAGAATCTCTGTTGAGAAATAAAAAAATTTAATGCTGCTGTTGAGCTGAGCACAGACCCAATTGACAAAATCCATAGAGAGAGAAACGCTTTTATTGTTTAAACGCCTGCTTTCATTTGTTCCTAAATAATGAATTTCACCCAGCCGGAACATCAAAATTGTGGAAGTGAAAGTTTGAAGAGAGATGGAAAATAGCTGATTGTGAAATAAGTGCAACAGCTCCACGTTCCCTATGCAATTCTCAAAATGAAGTCATTTCAGTGGAATAGTTAGTTGCCATAGCTTTAGTCTGAATGTCTCACACCTGCCTTCGTCCACTGCAGCTATCCCTGGCAGTGGTTGCCTGCTTAGCTGTTGGTTACTGCTACTCTCCGGAAAGCTGCCACCTTCACACTCATCCCGAGCAGTTTCCGAGAGCTCTCCCTGTGCCCACAGTGCCCTGCACAAACTGGGCTTGTTTGAATAGTCAGCCTGCACCCGTGTGTGGCAGAGGATAAAACCACCCGTCTTGCTGAGCTGAGTTCTGCCAGAAGGTGTTCGTGCAGCCGTTCTCTGCTGGAAAATGTGTTAGCTGCAGGGGCAGGAAGGTACTGCCAAATCTGTAAAGACTTTGTGTTTTTAGTTGTTGATATGCTTTCCTATGAAACTGGCTGAGAGGGATTATCCATGCATATACATCTTTATTATTTAACATTATAGATGCATATACCTCAATTCTTTTTGTTCCACATGATTATTTTTCCCTCTGAGTTGTCCCTTTATTGATGTTTCTGAGGTCCTCTGTTTTTCTGATTGTGTTTACACAAGGGCGTGGGCGTTTTGTTTGATGGTTTTTTTTTCCAGTTACCCAGCTTTGACTTAATGTCTGGAACTTTAAGAAAATCTGATACGGGAATTAATTCCTTTTCTAAATGCTTTCTGCACTTTGCCAAAATGCTTAGTTTTCCTAGTGAAAAGAGAAATGCATTAGGTGTAGCAACATTCTAGCAGATTCTCATCTGTGTGCCAATATGGTGATGCATACATACTTTATTTTGCAGCTTAATGGAGGTCCTGTCATAAGCTGCTTTGAGCCTAGAAGGGTTGTGTCTGTCAGTCAGAATGAAGACCTCTGTCCTCTGAATAATCTCCCTTTCATATTTCACAGGACTGTAAATCCTTCTTTATTGTTCTAAAAGAAATGGGGAAGGAGCATCACATCTCACTATAATTTGTTCCTTGCACACCACATCCCTGCATTAGAAGTTTGTGAATGTGTTTGCCTGTATGAATTTGTAAATGCTGACAGTGACAGCCTTACTCCTTCGCTTTGAATGTCATGCCTTTTAATGGATTTATGTAAGGGCTGATACTCTGGCAGAAGGATTTTGTTGACTTGGTAAACCCCTCTTCTCCAGTGGAAAGACTGTAATGCAGTTTCCAAAGGCTGTGGAGAACTGGAGGTGGTGGTGCTCCCTGCCACACTTTGCAGAAAAGAGGGTGAGTAAATGACTTTTCTTATTTGAAGAAGATGGAAGCTCAGCGATGGAGGAAGAGGCTCCTCACCTGGTATCCAGGTGCCATGTTGTGTTAATGGCTGCAGCTGGCGGGTGTCATCGCCGAGCCAAGGAGGAAGAGGAGTTGCAACTTGGGCATCCTCTGTGAAAGGGATCCTCCAGCATTCCTTTCCCCAGCCGAAATTGTTCTGTACAGCGGATCTGCTGCCACTGTGTTGGCACCGTTAGAAATAACCTGATGGTATGAGCTATTGATCATTTCTTTTGAGATACTGCTAAACGGCTGAACAGGTCCCACTGCCAGAAGGTTTCTTCAGTGTCACCTTGTATTTTCCTTTTCTTAGCACTTGTATTGTTCTTCAGTGGCTCTGTAATTCTGGAGTAATTTGTACTGTTCAGTCTCCAAATCTTGCTTTGCTTTGACATTGCTTTGCAGATACAGCCCTTGTTTTCTTGCCTTAAAACAACAGAGGTGCCGATACTGGTTGTTCTTTGCTGAGGACCAATGGAAACAACACTCTCTTCTCCTTATTTTTGCCTCATCTCTTGGCTTATGTGGTAATCGGCTTCTTAACTTTGTCTTAGCCTTTCCGCTATTGTTGCTGCTGTAATCTGCTTTCAGACTTCCAAGGATGTGCCTGTCTGGCACAGTGCAGTGGCTGTGTAGGCACCCTGGCTGCTACACCCAGTGCCCAGGGTGCTCTCGCCTTCTTCGTGGGATAACCTAGCTGACCCACTTCTGCAACTTGGCTGCTTGGTTCAGACAGGCTTTCTGTGGGAAAGATGTTGGAAGATGTTGACTTGCTAAGCTTCGATATTATTTTTTTCTCTTGTTTTTTTCCTCTCTCTTTGTTCTGCTTTTTCCCCCCATGTGTCACGGGCTCGAAAACACTTTCACAAATACGAGGCGAGTTGCAGGAACCCAGCAGTGGAACTGTAGCAGCCTAGAAGCGCCAATTGATTGGCTCTAGGGCAGGATGCACATCTCTGGAATAGACGTGTTAGGTGGACTCCTGTGAGACTAGGAGACCAGGATTTCTGTCAGGAATTGCTAAACTGGATGGAGATGATAGTTTGTGTTTTGCCACTGAAGACACTGAAACAGGAAAAAATGTGACCTTCTGAAAGCAGGCAGTGTAACACTGGTGTGAAGTCGGGTTGAGCGCCAACACTCAGTTTCATCCATGTATTGTGTCTTTCTGCCAGATGTGCAGAATATTCCTAGATTGCACCAGTTTTGCTTGAAAACATAAGTGGTCGGCATATGTGAGGAATTGGTCTCAATTAAAGAATGCATCATACGGAGAAGTTTTTGGTTTAGGTGACTTGTGCCACATCACACAGTTACTTTTATCTTATCCGCCAAATAAAATCCAGCTGACTAGCTTATTGTTCTGCACTCTAATCATAAAGCCATCCTTTCTTGTTCGCTGTATGGGGTTCAGTTTCTGCGGCAAGCAAGTGGGAGGTGAGACTAACAAAACCCCCTCTTATTGTAGCTCTGATTTCTATCCAAAACAAGCAGGAGTCCTAAACACCATGAGAGGGAAAACGGCATGTGCCCCTGTAATGAGGTAGTGTATTGTATGTTGAACAGGAGGTGCCGGAGTATCTCCCCAGAGTCCAGAGGCAGAAAATGGATGCCTTTTTGGCTTGTCCTCCCTGCCATCACTCGGGCCAGGGGCGATACAGGAGCAGCACAGCGTGCATAGAGTTACCAAGCCTCTGAATGATCTGGGTGGCTGGCCAAGAACTAATGTTGGTAAATAAAACAGAGAGGGCATAGCAGTGTTCATCACTCATAATGTGGTGAAATTTGCCCTGACTGGCGCAGAACCAGCAGAGGCAGCTCCCATGATGCCAGCAGTGCTTGCTCTGTTTCAAAGTTGAAAGTTGCTTGCAATGCAGTGAAAATCTATAGAGAATTTAAATTTAATAAAAAGGTGGGGCCCTTACTGAACCCACTTTGCACAGTAGTTTCTAATAGGTCATTTGCTACATAGGCATAATCTGAAGTGGACTTTTCAGTATATGTTGAGTTGAAAATTTAAACTTCCTTCTGCTAATGAGTCCTGGTTTTGTCTTTTTACTACCTGGTGTGGTCATTCAACAGCAGCATGCAATTGAAGACTTAGTTATAAGTACTACTCATAAAAGGTAGAGTGCATTTAAAAAACCCAAGAAAATCCATAGAAGTGCTTGCTGGTAATTCGCTAACTGCAATCAGCGCTAATCTCTAGGGGCTTGATTTGGTCAGCTGTACTCATGTAGCAAAGTACTTTGTATTGTAAGTAATCCAAGTGGTTTACAAACTGGGCTACCAAGCGTTGTGTTAAGTTGCGTAATACAACAGTAAGAGGAACAGGATCTGAATTTTCCCAAGTTCTGAGACCCTGCTTTAGCCTTTGGGCTTCCGATTGGCTTCAGACAGCAAAAATGAGAGTAGATACAAGGAAGGGTGAAAAGCAAAATAATTTGTTTCTTCACGAATCAAGATCTCAAACAAAAACTAAAGCAGCATAGCAAGAAGTTTATTTGGTTGTAATTGCCTGAGTAGAATAACAAAGGGTTTGGAATAACTTACATATGAGTGTAAACTGGATGTAGTGGGTAGTGGCTGGCTGGGAAACCTCAGGCAGTTGGTGTATTTGCATCAGTTGCTGAAACCACGTGGAAAGAATGAGGTGGACAAGTGACTGAGAGGCAGTCGGTTTCAGATCACTTGTTTTGGAATAAGAACAAATGATCTTGAATCCCAGTGGATCAGTGTTAAAGCCACCAGGTTGTATTCAAGCTGGGCTGTTAATTGGTGTTTACTAGAAACTGTTGCACGCAGAACGGATGCCTTGTCCACAGGCAGGAGAATTTGATGTGAGCAGTAAGTACCAGAAATGGTGCTGCTGGGACTGAACTTCTGAAAATTTGGATGGAAACGTCTTCATGCTCCTTGAGCTCCCCAAGCATGGAGTCCTCTTCTAATTCTCATCTTGATGGATAAGCTCCTGTTTGTTGTAAAACTAAGTAAAAGACACAAATAAGCGAAACTTGATGCAACCCATAGGTATTGCTTATCAACACACAACGAGTTGCCTCAAAACCTACAGTTCAGACAGAAGAATGAGCTGTTTTCAAGTCTGCTGTTAGATGGAAGTGAAGGTGTATGGATATATAAAACCAAATTTTAATCTTAGCTATTGACAGTCAATAAACTAATCTGTGTTTGAAGTGGGAAGCGAGGAAATTGAAATGGGAAAATGAAGGACAGGACATGAAAACTCTGTCCAGTAACATAAAAATAAAGAGGTTTCTTAACTGTTAAAGCCAAAAGAGACACCAACAAAAATTTTGGCTTCTTATGTGAAGCTAGCGGTTGAATTTTCAGTGATTTTCTGCTGTGCCTCTGGGCAGCAGGGAGAAGGAAATGACACAGAGGGAGAACTGATATATCCTCTGGTGTGATTTTCTCCACTCAAACAGTTAGAAATTAGGGTAAACATTAGCTTAATAAATGCAGTTTCTTGATTTAATTGGCAGAGGCTGCTTTTCTTGTAGGAGTCCTAGGAGTTTGTTGATGAAACTTCTTTGTCACTGATGTGGCTTTTCTTCAGTAAGCCTTTAAAAAGGGTTGATACAAGATTTTTATATTCCTCCGTTTAGTTTTCAAATAGTCAATCAAGGCCAGTTGCATTTGTAAGAATGATGTTGTTGCTGATGTTATGTACTAGTGTTTTGTGAGGCCCTTGAGTTTATATTCCAGAACATCATGAGTTTTAAGTTTAGACGGTATCTCTCTCCAGTGGGATGACTGAACAAGCGTGTTTAGGCCTGAAGGGATCAGTTCCTCGCCGTGTGTGTTCTAATGCTTTTATGGGTGGGGGGAAAAAGCGCCCATCACATTTGTACAAAGTTGTAAGGATTGTAAGCAGTGCAAGTTACTAGTGCTGAGTTACGTGAATTGGTTGGTTATTTGAGCACAGGCAAATGACATGTTTTAAAGGTAGGTTGCAGAACAAAGGTTTCCAGGATGAGGGTCCCGTTAACTCTAAAAATTTAACTGGGATACTTGATGTGCATATTTACCTGAGCATAAACTCGCGAAACATCACTTTGAAGAAAAAAAAAAAAACAGTGCAGGTTCTTGGAAGTTTTCTGTAAGGGAGTAATGGGAGTTATGGTGTGACTGCTGCTGCACCGCTACCTCCCAGCCTGGTGTCCGTGGTTCCAGGGCGAAGTCGTGTCTGCTGGGGGGCCTTGTAGGAATGGCCGTGCTGTGTCAGACCAGGGCAAAGCTAGTGCAGCATTTGTTCTCCCACCAAGGCCACACCTGGATGTCTGGGGAAGATTAAGAACACAGTGAATTTTGTAAAATTATCCACACTAATGTTTTCCTGTCCTCTGATGATTTTCAGCTGTTGGGGATCTTCTGAGCTGCTTGCAGTTCGTGCATTTAGAGAGTGTTCTTCCACGTGCTTACCTTGTCTTTCCCTGGCCCTGTGCAGATTTCTAAGATGTCTTTTGGTAAAGAGTGCACAGTTTGCTACCGTTTGCATGAAGATCAGTCTTGCTTCTGCTGGCTTTGTTTGGTGGCCACTATTCCTTGTAGAAGAAAATGAACAGTCAATCCCTACTCACCATCTCCAAGCCTGCTATGTTTTTTTGTACTCTTCTCTCTGTAAAATACCCCTTTTCCATCATTTCCTTTCCAGGCCAAAGAACTTCGTCACTCCTTACATGTAAGCTGTTTCATGACTTTGCTTCTCCTTGTTATCCTTCTCTGAGCCTCCAGGACCCAGGGTGCTGGGACAGGGAATGTTTTTGCTCTTAACCCAGATTCTCTGACTTGATTTACTGCGAACTCTGTTTAGCACAGCTCAGGGAAGATGCAAAGTTTGGGGGGCTGGGGAGACTCCTTCAGTTATAACTGTTCTTGAGGGGAAAAAAAACCCAGGGCTTTATCCTAAATTACTTGTGTAAGTAATTGAAATACCGTAGCGAAGAGTTTTGGCAAACTGAGCAAGCCAGGAGATGGAGAGACACAAGTGGAGATTAGAAATCAGGGATACCTTTTTAACAGTGACAGTAATTACTGAGGCAGAAAATGAAGAAGGGTTACAGTGGAATTTCTGTCACTGAGGAAGAAATACCAGAATTTTATATCTTCTATGTTCGGCTATAGCAGTTATTCAAAGTAAGATTTAAGATAGTGACGTCTTGTGATCTATTCCACAAAGGTCAGACTAGGGAGTGACAGTAGGTTGTTGTTAGATCAGCTAAAACTGATCTCGCTGCCGAAAGAACCAGATGCATTTCCAAGGGCTGTCTGTTTTCCCAGGGCCTGAATTTTCAGGAAGAGTGAGCACTTAGGTTCTTAATTATATTTAAATGCAGATGCACTCAGCACCTCTGAGAAGTGGCTCCCGGGGGGAGGGAGGGAGAGAGGGAGGAAAACTGTGGAGCGTTTGGTCGCATAGCACACGGCGAGGCCATGGCAGGTGTGGGTGTGTGGGAGGGAAAAGGGGAGCCTGTCGGGAGAATGAGGAGAGCTGTCGTATTGCTGCCAGGGATAATGAAGGGAAACATGTCTGCGTGGTCAGCGAGTCCTTTGCTTCCAGGATCCGCTGGCTCGTCGTGCCTGGGGCGGTCTGAGCGTTCCCAGGTCGCGGCAGCTGCCTGCTGGGTCTTGCTCTTGCCAAGCATGGGTGCCCTGCGACGCTGCTCCGAGTGCCCCCAGGGATGTGCAGCTCGGCTCCTTGGGGGTGGTGGTGGTAGCATGCCTTGTCCTGGGGGAAAGGGTTGGGCTCTCTTATGTGTTTTTCTCTCCAGTGTTTCCCGGGAGGGCTGTTCACCAGGCAGACTGGATCCTTTGCCTCTTTCACCACCGCGGTTTCCAGGACCTGCGCCCAAGGCGCCTGCGGAGCAGTCCTCCGCAGCACTCAGCTGTATCACTGCCGTGGTCCATCTACCCCTGTAGCTCTCTGGGGAACTCTGCCCACAGGGAGAAGGCAGAGTGTTCTCTTTGTAGTTTCACACGAGGTTTACATTTTTTAAGATTTTTATCTCTTTTAAAAAAAAAAAGAGATAAAATGGCAGGAATATGCATAAGCCAGGTACATAAGGAGCACGAGATAGTGCGTTTGAAATGATATTCCACATCTTTTGTTCTCCAAGGACAGGTGTGAGGGAGTCGTTCTCAGGGACTCTGCATAACGCAAGCCTGGTATTCTCAAGGCAGGCTTTTAATTTCTCTTCTTCAACAAGTTGCCGTATTGTGCTTGAAGTATACTGTGGGAAGTTAACCTAAATGCTCTGAAAAGTAGAACTCCTTTCACCTGCATTTAAGTAATAATACAAAATTAAGCCACATCTTTTTTATTTTGTGACTCTCTTGCTCCCAGCTTTCCACACTGATGTTTCCTCATGTCTCGTCAGTCTGTCATGATGTCTGTGATGCGACTCGTCAAGTCGTACTTGGGATCAGTAGTGTGTATAAACTGACTTGCTCTTTTCTGTGGCTCCCGAGGATCAGCATGATGAAGTGCTGGCAGTCAGCAACACATCAGATGCTGATGTCATCTCCATACATGAAAATAGGGCACGCGTCCTGTATCTTTAGAGTCTTTCTGATTTTCGTCTATATTTTAGTCCTATAACCGTGTAATCACCAACCAGTAGAGAAGGCGGTACAGCATGTCATTTGAAGAGACGTTGTCCCGGTCTGCTAACATGGCATAGCCTTCCCAGGCAAGCTGCTCTGTGTCAGAGCAGCAAAATGAATTAAGGAAAATGGTGTGTGTTAACAGTTTTCTAAAACGTGTGTGTCTTCTTTTGTGATGCCCAAGTATTCCTTCCCTCAGCCCTGCTCTGTTGACAGGCTGATTTTCCTCACTCTGTATTGTCTTTGAGTCCGTCATGTAGTGAGTAGTCAGAAATTTTATGGTGGTACTTCTGTGATAGATGTATTTAGGTACTGACACTTACCTGAACAGAATTTACAGGTAATACTGTCTGTCAGACCACAGAAACGCCAGTAGGCAGCTTCTCATCCATCCATGTCCAAAATGCTCCTGAGCCTACTTAGACCCAAAGTGAGTAAAAATTCACTGAACCTTTTTTTCTGCATCCCCTCATCTCTTGAAATAATCACTGACCCTTTTTACCTCCACCTTTTGTATAAGAAACCTGGAACTAGCTCTGACAGTCAACATATCCCTTCCAGTGTAAGGTTTCATAAACAGTTTAAGCCAATCATCTAAGGTGTCCACGCTCCAGGTAAAGGAGGATGTGCTGCCCATCCTCCTCTTCCTGAGCCCAGCTGGGTGATCCCAGTCCCAGCCTTCAGCCATTGCCAGCCCAGGCTGCCAGGAGCTGCTCTCCCTCGGCAGACACCTGGAGACCTCAGCTAGTGCAGGGCTGGAGGCAGGAATGCCTTTAGGAAGACGGTCTGTGGAGTTGCCCCTTTTGGCAACAGCTTCATCGCAGGTTGGTTTAAGCTGCTCATGGAGCTGTGCCCAAATCCCGTCTGCTCCAGGGGGACTAATGCTGGGTCTTTTTTCAGGGGTAGCTGTACAGAGTCAGATGCATTAAGGGTTTGTCACTGTCAAGGTAGACTCGTTGAAGAAATTAGTTAATGTGTGAAAGAGTTGTCTTCTAAGCATTGCTTAGTATGAAATGTGTATCTGGTGTTTTTTCTAAAAAAACCCCCAACCAACCAAACAATGTGCAGATCAAATTATTATGTTGAGGATTTTTAGTGTTTCCTAATGGAAGTCTTGCTTTTTCTCATTCCCACCATTTTGTTTCTTAACTTAACCTGAATGAACTCCATCCAGCAGAGGCCTGAGAAAGACAGTGTGAAAGCATTCCTTCCTGTACCTGGATTTTCTTCAGTAACTGAAAACAGGATGTAGAATTTGCGTAAGAATAGAGTTCCTGACCACGCAGTTAGATAGCAAGTGTCTGAACAGCTCATCCGGGCAAGTGACGGAAAAAAAGAACAACCTTCTCTGTCTGATCTAAGGATTTGTGTGGCTTTCTTCTTGCAGTTCCCAGTAATGCAGCATATTTCTGTATCATGTTTGAAGATTGACGTACTTCAGCTATGCTGTGCGGTTTGATCCAGTTTACGAGTTACAGCACAAGCACCTGCGTGGAGTATACATCTGCAGGTGACAAACTTAGCCAGAAAAGCTCTTTCACACGCAGTGAATAATGGGGGGAAATGCTATCCAAGGGAGCACTTACCAGATACTTTATTGCTGTCTTTATCAAACAGGAAAGGTAGAGGCTTTTTTCTCCCTGATTTTAAAGAAAACCAGGGAAAGTAATTTGTTCTATTTTTTTCATGTAATTCACCTGGCTATTTTTGGGGTGTAGACTTTTCTTTTAAGTCAATGGTCACTGTTGCAATGTGGTAAGACAGCTAAGACCCCCACTGGCTGGTAAATCTGGCAAAGCACAGAATATATTTTATCCTGCAGCTCCACCTGGCTTTATCAGTGCACCCACGAGGGTCTTTCCTCCTATGCAAATACACAAGGAGAACAGGATATTTTAGAAGCAGACTGTCAAACACAAGGATCTTGGGGTAGATTGAATGGTCTTGAACTAGAAACTGGAAGAAGTGACAACAGATGTTATGAACAGCTTCTGATCTTGAGTCTGTGCATTTCTTTTATGTGCATAAAGCCAAACTCGGGATGGGGAGGAGGTTTCTGGATGCTGAGGCTGTGAATACTCTTATGCAAGCTGGTATTTCTGTGGAAGGTTGACTTAACATTGTGTATTTGTATAATTCTAACCATGCTGGTTGGTAACTAGACCATACTGTTGCTCAACAGTCTGGAGGACACAATAATGCAGTTCTGGGGTTCTTGTTGTGTGCATACCCACAGGTTGGTAGCAGCCCATGCTGAAGTTTCTATTGCTGCATCTTACCTTTGGCTGTTACTCTTCTTGGGCTGAAGATAGCATGTGTACCTGCACACTGTGTAGTTACTTCCCTGGTGGCTGTGGATCTCATGGATGGTAGCTATTTAATCTGCTGTTAGGTAGCAGATATCCATTGCTTGCAGGCCAGATGGCTGATAAATGTGGTTCATAAGCTTTTGCTCTGAAGGAGGATAAAGCATTTAGCTGAAGATGCGGTATTTGGCTGCTGACAACAACTAATCTAAGGTGGTGTTGATGTGAAATAGGGTTTTGGTCTGTCTTGTGAATAGCTCAGGTGAACAAAGTGCTCCCAAGTCCATCTTAGATAGGCTGTTGGAGGTTGGTGTGAAATAGCAGTGGAGAGAGACAGTTATTAATGGTAAACGTAGAGTAGATAAGGAAGAGCCCACAGTTTTGGTGAAGTAGTCACAATAAGCTCCTGTCACAGAAATGGTGATCCCTTCCAGTTGTTACAGACATGTCAGCATTTCACTGCAGCTATCCAGGACCACAATAAACACATGGCTACAAGTATTTCCACAATAAGTATAGTTAGATCATGTACGCAGAGTGCAGGAGAGCACTCGCAGTTCTTTTCTCATCTGAGATTTTCTGTGGATTTCCTTTAGAATGTCACACTTAAAGCTTTGTGTAACAAGATGTCCTTTTGTTTTGCTGCTGCTTTGACTATGTGCAGGAGTGTGCAGGACACCTGGCTGTGGAATGGAAGGCTAAAATTATCACATCTTTGTATCCAGACAGCATCAGCGGGCACTAAAGACAACCTTCAGAAAAAGAAATGCGATGACATGTATCAGACATAGGACTGGTAATAAAGAGAGAAAACAATTAATTGTCCTGTTCTAAATGGAAGAACAGAGTTAGGACCCAACTGCTTCAGCTGTGTTTTTCAGACACTCCTACCCTTCCTCATTCCCATCCCCTCATTCTCCCCCTGCCCTGCCCCTCCTCCCCTCTGTCATCCTCAGTGCTGACACCAAGGTTGGCTAAATGCTGCCTTGCCCCGGGGAGGATTAGGCAGGTTGGGATGGGGTGAGAGTTATCAGATTAGCGTAGGATGAGCAGACACTAAAGCTAGGAAAGTATTTACTGTTCTAAACCATAATCCAAAAAATTAAACTTCCAAGAAACGAGGAACTGAAAACTTGTTTTTGTACAATAATATAGATAGATACAAATTGTATACTGTTGCATTTTGAAATAGTGTTGCTCAGGTTAGAACCTCACATACGAATGTGATTCATGGTGAAGAGCACTCTATAAAATGTATGCAAAGGTAATAGGAGCAAGATTAACTCTGCTGTTAGGACATATAACTTGTAATTCCATGATGCTTATATTACTGATTTATTCATGGTGCTAGAGGAGCTGCTTGTATCTTGGGTCTTGTTCTCTGCTATAGTAACAGTCGTATAATTCCTTAGAAATAGTAATTGTTGGATAATTCCTTATGGAGACTAAACTGGTCAAGCTCTATTTTAAAACTGACGAGGGCTTCCTTCCCTCTGAGATCTGTTATTCCTCCTTACTGCTCTCTTGTCAACCAACCTATTTGTTGCTAAAACTTAGTGATTTTATGCCATCTGAATCTTTCTGGTTGTCCATCACGATCTTTAAGAGTAATAAATAGGTTTCATACGTCTGAAATTGTTGTCTTTTTAAAATTTCTTTCTTAAAGTGGCTCAGGCTAGCTGTAGATTATGTCCGTATGTCTGGTGACTATAGTTTTCTTAGGCAATAGTTTCACAGTGCAGCTGAGTGCTATGAAGAGCTTGATGTTCCACAGTGTGCATTAACACCTTGCTGCTGCTGAACGGGAAGGTCTTGTGCTTTCTACTACTGCTTGGAACTACATTTTTTTCCCTCCCTCTGAACTGGCACTGGCATGTATCTGACCTCAAGGTAAGATGACTCAATTCACTAGACCAACAAATTACTGAGATAATTGATTATTTTAATCAGTTGAGTAGTCTCTCTGTGGGATCAGATGAGAGGCAGAGTCCAAGGCAGAAAGAGATATGAGGAGAGAGCAGCTCCTCTCCTCTTAGGAGCTATTAATTTGGCTTATGAAGCCATACCCCTGTGTCTGCCCTGAAGAAGAATTGGGTGTCACTGTCACTGCTGAATAATGTGAGATTGAAGGAATCCAGTGCACAAAAGCCATACACTTCTTTGTGGACTAGCTTTATAAGTCTCTTGAAACTTCAGTCCTGGATATCTTTTGTGTAATTGTACTGCATTACATGCAAACTTTTTTTCTGTCTTAAGTAAACTACGCTTAAAAGTAAACTATGTTTAAAAGCAAGCTACTGAACTGATTTTCTAGGCCACTGAACCTTCACTAAAGTCAATTTGGTAGCTGTGTGGGCTTTGTTCCTATTGCACCCACTAAACCCAAATCAAAAGATTCTTGATACATGATTCTTTCATTTTCTTTCAACTATTTGCATATGGGGGAGTTTGGTTCATCCTGTAAATGCTTTCCTCTACATAAGCAGTATTGACTCTGCTCTTGAGCTCAAGTAGCTTCTGCTTCGACTGTGGTGGGAAAGGGTCGCTTCACGTTTTAGTGCAACATGTTCAGGTCGTAAAAAAGTGTTGATCATGTAACATGTCACATTGCTTTGTGCCTCTGCAAAGGAGATAAAGCTGGATTTTGGGGAGGAAGGAGTAAATAAAGAGGGAGTTTCAGTTCCTTGAAAGTATTTGCAGTTTTTCATGTAGAAGCTGAAGTATATGAATATTGTATGAATATCAGTAGCCAAATTCTTATTTAAATGTGCCTTAAAATACCTTATCTGTTTATAGCAGGAGGAGTTACTACCTTTTTTATATCAAGTCTTTGAACTGCTTGCAATTTTTGTTGGGGCCCTGTATTTTCTGGTGGTCTCTTTATTCCTTTGAAAGAGATGCTTGGAAAATAACTGGTGAAGAATCACAATCGATTTTTACCGAGAACAGAGAAAAGTTGTTCAAGGCATAGATATTTCAGAATCATGTGCTTGGATTTGTACTGATGGAGGAATTGCTATTTTCCTATGGCAGAAGTTTCACTGATGACGGAGCCGCAAGTGTGGTCGTGATGGGTGACAGCTGCCTTTTTGTTTCAAGTGACTTCAGCAGTAGAGAAGGAGGAAGCTAAATGATAATATGATTCAGTAGAAGAAAAATATGCAGAAGTAAAGGTTGAGGGCTTTGCAGGAGGCAGTGGGAAAAGTGGGAAGCAGCACAGAAAAACAGACACCTGAGATGGTGGGATGTTGCGGGTTTTTTTTGTTCGGTTTTGGGGTTTTTTTTCTTCTTCGCTTTTTAACATTGTAGCAATCCACTACCCAAATCTGAGCAGGGAATGTTTCTGTCTAACTTACTGCCTTTTCCTCAGGCGGATAGGTCTGATCAGATGGGCCAAAAGACCTTTTTATGGATGTGCAACCCAGCTGCTGCAGCTGCAGCTGGCTAAAGGAGCGAGTGGGGCTGGCATAATATCTCTTCCTAGAAGGCTGCTGTGGCCTCTGGGACGTGCTGGAATGTCAGAGTGGGCTGAGGGTGTCCCAGAACAGGGATCCGGTCCCTGTGGTGGTCAGGTTCATCTGCGCTTGACAAGAGCTGAAAGAAAGACTTTTTGTTTAAAAGTAACAATTTTGATGTGAATGTTGTTCAGCTTCACTTTTGAGAGCCATGAGAAGAGCAAGAAAGGTGCTTGTGGAGACACAGATCATCCTGTACACAACTCTGCACATCACAGCACTGCTGAAGGTTGTTAAAATGCCAGTCTAGAAAGTAGAAATGGAAAAAATTGTTCAGATAAACTGATTTGTCTTCCTTCTTCCTCCTCTACCAGCTCAAGCAGGACTTTCATATTCTTGAGGTCTCTGTGTCTCACTAGAAGGACTTAAGTGGTACTTATTGTACTCATCCCTGTCAAGAGTTGTTAGCAGGGCTCATTCAGTGATAAGGTAACTACTCCAGGAAGCCTTGCTTGCTTAATTTCTTATCAGTACTCCGGTTAAGTTACTCTAGATAAGTGTTCTACCCTGAATTTATTGTGTTTCAGATTCTTGTAAACTACCTTCAGGTTTTCACTCCTTGGTCCTGGTGATTGGCTAGACTGAGGTAATAAAGTGTTATTTCTTCTAACAAATCTGTCAGAGAGATGTAGGACTGGAATGTCCTAAAACAGCAGCGACATTCTCAGCAATGTGGAAAAATATGACTAGTATCGTAGGTTTTTAAGGAAACCCTCATTATGTCATTCCATAAATTAATGGTTTTTTTCACATCTTAAAATCTGTATTTGGTTTTCCTCTGTCCATCTCAAAAAGCATGTAGTAGGAGAAGAAAAACTAATGAGGAGGACAGCCTGTGCGATCAGAGAAGTAGGAAAGAGTCTAAACTATGTAAGTATGGCAGCCTGAAAAAGTGAAATGACTAAGAGAGGATGTTGGAAATCCATGACGTCATGAATGGTATGGAGAAGGTGAATAAGGACTGTCTGTTCACTCTTAAAATAACATGAATGAGGATGCTCAGTGAAATTAATCAAGTATAAAGTACAAGAAAGGAAGCACTGATTTATGCAGCACATCATGGTACTGTGGGGTTCATTGGCATGGGACTGGTACAGAGGTCTTGAAAGGACTGGGCAGTTTAGTGCATGCTGCAAAAAATTTCTCTATTTGCATGCCGCCTAAGTGTTTGGTAAGTCAGAGATTAATGAGTAAAATGGACTTTTGGTCCAAGTATGCCATTGCCTCTATTCTCTCAGGCAACTGAGTTTACTTGGTGTGGGAACAGGTCAGTCCTTTGGACTTTTGTTTACTTCAGCATTCCTGCTGTTACCAGACCTCAACCTAGCTGATGGCTCGGGAGCTGCCAGGCAGGTGCAGCACTGAGAAATCTCACTCTGATTTCAGCTGGCAGCAGGTTAGTCCATAACGTTGGTGGTGATGGTATCATCTTGCAGTGGCACGTTGTACGTCGGTGTGAGCAGCCAGGGATTCTGTGCATGCTTCTTGACCTGTTCTATCTACTTATACAGCTGTTTACATAGTTGCAGAGGTGTAATTCTACTATCATGCGTCAAGGACTTTTCGATGATAAACCGATTGACCTCTTTGTCGTACTCCTTCAGTAGTTACTTTCCAAATTATTCCTAGGTGACTCTTTTTTTTTTTTAAGGTTTCCCATAGCATTGCAAAATGAAACATGAACAGTCTGCTAGGAAACAGAGTTAGGTATAAATATATAAATAAGGGCAGAAAAATTTCCATTCCAGACCTATCCGTTTTCAATAGGCCTGTATTTTCTTGTCAGTTCTCACTTGGTGGTGTTCTTCTCATTGCTCATTAATTTTACTATTTTTACATAATTCTTATTTTCATAGAATCATGGAATGGTTTGGGTCGGAAGGGACCCTAAAGACCATCTAGTTGCAACCCCCCTGCTATGGGCAGGGACACCTGCCACTAGAACACGCTGTTCAAAGCTCCATCCAGGCTGTCCTTGAACACTGCCAGGGGGGGGGCAGCCACAGCCTCTCTGGGCAACTTGTTCCTGTGCCTCACCACCCTCAGTGTAAAAAATTTCTTTCTTGTATCCAGTCTAAATCTACCTTCTTTCAGTTTAAAGCCATTACCTATTGTCCCATCACTACATGCCCTGTTAAAAAGTCCCTCTCCAGCTTTCTTGTAGGCTCCCTTCAGGTACTGGAAGGCTGCAGTAAGGTC
>Ga0181612_112694_pt1 | contig 20348 bp, 14 predicted proteins | sample HoacroProtozoa21_FD_119630 | JGI IMG/M metagenome (GOLD analysis project Ga0181612, IMG submission 119630) | Hoatzin crop microbial communities from Cojedes, Venezuel. Combined Assembly of Gp0051906, Gp0051904, Gp0051908 | reverse complement strand
CATCCTCCTGACACCCACCCTGCAGATATTTGTAAGCATTTATAAGGTCCCCTCGCAGCCTTCTCTTCTTCAGGCTGAACAAGCCCAGTTCCCTCAACCTCTCCTTGTAGGGGAGATGCTCCAGTACTGGTAAAGAACTAGGCAGAAAACAAGCTAGACTAAAGGACAATGTGAACCAAGAAGAAATAGGTATAAACTAAATAACACTGGGCTGGAAATAAGCACGTATTTTATAATTTAGCAAAGCAGTGAGGCCTCGAAGTGGCTTTCTGATGAGGAGCATCCAAAAATAAGAAACTCCTTAGCACCTTGTTGCTTACTTCTTCATACATTTAATGTGTAGCAAGCACGTCAGGAATACTCACCAGCTGCTGGCTCAGCCCTCACCCTGCTCCGGGTGAATGCGGCACAGGTGATGGATCTGCTTCACTCTGGTGCCACCGGCGCTGAACATGACTACAAAGTTTTTGCTGTTTATTGCATTCTATCTTCCCTGGGGACCGAGAAAGGCAGTGAAACAGGCTCGCTTACAGCTGTAACGGAGAGATGGGGTAAGGCACACCTTAGAAAGCAGCCACCTTCACCTTGGCTAGTGCCAAGGGGGCAGCTAAAGGAGAGCTGGCTCCTGCTCTGTACAGCTTTTTGCAACGCCAGCGTTCAGTCTTGCCCTCCTCCACTGAGGAAACCCGTAAGGAAAAGATTCTCTCACCAAAACTGATGCCAGCCTGGCGTTTCTTCATGTTGGGGTTGTGATAAAGAATTCGTAAATTTAGAGCAGCTTTTGTTATTGCTCAACCAACTTTCCAAACTACCCATGTAAAAACTGTGAAGTTCTTCCTCTGAATGGGAAGGAAAATGACTGTTAAGAGCAGAAAACCAGCTACGCAGTGTGATTTTTACTTGAAACAGTATTTACAAAATGCACTGGAAAAGGGTTTTTTTTTAAACATCAGAAAGTATTCTGACTTGCATTTTATAGACTGTTTTCCGTTGCCAGATAACTAACTGATTCCTAGAGAACAGTTTCCTTTTTGAATATTTTTACACACAGTTTTAGCAATGAGTCCCTTCGTATGGACTTACTGCTGTTCAAAGGCACGCTCCGGTGTTTTCCCCGAGACACTGAAACAGGTGACCTCCCATTATCCATTCCAGCCCTATTTTCTATCATTCTGCTGAACAAAAATAATCCCATCCAGCCCCTAAAAGAGATCAGGTTTCGAGAGAAGAAGTAGGATGTCGACTTCTCGGGGAAAACGTTTCGTAAGAAGCAGCACCACTCGCTGGAGCCAGCTGGTCCACTTCCAGAGCCGAGCAGGAATTCCAACGCGCAGCGACGCAGCCCGATTTTACTGCAGCTCTTGCTTAAAGCGACCAGACTCCGGCTTCGGTTTCTGAAAGGGGAACGTTTGAAGCGTGCAGCTGCATAGCAGCTTCCAGGCAGTTCTCTCCGGTGAGAGACCTGCTCCCCGCAGACGGGGAAGGCGTGTGGGCTACGCGACGGGAGAGAGCTCCCCCTGCGTGCTGTGGCGGCGGGGACCGGAGCGTGTGCGTGCGTGGGTGCACCAGCGAGCTGCCAGACGGGCAAGCGAAGAGGTGCTACAGATCTAGAGAGCTGTCCACTTATTGGAAATCTAAACTTCCCTACACCTTTCTCAGCGTACATAGATACCTCTGTATATGCAGAGAATAAGGTACCCCTTGGGGCTTGAGAGTGTCAAAACCCTGTGCTGCCGTTGGAGGTTGTAAGGAAGGTTTTGAACCCAGGGACTTTGACCCCAGTTGACGCTACACTGCAGGTACAACTCCAGTCCTGCAAAAAAAATAAAAAAGGCAGTTTTTTTTTTTTTTTTAATAGGGGACAGCAAGTGATCCTTGCATGAAGAGGAAGAGATTAAGACCTGCAGAACTTCATCTTGAGCCACAAAGATCCCTCATTACCGAATCCATTCAGAATTGACGTTTATGTTTTGAAACAAGAGAGTCTGGGAAAAAGATGGTGGAGCTAACTCCAGTTTCATAACCCGTGTTTCATCTTAACATTACTGTACCAGTGTTAACAGAGTGGTGGAGTGGGAGGAGGCGTGGAAAAGAGGTGGTGCACCGAGCTAAAGACCGGAGCTCTCCCCCAAACACACCAAAGTTCCGCACTCTAGCACATGGACGCGGCGCGAGAGCTCTCCGCCAGCGGTTGCGTGTGCTTCTGCCCTTCCTCCTCCTGCTGCAGCGCAAGGACGCAGCCACACAGAGGAGGTGCTGGGGGTCGCTCCGAACCCTGACAAGCTTCCCAAGCCTGGCCTCGGGGCTGGGAGAGACTGGAGAGCAACGCAGATGCAGCTGAAGACAAGCTTGCTGTGCTGGCAGCCACCCAGCCGGAGCACTGCTCCACCTCCAGATCGGTGTCTGACGTGGGGGGCACGCAGGGACGGAGGGAGGGAGGGAGCCTCTGCTTTTGCTCTATGGACAAAGCAAGAATAACTGAAAATGAGTTGCTCTGTTTTGGATTTTTCCGTAATTTCTCTTGGTGCTTATTCTTGTTTAAAAAATTTCATGAGTATTTAGCACATGGTCCTTGTACAAAATAAACTGCGGCAATGACTGCTGGAGAGAGGGACAGAATCTGTGCAAGTTAAACACGGAGTAAAGCCAAAGAGCTCTGCTTAACAGGTTGTGATTTAAAGGTCAGAGAAATCAAATAAAAACGTCAAGTGGAGACAGAGAACAATAACAAAAAAAGTAGATGGGAAACACCCACCGCAGTGGGGAAAGGAGAGGAGACTGAGGAAAAGCCTCCAAAAAAAAGATGTTTCTATTAGGTTCAGCTTAAATAAACAAAATCAGAGAGTAAAAGTAGATTAAAAATAAGACAAAATAAAAAATCAAAAGGATATTATATGATAGTAATTATAGCACTAAGACAAAACAGAGAGATCTAACTTAGACCTTCATTTTCTATTTGTGTATATGGCAGCTTCTGCTTGTTCTAGAACGATGGGAATATTGTTTTCCTTGCTTTCATTTTGAGAAGGCTGCGTTTTGCTCTGTAATGGAATGAGGACACTTTTTGAAGTCTTCCAAAAAATGCCTATGGGACAAGAAAGCTCTGTCTCGCAGCAGCCTACAAAGTACTTCTAAAGGCTACCCTGTACTGGTGGGTTCATGATTACATAAAAATTAATTTTTTAATTTAATTTCATTTAAAGGGAATTCATCACCATGGAGTTTCAGAATTCTCAGAGACAGCGTCTGCTTCTGCCAATACAACTGGCAGATTGTGAGATGATCAGAAGACCACCTGGCAGAAGATAATAAAGCTAACAAAAGCATAATTTTGTTGTGTGAATGAAGAAAAAGAGAGAACAGTATTGTTATTGCATTTAAAATAAACAAGGAAAAGCATATATTAACTAGTAATACTTGTTACGTTTGTCAGTTTTAGTTAGTATATTGTTGCCTTCTGTATTATAAAATTCTTAGCACTAAGGCTAAAGCATTATATCCTAGAGACAACCGAAGCACTCCTACCCATCCTGGTCCTGAAACGACTCTGTCCGGTTGCCTGGGGGGCTCTTTCCTTTGGGCTCCCCTAACGAGGACTTCTGTGCACATCTCTTTCTCTCACCTTGTCTGCAGGGATCACGTCTTCTTCCAGGTATGCTGCTGGTGGTAAGCATTCAACACAGAGACCACATGTTGAAAGCTTTTATTTCACTGGGGCAAATTTCTGTTGATGTCAGTAGAAATTCTGGCCAAATTATCCGAAACCTTTAACATCCGCCCCTTCGTAAATTCTCTGTTACAGTCTAATCGCCATCAGATCCCTTCAAAAAGGGCACTGTAAAGGCACACTTGCTTAGTTGTTGGCACATCATTTCAAAACAAGTTAAGAAAGATAAGCACTTACTAGTGTTTTGATTTAATCACCCTCATTTAACAGATCCATTCACGGCTAACCACCAGAAGTGTTTATGCAGACATTTACCACTAGCAAATACCCAGCAAGCTATTTACCTGTTACTCCTGCTGACGGTGAGACTAACTAAGCACCAGAACTGAGCCACACGTACGTACCTCCCTTAGTAGTTACTCCATCTACTGGTACAGGATCTTAGTAAGTATTTTAGAATACGTTATCTGAACTCTCATGATCAATTTCTTAGTAAAATCTCTACTCGACACTTGTATGTAGCTGTTTTTTAATAACTGTCAATAATTAAAATCTTAGGATTTATTTTCCTGTGTGAACTTTGTTCCTGATATATCACAATACATGAATGTCAAGTTCAAATGCTCAAAATAAATCAGGCTTTGTGTAGTGAAATAGTGACTGTTATAAATATACGGAGAGCCCTCATCCAGCAGTTCACGTCTGAGTCTCTGCCTCTGCTGTGGTCTCTGTTCCTTCTGTGCAGAGCACAGTACCTGCCCTGAGTAGGTGTCTTCTTCAAAGATGGACAAAACATCCCTGGTGCAGTAAAATATATGCTATCCTTTCATACTTGTAATAAATAAACTCGACTGTTGTAGATTTAGCTGGAATGAAGTGTGCCTCAAACGTGGCCTTTTACCAGGATGTGGTGAGGTCAGGGTCCACACACGTTTATTTTCTTCTGCTCTTCTTAATCCCATACATTTATGTTATGATCTCAAAGGGTAACAGCTGCTTTTCTTGTACTTTCACAAAGATAAAATAACTAAAAGATTAAAAAACCCCTTTGATTAAAATAAGTATCTCCTCTTCCAAATACACACAGCTAAACATCGGGTGTATAGATATATGCTTAGACATACGTGCACATTAAGGCAGCACGCTGAAATCTATTCCATACTGAAATAACGAAAATAAATGAAATGAATATATTACAATAGCATGACGAGAGATTTTCAAAGACGAAGCGTTTAGCATTTGTAACATGTATAGCTGATGGCTTGTTCGATGTGATATCGCTCCCGCACCACGCCGCAACAGGCTGCGACACTCCAGCGCACGCAGTCCCCGGGCCAGCTCTCGCCCCGGGCAGAGGCCAGAAGACGTCGCTGTCAGCCAGCTAACGGAACGCCGCAGCAGCTCCCAGCTGCAAAAACGACTTGGAAAAAGCCTTCTAACACGGCAGTTTTAAGAACGGCTTTTGGCTTATGCAGCCTCTGAAAGGCATTGTGCTTAGCGTTCTGTCACGTACATACGCCCCAGCAAGATTTTTCATTGCTCCATACGAGTTTTGATGACACTGTTTTAGGTTCTCTGCCAATATTTTTAGGAAGGCATCTTGCTGCTGCCTGACTGATTTTTCTTTAAGTCACACCAATAAGTCAATAAGCATTTTAATATGAAGTCATTTGCTGACGCGGGACTAAGATTTAAAAGAACTCTGAGGCAGATGGACAGTGTCAGTGGTAAAGAATAACTACTCAGATTTTGTTTGTAGCCACTGACGGCTGTCAAAGTGCAGACAAACTTTCTAAGCTAAACACTGAAGAGACAAAACCTTACTGATTGCTAATGTAGACTACAGGAGATGCTCAATTGGCATCTACACAGATATACTACTTGTTTATTGACAAGCTATATCGCTGTTTTTACAGAGGTACCTAATGTAAGCATTTGGAAAGGTAAACTATTAAAAAGCCATATAGTAAAATCCTGTCCAGACTTTTTCCAGGGTCTCCGTGCCCCCTTGCTCCGAGCAGAGAGCAAGTCAGGCTAATCTCTTGAGCATATTTAGGATCCAGGCTTCCATCAGATGTCATTCCACAAATGTGGGTACATGGGCTTGACGATTGATGCTATCACTGCCATTTATCCCCTGCTTAAATGTGTTCCTAAGAGAAAGAAACACAGCACGTGTGGTTTTAGGGATCATTAGATCATTCAGCAACCTTCTTCAGGCAAGCTGATCTTAAATTACTCCTGCTGGCTGTTAGTATAGATCTAATTACACCAGGGAGTGATGTGCTTTGCATCAGTTCAGCAGGATTCTCAGACACTAACACTGAAACTCTGTATTTACCTTCGCTCACGCAGGATGATGCCGTGTGGTCCTTCAGTCTGATTATTTGCTAGGCAGTCTTTCCTTCCAGACATCGGGAAGAAAAATGTGTTCCCCCAAGTAAGCGCCGAGGGACTGGGACAGAAAGAAACTTCTTGGTGGTGACGTTAACTGGTGGTATGAACACCACCTGGCTAATGCCAGTAGATTTAGCGTTGGGGGTCAGCAGGATGACAAAAAGCTGCAGCTTTTTACAAGTCATGGCCCTTCTCCTCTTCCCCTAACCAACGGTTACACTTCGGGTGAACTTCTACCAGACAGCAGAAAGTCATGTAGAGAGAAAGGTCCACACCTCAAACTTAGTGCAGAGAAGTTTACTCCTCCTAATAAGCAGATTAATACTGAATTATAGATTTCCATATAACTCCATGACGCGCTCCTTCCCAATTAAGTGCGTTCTCCTTCAGTTAAGATCAAATCAAGTAACTGTATTGTCTGGCCATCATAGAAGTTGCAGTGATTTGAAGCAAGTTGCCGCTCATCGTAAGTAGTTTGCTTTAAAAAAAAAGTAAATCCACCAGAGGGAAGGTAACAGAACTGTGACTACTCTTGTGGAAGCCCAAGAACAGGTCATTTGATAAGGGTTTGCTTTTATCTCTGGAGTTAATACTTTTTGTTATTTACACTATCTTCACATTTGGTTCAATTTTCTCACTGAACATAGGAAAATAAAACTGGAGGAAACTGCTTGGCTCTGGTCAAATCATGTAAGGGGTCAGGGAATGAAGAATGAATAAGAGAAGAGAAAAACAGGAAAAATGGAAATAAATCAAACCAAATCTTCACATAGCTGACGATGGCTGAGTGAGGGCTCCGTGGCCCCAGCCTCTGCTGAACTTAATGTAATTGCACTGAACTTCCCTCCGGGTGAAGAGTGAGGAAGGTATTAAACATTTTAGAAAAGAGTGTTCAGAAATGAATCACTTCAGGTTCTGCCACTTTAGTCTCAAAAATAATGAAAGTCCGGTCCTCTTTATTTCTGCACCATTTATGGGTTTGTTAGTGGTGTGCTGCTCCTTCCTTCTGAACCCAATAGAACCAGGATACAGCTGGGAATGCAGTGCTGTGTGATGTTACGTCACCATGGATAAAACACAGAATTTAGTTCATCACAATTCATATCACGACTTGATAAGCAGCTTTGAATAGATGTTTAACTATTGTTTTATAGACAAATGCTGCTACAGCATAAAATAGCCTGCCCTGAGCAACCAGCTGCAGAGCCCTGCAAACCCAGACAGCAGGAGTTCCAGCAGTGACCTCTCCTATCAACAGATGGAGACAGAGGTGAGTGATTCCACCGACCAGAACGCTTCACTGGGTAGCTTAACCTACTGGTTTTGTTTTTAGGAAAGTTTTGAGAATGGCTTCTCAAAAGAGCTGTCAAAAGTGTTCAAAGAGGTTACAAAGGGTAACCATCATTTTATTGCCTGCAAGTAGAGCAGGTTTGTCTCATGGAAAATGTCTATTAAAATCATATTCCTAGATAAAGTTCTGTTACTTATTTTCATCACGGTTGTGAATCAAACAGGCTGTCACATTTTCAAATTCTATAGAAGTAGTTTAATTTTTGGAAAGAGTTTTCTAACCATATGTAGTTATGTCCGACAGAACTTCTCTGAGTCCAGGGACTCTTGCTTTCCTTTGGAGTGGGAAGACTGGTGAAGCATCTGATAAGAGCAAAACTGGCAAGGTTTGAATCCTGTCTCATGAACACTTTCTATCCCAATACAGTTCAACCCTGCTGTCAAAAGCATGCAGTAAACTGAAGCCTGGGACCAAAAAACAAGGCAGGAGACACGGTGTGTCGGCTGCAGCCGGAGGCCGGTGGCACGAGGGGCAATGCACGGAGCCATGAACGGCTCCTTTCCTCCTTCACAGGTTCTCTGTCATTCTGTGCACCAGCAGAACTCGTTACAGAGCCTGTGCATGTCTTTGCAGATAAATAAATAAATATGTAACACAGAAAACATATATGGAAAAAATCTCAATGTATCTGATACCTCAGATCACAGATTTAATGGGTTTCAGAGTTACAGGATCTGCACCTCTGAGGTTTCAACACAAGCAAGTTTGAGGTCCCTGCCTTTGGAAGTCGCTCCTTCTGGCACTCTGCCCCAGAGAATTTTGCTGCCCTTCAGAACATACCGCAAGGCCAATCACTTCCATCAAGACTTGGCTGCACGGCTCTAAACAAAGACTTATTTTCCTAATTATTGATTTGCTTTCTGACGGCTGGTGAATTGGAGCAGTACTGACCACTGCAGGCATTTACAAACTGAAGCATTCTTTTATGTGCAATGCACCCAGTGCCACAGAGGTGGGCAGATTATAAGCTATTTTTAGAAACCCATGCAGATAAGGAAAATCAAAACATGGCACATCTATAGCTGCACTATTGACTGTAAACTGTTCATTTCAAAGCAGAAGTAGCAAACCACACAGATTACTCTCTAATATTTATATTACTTTGGTTTCTAAGACCACACATACATATGCACATACGCAATTTGGGATAAATTACTGGCTTTGCATTTTACGTGGCCTGCAGAGCCACGCAGTATCCCCCTGCCCCGCCAGTGGATGGACGGCACTTCTCAAGAGCAGGAAATAATGGCACAGATTAGAACAGGAGAAGACTGCTCGAAGATGAAAGGGACAGCTTGTTTTAACAGATTGATTTTGTTCTCACAAAAACAACCCAGCTAAAAATTAACTGCGCTTGAGGAGATACCTGTTTTAAATACTATAGACCTGTCTCACCATTTTCCCTTAAAGCTGGGAAGATTAATGGGTATTTGCAAATAATATCTTCTGTAGAAATTCAGACCCCCTCTGTCTGTCCTAAAATGGTGGGTAATACGACAAAGTAAATTTTAAGGCAGCAGAGTCTGATTAACTGAGAGGAAAAACTAACAAATATTGCAAATATTCTGAAGGGATATCTCTGATTTTGGTCAACTGCAATCCATAACTTAAAGACAGGATAAGGAAAAGAAGATTAATGTTGAATAACATCCTGTTGCCATTAGCAAAGGCTGAATTCTTCAGTAACCTGAACTAAGCAGAAATCTAACAGAAGTTCAGCAGCTAGTCAGCAAGTATGATCTTTGGCTTCATCCAAAGCTTCTTCGTTTAAGAGGAAATAAACCTTTTCATGGACGTGACGAGTGACAGCAATGACTGATGAATTTAGGAACTTTCTTAAAATGTTCCTTGTGTCCTATTTTCATACTGGACTTCTGTAGGCAGTCTTTCTTTGGAAATGAGTAAAAACTTCATTTACATACAACAGATAACCAGCTTCTGTGGAGGACACCAGTAACTCTAAACATTCCTCCTCCCTTGTCTTCTTTCAAATCCGGAGAAGCATGCCTACACAAGACCTTGTATTTTTGTCCTGAAAATTGAAATTTCAAATGCTCTAAATGACTGTGAATCTATTAATGTTACAGTAATGTCTACTACTGTTTTAAATTTTGATTTATGCTGACCTGTATGCCCTGGACAACTCTAAATTTGATTCTTTGCTTCATTTTAATATATGGCTAATTTACCGGTCCTAAAAGCAACTGTATTTTCGCATAAGTGATTTCTTTTTTTCCCCTCCTTGTCTTTCTTTTTCTGTGTTCTTTACAATGGACTTGAGTCATGTTGGACGGAAACTTCTCCATTGTATGTGGTTCCGTGGTTGAAACAATTTTGTGCTTAGTTTCAAGTGGCTGTAATATAAATAGAAGCCACACCACTTTTTTATGTGGGATGATGTATTTTTGTAACTTAAAGCATGATGATATATTTGAAGAACAAATTAGTCATTCTGCCCCAAGAACTAGTCTGTCTGAGGCATGCCACAAAATTGTTTTCAAATTGTTTACCTGGTGTGGAGCCTACTGGGAGAAAAAATAGATTCTTGATTTAGGCTTGGTAATTCCTGTATTACAGTTTGGCTTATTCTGTTGCTTAACGGATCACCACGGAGCTGCGCTGGCACAGAGCAGCAATACAGTCCTTCACAGTTTATGTCAGAACGTATTGTCACCGTTTATTCCTTCAGCATATTGAAAGAACTACGTGAAAGTTGTAGCTGATAATGCTGCTCTTCATCAGAACTGCTGCCTAGCTACCAAGACATAAAAGATGCTATGTAGCATTTATATTGTACTTTTCAGAGAATCACAGAATTGTAGAACGGTTTGGCTTAGAAGACACCCTTTAAAGACCATCTAGTCTGACCCCTCCTGTCATGAGCAGCGACATCTTTCACTGGATCAGGATACTCAAACCCCTGCCCAACCTGACCTTTAACCTTTCCAGTGCTGGGACATCCACAACTTTTCTGGAAAACTTGTTCTAATGTCTTACCACCCTCACCGTAAAGAATTACTTCCTTACATCCAATCTAGGTCTACTCTCTTTTGGTTTAAAAAGACTACTCCTTGTCCTGTCTCTACAGGCCTTGGTAAAAGTCTTTCTCCATCTTTCTTATGAGCCCCTTCTAAGTACCAAAAAGCTGCAATAATGTCTCCCTACAGCCTTCTCTTATCCAGGCTGAACAACGCCAACCCTCTCAGCCTTTCTTGATAGGAGAGACGTTCCAACCCTTTGATCATTCTTGTTGCCCTCTTCTGGGCTTGCTCTAACAGGTCCACATCTTTCTTGCACTGGGGACCCCAGAACTGGATGCAGTACTCCAGGTAAGGTCTCATGAGAGTGGAGTAGAGGGGGACAATCGCCTCTTTTGGCCTCATCATTCTTCAGATGCAGCCCAAGAATACGGTTGGCTTTCTGGGCTGCGAGCACACATTGTCTGCTCAGGTCCAGTTTTTCATCCACTAGTATCCCCAGGTCCTCTCTGCAGGGCTGCTCGCAATCGATTCATCCCCCAGTCTGTACCGATACTGGGGGACTGTCACGACCCAAGGGCAGGACCCTGCCACCCAGCTCCCTCTGGACGACATCCCTTCCCTCCAGCGTATATTGACTGCACCACTCAGCCTGGTGGCAAACTCGCTGAGGGTGTACTCGATGCCACCATATGTGTCACTAGTGAAGATACTAAACTGTATTGGTCTCAGTACAGACCCTTGAGGGACATCACTTGCTACTGGTTTCCATTTGAACGCTGAGCTGCTGACTGTAGCTCTGGAAGCGGCCATCCTGCCAACTCCTCATCCATCTAATAGTCCACTCGTCAAATCCAAATCTCTCCAATTTAGAGGCAAAACTCACGTTCCTAAACACTTTCGCAAAAATACCACACGTTCAGAAGATATTTAAAGGATCAAGGAAATAAACTTCACATTTGTAAGTGTGGAAATGGAAACACAAACATGATTTCCAAAGTCTGAAAGGTAGCAAGCCCCACACTTTACCTGTCAGGCTGTGCAAGAAAAAATAAGTGAAATGCATCCATTTGCAACCTTTGACACAAGTTTTCTAGCACACCAAACATATTTCAAGAGTTCACTAGATTTTAAAGGTATTTTCGTGAACTGCAGCACAGAAAAAAAGATTACAACGTAATTCATTTCTCACAAGAACTACCGGAACGATTGTCTCAGTATTCTTTCTGACATCCTCAGGGCAAAGACTGTCTCTGACAGTGCTTCTTATCATTTCCATGGTATTTTATACAGATGTAACTGAAAGGAAACAATACAAAGCCCAGTAATTCACTGAATCCACAATTATCAGTTTACTGGTAGAACCACACCAACACTTGCACTACTTGATTATATCTGGTGATATCTCATTTAAATAGGACAAACCTGTAAAACATGTTGATAAGCTATTGAATCCTTGTAGTTCAGGGTATGTCTGCACGGTTTTCCAGCCAAATTCTTTGAGGAAAATTTTGAGCTTAAAATTATAGACTAAGGTGCTCTGTTTTAAAACGAAAAGTTTCCTACCTGAGGCTGCTGAGTGGCAGTGGGTCTCTGAGGAGACGGTATGGGAGTTTTGGACAACATTTGGTTCATTTTGCTTACGACTAGATCAGTTATGTGTTGCTTGTCTTCAGTCTGATGCTCACCAATCAGAGGCATTGCACAGTCCATGACCTGGAAAATCAAATCATACATCAGCTATTGATATGGCACCAAAGTAAATGATTCCATGTCTGCGCTGAATGTCAAGTCCTCTGCTTACTTAGTTGTTCTTAAGAAAACTCACATGAGATCTGCAGAAATGCTATATCACCAAAAAAGTGCCCGAGGACAGGATATGGGTCAGCGGAGCAAAAGAACAGCAATTTTAGAATGTCCTCCCTTTCCAGTCTTCAGGCAATACACAGGTTCAGTCTGAGACCTGGGCACCCCCTCTCCGGGGAATACGACTGCTGTGGGAAGCACATAGCAGATAAGGAAAATGAAGTTTCTTAGGCTGTTCAGTGCTCTGCCCAAAATGTGAAGGAACTGGCTACACTTCTGTCTAAGATACATTTCTGAAGATTTTCTCCTGTGCTTTTGTGGCTCACGTCATGGTCATCAGCTAAATTAGAACATGGAAATGCAAACTAAAACTTCAGCTTCCTAGCTATTTGTTGGAATTCTGCTAGGGAAGGCTGGATCTTTATTGATTAATGAAAAATACTAAATAAGATCTTGTTATTATCGATACACTTTCTTGAAAAGTAGTGTGGCTGCAGTGCAGTTAATGCAAAAAAAAAGTAAGAATTTCTGCAAAGAAAGCAGGATATCAGAGAGGCGAATAAAAATGTGCACATTTCCTTTCCAAATGTGGCAGGCTAATAGTGTTCAGCAATTACTTCATTCAGCTATCCAGATGAACAGAACTAATACTGAACTCCGTTCACTGCGGTGTGTTCTAAGCATCTGTTATCTCTACAGAATATTTGTTATTCCTACAGTGCATCTACTTTTGGCGAATCTGTTTGTTTCTGGGGAAATATTATTCACAGTGGCACTGGACATTCTTATTTCAACAATAAAAGGATTTAATTCACTTTTGAGAAACTGCAATCCTTTTTCCATGTGTATCGAGGCTATTTAGAAAAAGGCGAAGGCTCGCCGCCTGCAGCCCTGCATTCTGGGGCTTCTCACAGGTACAGGGCACCAGCGACCGAGGCCCGCAGTACAAACAGCAGCGTTAATAATTATTAAGAGGCTGTGGGCTGTCAGGGATGAAGTAGTTTGACTATATTAGCAGTAATATACTGTACAGATGTCGTTACACCTCACCTAGTTAGATCCTTTGTACAAACTGAGTTGTCCATCTAACTTTCAGTCTGTGAAAAGCTGTCCAGCTGCCAAATCTCACACCGTATTTCTCACCAGAGTAGGCAAATCCTGCCCTAGACACAACAATAAGCTGTGCTGGTAAGAGAGAAGGTGGTGGTGGCTGAAGAAGGGAAGAATCACTGGTAAGGGATCCTCATGGGTCTTGCCAACTCAGAACGATCAGTGATTTTTACAGGGGTGTTCTAGCACTTCCACAAGCACAGCTTCCCATATCGCTTTGGCTGCTGAGGTTCCTTCTCTCTTGCAGGGAAATGGAACAAAACTGAAAGTGTTCAACAGAGTCAAAACAGCACTGGAGGACTCTTGCTGCCACAGGCAATTGTAAGTGCTAATGGCCAGAGAAACATCTCAGACATCCCTCCCTCCCCCCCAGTCTCCAGCAAAAGGACTAGAAAAGAGAGCTCTGCTATTGGGAGGAAGGTCTATCTTGGCTAGAGAGCTTGATGCCCATCTCTTCAGGTGGGCATTCTGCTGTAGGTTGCTGCTATTCTTGTTAGTTACCCAGCCTGTGCAGCCGATGGGAAGATACCGAAATTTTGTGGCAAGACCTGATTCTGCAAGCATTTACAAGGCGAAAGAATGTTGTTATCTGCAGGGGTGACACAGGGATCAGATCACTGAGCATAAAGCTAGTGCGTCTGCGTTGTATGGATCCCTCTCGAGGTGGAAGGGAGAGAGCGGGGACAAAACTCTGCTCAGTCCACCAACTGACACCGGACACTTTATCTCCTTTATAGAGAAAGAGCACAGTTTTATCCTCCTTCCTTTAGATATCCAAGTGCTTCTAGGAATTAGACAAGTTAGGTATTTCAAGAGACATTTGGATTTAAAAGAACATGCATGTTCATTATAACACTGGAATATAATCTTTCATCTTGCACAGGAACTGGGAATGAGCTGCACTGTAAATAGCGCTACCCAAACCCGAGGATTTTCACAATCTGGTAAGTGCTACAGCAATTCCTACTGAGGCTGACAAAGACTGCTTTGTCCTAATGATGAGATTAGTTTGAAGCCCCAAAGCATTTACATTATTCTTGTGTTTGTTCATTTACAAGAGACACCGGCATTGTGTATTGACAACCAAAATGCTGGCAACACTTGTTCTGGGATTTTCAGATCTAAGATGTCACCTCTAAGATTTCTCACAGCTAAGAGGGTTTAAAATAACCCCAAAGTAACCAGTGAAATAAGAACTGAAGTCCAGAGCAAATGTTTCCTACGAAATTCATTAATGTTTTTCCACTGTTCGGCCACATTGACAGCATTGCAGAAATGCTTAACAACTACACAGAAAATTTCCATAAAATTTACCAGTTGTTTTAATAAACATATTTTTAAGCAGAAGATAACCAATGTTTTAATTAATTGAGAGAAAAGTATTGAACCAATATAAGCTGACATTTCTGAACGGGTAAAATGTAGTCTTGCTAGTTGTGTGGCTCTTGAAACACAAAATTTTCGTGGGTTTACTTAAGTATCAATTTCTGCCGAGTGACTGGTATTTCTGAAAATTGTTGTAATGCTTAAAGATCCACTGCATTTTATCATGAGCTTTTTCTTGCAAAAGTAATATGCATAATGCCTGGAGGGATGAGGCAACCATATGCACCAGATACATTGGCCAGGACTTCAAGCTGTTGATAATGACTGAAAGTTGAATATATTGACAGCGGGGGCTGCCCTGATCCAGATGCAGGACCTTGCCCTTCGCCTTGTTGAACCTCGTGAGGTTCACATGGGTCCACCTCTCCAGCTTGTCCAGGTCCCTCTGGATGGCATCTCGGGCGCGACTCGGCAAGGACAGGGAAGAGGGAGCTGCGGCAGTGCCAGAAAGTGGGGGGAGCCCTGAGAGGGTTCCCTCCTTGGTTTAAGCAGCTTCAAAGCTAGATGAGCCCCAGTCTGCCATTTCCCTTTGATCCTCAAGACAATTTCAATGATAGATCACATGGAAACACAAAGAGGACCCATTTAGGTACCTAAACAAAATTAAGGTCCTCTCCTCATCTCTACTCTTGTTGCCTTTAAGACTTTTCAAACCTTTGGTATTTCACAGCTCAGCATTAGGAAACTTAAATGCCCCTTGACTTGCATGTTGGTGTCGGGATCTTCAGCACGAGGAGCGTGGGGGTTTCATGCGAGTTGTGTGATAGACCCAGCACAGCCTCAAGCCCCACTGCAGCCTCAGTCCATCAACCAGTCTTACAGCATATTTGGACTATGTTTCATTGGCCTCCCCAGGGTCAGCATGTGGGCTTGTGACCACGTCCCGTGGATGATTAGTATCGTGACTAGGACCCGAGTGGAGGCTGGAACGAAGGAGCTTGCTCTGAGCACTCTTAGATCGGTAGGCAAAGGCACGGAGGGAGGTCACCTGCTCTTTCGCAGTGGTTGGTTTCACGGACATCGCTAGTACATCTGCTCACACCCACTGATATTAAACCACAGACAGTAAATGAGAAAAATTATCCTTTTTTCAGTGCCAACGAATCTTCAACAACACTCAAAGCAGCTTTGCCTCTGCCTGGATTTGGATGGGTCTGTGAAGCTCCAGACAACCTTCTCCGTCCCAGAGATGGTCCTTCTCAGGCTGAGACACACTGGCAAAGCAAAGCCTGAAAAGCGATAGTCGGTCTGTGTGTATGCTGGGGTATAAATTCAAGGCTTCAGAGCCCAGAGTTGTCCCACAATTACCAGCTGCAAATACTAAAATCACAGTGTTTCTGGGAAACATTGAAACCAAATTAACAAAATGCTCAAATCTAAAAATATAGCTGTAATTTACAGTTCCTTTTAATAGAATTTTATTCCTGCATTTGTTGTAATGGAAGATATTTATAGATGGTGTAAAAAGAGGGACTGGAAATTTGTATTTATGAATAATAAGGAAGAACTGTAAATGGAGAGGAGAGGTTGTGCAACATTCCTGCTGAAATGCAAGCTTGCCCAGCAACGTCCCATCAAGGTTGTTAACTCTTACCCACTAGCTCTTGACTCTGGCTCAGGCTCCGTCAGCTGTACGCAGCTGTGTTTAAGCCTGTGATGGTTTTTTACTCTTGTTTATACTGTTGTAGTTGCTCCTAATCAAACTGGCTGCAGATAAGATCACAGCATGCATTTGAACTTGAAGGTGAAAGCATACATCTTTTTCCTCTTACTGACCATCTTCAGTGTGTGTGTAGGCATCTGTCACACCATGGGTGAAGAAACTGGAGGGGCTCTTGTCCTCAGGCACTACAGCTACACTCAGTTTTTAGCCTTTTTTGGGCAGAATCTTTAGCTGTATTGATTACTCTTGCACTAAAAATTCTTCGCTGGAAATGAAAGACTTGATCTGTCTCATTATTTTAGATCTGAGCTGGCAACTAAGTTAATATTAAAATGACATACACATGCAAATCACATTTCCTATGTTACAAATAACTGGAGCAAAGCAAATATACCAACATTAATAATTTACCTTATGAGCTCAGCTCCTTTTTCTTTTTCTGGAACTTCCACAAGCAGATTGTGACTTCCTTCAATTTATTCATTATTCAACTTCAGTCAACAATTTAAAAGAAATTGTTCGCTTACCAGAGAGCTTGCATTTTGCTTCCAGTTTCACTACTCAGTATTTGTAACAAAGTTTTAGTCACAATCGTGTAATTAAATCACATAATACAATTTCTGGTCCTCAGCTAAATCAAAATATAATACTTTGGGGAAAAGATACTGCCCATGTGACTATAAAAATCCAGTTTCTAGAATAGTCTTGTCTATGTCTGAATTTCATCTACATTCATTCAGACTAACAACTCAACTCCTCGGATGTTTAGCAAATGAACAATAAAATAGGCAAAGCAGCTTTATTTCCTTGCTTGTCTGTAAAGAAAGAAAATACTTTTTCTTTCCTTTAGCTATCTTTAATCTATTCTGCTCCACAGTTTTTCCCCTTCCCCCTGGTTCTGCAGATGCCATCAACAAATAAAAGGCTACAGACAAGAGATGTCTTTCAGCTGTGTTTATTCACTTTCTAAAAGCAGCCTTTGGGTTTCTGCGGAGCCATGGGCCAGGAGTGGAAACCAATACCAAACCAAAGCAACCGCGGGTACCAGGAGCAGAACAATGAATCCTCTTTCATTCTCCCCCCCAGTTCTTGTTTTGTTTTGATTTTTCTTACCCAGGACAAGTTTTTCCATCCCTTTTTAGTTTCTTTTATTGTTAATTTCTAATCATATTTCTCATTTATTTGGGACTAACTAGACATGACCTTTGCCACTTCTCACTATCTGATTTTCAGCTAAGCATTCAGGTGCTCCTCGCACGTTCAGTAACCTCCACCATCGTTAGGGTGCAATTTCCTTCCATTACAACTAGAAAGACAGCACCCCACCAGCTCTACATCCTGCTGCATACCACAAATCCAAGCAGAAGACCAAATTTGATCAGACATCATCCCCCGATGCGAAGAGTGTTATTTCATCAAGCCCCATGGGCTGTGTGGTTTCTGTGTGGTGAGCCACTGAGGTAGGCCTGGATTACTGGGCTGAATATCTGTACCTTCAAACGAGAACAGAAATAAATATACAAAGATGAAAAAAATCTGTCCTAGGAGACAGCATTACTAAAGCATACTTAGGAGAGGTTTCTCTCTGCTGCTCCTTTATAATGACAGTATAACTTTCAGCTGTCTGCCACAGCCATCACTGAATGTGATCAAATCACGTATGAATCCTGTAGACTGCTCTGTTAGACACCGTAAGGATCAAACCTGCATGCCACCTGGGCAGCTCTGTGTTCCAGCACAAGCACTGCAAGTCCTGCAATGGCAGATGGATTTCTACGAAAAAGTAATTGTTACTTATGGAATTAACATAGCGAATATGTATAACAGATGACAGCTGTATGCGAACTGCAGATCTGCCATTGCTAAAGCATGAATGGTTGCTCTTTGTAAGAGCGAGGTACGGCTCTGCAGCCTGACTTAGCTGCCCTGTCAATAGAGCTTGTCCACAGCGGACACTGGTCTCCCCTGGACACAGCCGCCAGGAGCTGTTGGATACCTCCAAGGTCTGTCCCAAGTTCAGCCAGGCACTTATAGCAGCTGGTGGATCATAAGGCTTGTATGTGACCCAACCACCCAGGAAGACTTCATTCCATGGAGGATTTCTGCCAACCCGGTCTCTGATGCCACTAAATGAGTATAAAGATTTTAACAGCAGTTTGTGTGCATATAGCTCTTAGAAACGAGCGGAGGCTTCTCCGAAGCAGAGCCGAGTCGCGGCAGGAGCCATGCTGCTGTTGGGAGGGACGTGCGAAGGCAGGGTCCGCAGCAGGCACACCCGCTCTCGGAGGGCAGGGATTGCTGCTTCTAAATCTGTTCTCCCTTCTGAACTGCAGTACGCTCTCTGCTTGTTTGGAGGAGACAGAATAGATTTAGAAAGCAGCTGCTTATCGATTTATAGTCTTTATGCTGGACATAGCTTTTTATTGAAGAAAGCAGATACTCAATAGCGTTAACTAGTAATGGGAATTGACTTTTCACTAATTGCAGAGAACCTGGCATTAATACGCTTTAATAGAAAATAGGCCTGTGCACTCCAGATCAATCCAGAAGTTCTTCCTGACTACACTACAGACAAAGGACTCAAACAACAGCACGCTAAGATTTTATTTATTTATTTATTATTCCTCCAATTATCGAGATAAGGGCATATCTCCAGGAAATGAGGGAAACACTTTAACTCAGCTGCTCTTCCGCTGTTTGTTTGCTCCATAGGGATCCGTATTTCCCGGTGTGCTATTCTGCCCCATTCGCCTAGTTTGTACACGGAAGAGCTTTTTGTCTGCCTCAGGTACAGTGGGATGCAGGCAAAATAATTGTCCTGGAATTAAGGCTGACATTAGAAATAAACTGATTTACTATTTAATGAATATTATGAATATTTATAAAAAATATTTTTTATTATTATTACGGATTTGTTTTAAATGCTAACATTAATTTTATGTTAATGTTACAAAACTAATTCTCTTTGTGTTCAGCTTCGCCTTCTGGTTTCTCATTAGAGGAGCGCAAGGGGATTAACAGCTGTGCCCTGCCAGGCACCCTCTCCCTCCCCAGCCCTTCGCCTCCAGCCAGTCCCCTCTTGAGCTACTCCTTCACCCAAAAAGCTCTGGTGTGTATCCCCCGGGCTCAGCAGCTGGTTTCTGAGAAGATATCATGAGTTTGGGGGGGGGTCCAGCAGAGGAAAGCTTGTGTGCTCTGTTGCAAACATTGCATTTTTCACTGAAGTGTTGTCACTAACTTTGAACGTTTACTAAAATAAGTCTTGCTCCCATTACGCAGTTTACATTTAGCTTGCATTTTCTGTCAGCCACCTCCATAAAAAAGTGGAAGTCAGACAAAATGGGATCAAGACTCCATCAATGTCCCACTGAAACTCTCGTGAAAAATGAGAATATATGTTCTCACAGCAAATTGCGGTTCAAAGTGGAGCAAATTGGAGTCCCGGCCCCTTTTAGGCACTATTACCAGTCAAATAAAGCAGCTAATAATAAAGGATTGCTGTTTTATTTCATGCACTTAAATAAAACAGATTGGCAAAACGTTACTAATGGTTTGTGACACTTGAGCATTATACCAGCCAGCTCCTGCAGACAGGCCCCTGCAGAAAAGCAGATTTTTCACCAGCTTCAGCCTTCTAAAGGGTGCAAGTCCATGAGACTCTAGCTGAATAAAGTCTGAAGCACCCTCACCTCTATAACTACCCCTCCTATAGCTATCAGCTGCTTTTAGATCTCCCTTTAGCCTCCTTGGAGCCCAACTGAAAAAAAGCCCCAGGGCACTGGCAGTGACATGGGGGCTGACAAAGAGCAATGCTAACTAATGCTTCATGCTAGGTAATGATGTATGCTTATGTCGTGAGAAAATCATAGGAGTGCATAGCTTGAGTCCTTCTGCCCCCAGCCTCCCATCAAACGGACCCTATGACCTGGGATGCAGCAACGCTGTATTTCTCCACATAGAGGGGAAAGCAGCTCTGAAAAAAGAAATCCT
>Ga0181612_156526_pt1 | contig 20350 bp, 10 predicted proteins | sample HoacroProtozoa21_FD_119630 | JGI IMG/M metagenome (GOLD analysis project Ga0181612, IMG submission 119630) | Hoatzin crop microbial communities from Cojedes, Venezuel. Combined Assembly of Gp0051906, Gp0051904, Gp0051908 | reverse complement strand
TCACACTCCATCCATTTCTTGATATAGAAGACAACACCTCTGCCTTTCCTTCCCCACCTGTCCCTTCTGAACAGCCTGTAGCCATCTGGTTGTTATACTTAGAGAACCAAGCAAAAAGAAGTGATCAAAGACAGAGCTTCCTTCTTGGAGACCTCATCATCTAAGGTGCAAAACTGGGGTAGGAAGAAAAAGTGTTGCCCCATCACTGTTGCATCGAATTCGAAGTTAATATTCTGCAAAGGAATTACAATAATAAGGAAAACTATCTCAAAGCAAGGAAACTAGGCAACAAAGGATGCAGAAAGACTGGAAGGTCCATACCAGGTAGACCTATGAATTTTCTAATTCAGTATCTTCTCTTTTAGCAGTGCCCATTCCAGCCATGTCAGAAGATGGTTCAAGAAAATTTATAGCAGGGCAATTTATAGAAAAATGTGCTTGCACAGAGTTTCTGGCCCTTATTATGTAGGACTTGCTTTCTACTGTTCCACATGTTATATTAAATACATACGCATGTGTGCACACATACAAAACCCCTCTAGGTGTTTTGGTTTGCAATACATTATGGTGTTTTTCACGCTTTTTTGGAACCCAGCTAAGCTGCTGACCTGTTTGCTACTTTGTGGCATAGAATCCCCAGGCTATTAATACACTGTTGAAAAGAGCCTCTCCTTCAGCCATCTCTAAATCAGTTGTCTTTCACTTTATTGAGTGCCTTCTAGTTATTGTAGCAGAGGATGACTAGACATGCTCATGTGATAGGCATGAAATTTTCATATTTTCTTCTATTTCCAAGCCATTTTAAGAAACCTTTTTTTACTTTAAGTTTTTCACTTTAAATTTTTCTGTCTTGTTAGTGTTTCAGCAACTGATTGAATTTTTATTGAGAGGCAGGCAGGGAACAAAACAAAACTAATTCAATCATATCGGGGGAAGCAAGTTCATTTTTTCGACCCATAGAACTGTCTTCAAGCTAAACCCTGGTGGAAGGTGCATGAGTTTCAGCACTGCAGATGAATGATTCTGGCCCAGAATTATTTCATCTATCTGAAAAAGAAGTTAAGTGTTTGTCAATTTTGTCTAAGCTACCAGGTTTTCCTAAAAATAGTGTTCCAGGTTTTCATAAGCCTGGAGACATTTTTGTCATTTCAACCTCGTTTAGCTTATTATATCCTGCCAGCCGTGTCTAGATAAACCGCAAGGAAAGCTGCTGCCTCCATTATAAGCCCACATCTACTCTATCGACAAGCCTTCAGTACCACGACCATTATACAAGCCCTAAAATTTTATCTGCCACTGATGATAGGCAAGTTTCAATTTGTGGTTGCTAGCCTGCAAAAATGATCTACAAATGGCATGTTGTAGGCTGTTAGTTTGTATCCTGCAGGATGGTGTTCAAGTCCTCTGTCTTCCCTTCAATGTGAAGGTCATTCCTCCAGATCAGAAATTACAATCACTCTAAGTGACATGGGGAACTATAGCAGAAGCTTAATTTAGAATAAAAATACAGGCAGTAGACTAATGCTTCATGTCAATTTCTCTTCTGTGATTTGACAAAACTGTTAATGTCGCCCTGAGCTGGAGATAGGACCAGCTCTTAAGAGAACAGCATATTTGGGAATATGTGTCTTTATTGTTCAAACTGGTGGATCAGTCCTCAAACGATTCTTGCTTTATTTTTAGTAGGAAATACTCTCTTATTCCCTCCTTTGCCTTTCCTGAAGCAGCAAAGTGCTTACCAACCATCTTTTTACAGCTTTTATTTTCACCGTGCTTTCTGGAGACTGTAACTGTTCAATATTACAAATCCATATTTCCTAGTATTGATGAATCTGGCTCTTGGAAAATGTGAGTTACAAAGATTAGCTATCTGATTAAACCAAGAAAAAAGAGTTGCTTTGAAGGTTTGAAACAAGTGCCCTTCGGAAGTTTTAATTTCTTGATCTCCCTAATCAGTGTTTTGTAAGTTCAGCGTACATCCTATGCACATCTTTGAAATCAGTGCAGCTTGCATATTGGTTTATATTGTTACCACAAATTAGCAGTACAGTATCAGTTTCTTTGGTGCGGGGAACTCTGAACAGGAATTGTTTGCATTTCTATTTGAGCGTCCTGGAGACAAGTGTAATGAAATTAATAGCCTTTTAATTTAATTGGCTTCCAATGTGAGCCTGAGAATAGAAAGCACAATACATCGCACAGTTACTGTAGAAACGGTTGAGGTCAAAAGCTCAGCATGCAGACCCTACATCAGTCACCGCTGCTGTTGTGCAGTGATTTTTTTTTTTAATTCTCACTGCATCTCCATCAGACTCCAGGAAGCCAGATAATTCAGCATTAGTATTCCAAATAGAACTGCTGGGTCATTTGTCACTGGTCGGATCATGCTATGGAATCCATTTAAAAACAACTGCCAAAGTGAAAAACTGCATTGTATCAGTGCTCTTATATATCAGCCACAAGAATAAGATCAGGCCAAAAAAAAAAAAAAGAACTAAAGAGAGGGGAAAAAAAGTCTCTGTTTCCTTCTCATAAGAGAAAAAAAGAGACAGAACAAAGCAAGAAAAAGTGGTACAAAATGGATAATAATCTGCCAAGAAACCGTTTTTCAAAAACGTCTTTCTATTACAGATTACAGACAGTTAAGATTTATGTGCTATTTAGTGGAGCCAGCCTTGCTGAATGCAATGAAGGCAAAAAGGAAGATAATATCATGCTAATATTCAAAACTCCTTTTGACTGTAGAAATAAAGAGGTACAGCTCTTATAAAACTTTAGTTAGCCTAGGAGCTCAGCAATGAACACATAAACCTTTCCACACAGTTCTAAATGTAGGAAAGGGATTTCTTTACTATTTTTGGACTGGCTAGTACAAGATCTGTGCTGCTGCTTCAGCTTGAATTCATTCATCTGTCTGCAGAAAAGTTCAGAACTCCTCATCTGTGTCTGGTCCCATATGCTTATGCTAGTACAAAAAACTGACACAAAGCGCTTGCATATGTTGCAGACTCAACTGCACAAAGGGGATCACATTAACCTCCCATTTAGTTTTTGGATTGTTGAGTTTTCAAAGCACAAAAGTTCTGTTTAGGAGATCTTGCATGAACAGTTATTGTCATTTTTAATATTTCCTATTACAACACTAAATTATTACATGTAAGTCTATTATTATTTGTTGAAGGAGATGGAGGAGGTAGTACTTTCCAACTAAAAATATCCGAGTGGTCAGTGTTCTTTCCAAGGAAGTAGAGAACTTGGGTTCATCTCCCCTCTTGTCTAGAGGAAATTCAGTCCCTTGCCTTACAGTCATGAGTCAGGTGTCCAGGCTGTGTGCAAGCTCTGGCTCTGTTCTCCTCTTGCGCAAGCCCAGCTACTGTACAGAAAAGCCAGATACACTAGGCCAAAAATGGGGCATAAGCTGGTGTGTGGTTTTGTAACCTGGCAGCGAAGACACTCATTTGGGAAGGACAGGATGCATAAGCAGTTTGCTCATTTTATCTGCATTGCTCAGCACTAGCAGGGAAGCAGTGCTGTAGCAGGAGTTAAAAGCCAAGTTCCCCAGGTATAGACACAATCTTTGGGCTGTTTGTAACAGGGTGGTCTGCAAAGAGCAGTTCCAGTTGGCAGGGCTGAGGCCTCTCCAGTAAAAGGAAAAAGGGGAGATGGTTGGAAGACACTTTATATGGTCATCTCTGGCACTGGAATGTCTCAGAAGCATAAGTGTGCAGAAGAGCTTTAGATAGTGCATGTTATTTAGGTTCCTGTGTGCAAATAATGAAGTGGTGTTTTGAAACAGTTTGGACATGGCAGTGAGGTTTTTTTGTGGGCAAGAAAAACAGCCCAGTAGCTTAAATCTGTCCTTTAAATCACACACACGTTTTCCTTGTTGGCCCTATCAATATGAGAGAGGACAGTGGAGTTTCAGATCAGTTTGCTGCACTCACAGCTGCTCAGGGATGCTTTGTCGGAACTAAGCTTTATACTGCTGTATGCTATGTCAGTGTTCCATAGAGGTGTTTATTGGGAACTAAACGAATTGCAGTTTGGTTTAGCTGTAGAAGTATTCGAAGTGCGTGCCTGCATTGAGTGCACAAACCAGTGCTTGGGGGGATTTCTGTGCTATCATGGGGAGGTGGTCCTGAGCAAAAAAGCTATTGTAGGTTTCATGAAAGTTGGACAGCTAATATGCCCAGACAAATTGGATGCATCCTACACACGTGGCCTACATTGTCCGCTGTGGAAACGACCTCTGCTTAATTGTGTCAGGCTGCTGTGAACAGGTATCCATAAGGTGGACTCATGCAGGTTGACTCCTCTATCTTGAACTTAAACCCTTAATTAGTTTTAATTGATTTCTCTCAAAGTGTCCTCATGTAGACAAATCAAAGGGATTAGCCTCCAGTTTAACTCTATTGAAAAAGCTAATTGGGGAGAAAATGAAAAGAAAACACAAAAAAGTGGATTTTTAAGAGGAAATCTTGGTGAAAAAGAAATGTCATCTAAGGTGAATTCAACACAGATGGGGTGCTACTGTGCCTGCATGATGACATTGAATAGTGTCACCTACCTTTCAAATGGCTTCTGTACCTGCTATGTTTCACCAAGTCCAAAAAAATAAGTATTTGTCACTTTAAAACACATTATCACTTGTTGTAAAATTATGTATTTCTCCCTCTTTGATAACTAGTATTCCTCAGAAAATGCTGGAACTGGAAGCAAAGCTTTCGCTTTTCTCAATATTGAGCTCTAACTATTGAGACGTTCAAATCTTCTGTTGAAACCGAGCTTCACATAGGACAGTTTCCCCTAGCCTGGAGCAGTCCCCTATTTCTAAGTACTCTGCCTTTCAGAGGAAATCCTGGTGTAGTGACCTTTGAATATTTGTAAAGTGGCATAAGGTAACTGAGTTTTGTAGCCTATCTGTAGAGACACAATCTCTGTAGAAGCAGATTTGATGATTATACAGAAAAGAGATCTTGTTTTCTGCAATGTAAAATGATTCACACCTGGCCTGTCCTCACTCTGCAGTATGCTGAATAATGCATGTGTTTTGAAAGGAATTTAAAACATGTCTGTGAAAAAATGAAACTGAGAGGAGCTCATATAAGGCACTACATCAGGGAAAAAAATATTCAGCAAGTATAAATGGAGAAAATGGCTGTGTCAGCCCTCATGGAAATAACACATTTTCTTCATAATCTCCTGGTACATGGAACAGGCAGTTCCTGCTGCCCTGGTACTTGCATGGAAACAAAAGGAGGCTGAAAAACAGTAGAGCCTGTTAGCTGTAATCTGCACAATAGCTAAGCACTAGGAGATTATTTCAAAGTATGAAATACAGCAGTGTGTCCATGTTAGGGTACTGAAGCAGTCAGCAGGGGGACTATAGATGGCACCAAGCAGGCCTGGGAGACTGACAGTGTAGCAAGGGTTAAGAGCAGAGTGGGGCATTTCTACCAGGACCCACTGCAGGCTAATCAGTAATTGGCCAAGGTGTAAATCTCACTTGACCACCACCTGAGTGATTGAAAAACTCTTACCCACCCCTTCCTTTAAGTGAGGGTGGGTTTTTTTGTCTTGTGATATCAGACTCCTAAATCCAGTCAAACTACCTCTGTTGGAAAAAAGTAAGTACGAGCAGAGAAATACCTCCTTCTTCTAAAATCAGCTTTAAAATGGAAGACAGCATAACTACTTTATTGTAGTAAGTCTCAAGACAATGGCTGGCTTGGCAAGAAATACAGTGGGGTCTCTTTCAGGCAGTGTGGTGTATACCTCCAAAATCTTTGTTTTGCATGTAGATATTTATTTTTGCTTTTTCTTCTTCTTAGCATTCTCTTGGTTAAGTACCTTGTTCTCTTGGCTTATCAAACTGTGGTTTTTAGGATGCCTCTGCAGCTTCGTGAGCCTTGAGATGATTTGCCCCTCTCATTTCCCAGGGAGTAAGGGGAATTTCCCCATTTCCCTTGGTGTGCTCTTGTCTCTGCAACAAGTTTAATACAGGCTGATTGGCCTTACTAGGAGCTGTTGTGGTGGTAGTGCTTGATTGCTGAAGACTGGGTGGCAAGAGAAACAGCACAGGACTGTGATGGATACATGGGAGTGGGGTTGCAGCAGCAGAAGATATGAGGATTAGGGCTGAAGGGTAAGAAAGGTGGTGAATGCTGGCAAATAGGGCAATACATTGGTGGCTTTGTCAAGCGTAGCTGTTGGTAGGGTCTTGGATCAATGAATGTACTGAATAGTTCCTCTCCATTTTTGATAAGCGATTCCTTCCAACCACTAGGTAGGTTTGTAGGCTACTGTTTCACTTTTTTAGGAAGCTCAGCTATCTTGTCAGGTATGTCCCTTTCATGGGCTGTTTTTCTTGCTTGCAGCTGTAAAAAATAATCGTACCAGCTCATCTGGTAAGAGTTTCTGGTCATGCTCTGTCTCGCAGTGGGAACATGTGAGGAGGGACAGTGAAAAGAGAAAGAGGACACCTCAGCCTCCAAACACACCATCCTGTAACACTGAGGCTGGCTCTCAAAATTCCAACATAATTGTTTGCGAAGAGGAATAATTCTACCTTCCTGGTTTTGGTACCATTCCTGGGAACAGCTGTTGCTCTCCATTGAATGAATGCCTGTGTTCAAATTTGCAAAGTATCCCGTGTCCTGTAAGGCATATATGCATTCTGTAGATTTTATCCTGGAAGGGAAGTGAAAAATATAACAGGTCTAGTGTGTAGTGTAATCAAAGATTTATAAGTAGCCATGCATTTTTAATGCATATAAAGTAAGAAGAGCTGTGCAGTAAAAGCAGAATTGTGACGTTAAATGGTTGCTCTTGCCAATTTTCCACTAGGAATTATCAAAGCACTGTTTCAGCAGCAGGGTTGCAAGACTGCATCCTCCAATAGGAAAAAAAATTATATAGTCAGGCTCTGGTTGAGGCCACAAGCATCCTGTGCTGGAGGGCTGCTCAGCTTCTCTTGCATAACTTTGAAAGAAGCTCAGCTGGTCAGACCAAATGTCTAATCAAGAGATGTTTTATAATGCATCCTTTTATTTCCTTCCCATAACGGACAACTTCAAAGCCAGTGTTTAAAATAAATAAAAAATAAATTTAGTTGTGATCAAAGTGGAAAGGAAGTGTTAGCACAGGAAGGATCTGTAACCCTCTGGCCCAGGGTACTGCTTGGCAGAGAAGAAGTCTTCCCCTTCTCTTCATATATATCTTCCAGTCTATGAATCTTTTTTCAATGTTTTCTTTTTTCCTGAGCATCCCATTTTCTCCTTTAGTAGTTAGCTTCCAGAGAGATGTATTTTCTCTCATTAGCTGCATCAGAATTTCCTAAATTTAGGGGAACTGGTGCTTCTGGGGAATTACTGAATTCAGGTTATTTGGTGATACTTCTTCCTTCTTCCGCAAGCTTTGCAGGACAGCTAACGGATATATCATTCATTTTTCTGGAATATTTAGGGCACTGATTTGTCTGCTAGCCTGACAGGGGTTTATCTTCAAATTGTATATGAACAAGTGTAAAGATCTGTGAGTATAATAAAATCAGTGTGAAAAGAGACTAAGGTTCATCACAGGATTTCTTGCAAAATAATTGTTGGAAGCACTGGCATGCAGTCTGGCTTGCTTATCAAATTGATTAAAATGGTTGAAGAAAGAGGCAGCATTGTATCTAAATTCCATCAGATTTGTCTTAAGAAAAAGTTTGTCTTAGAGATGTCACAAGAAACGAGTAAATGTAAACAGCTGGTATCTTGCCATTTCATGACCTGCCTTAAAGGGTCTGTTTGGAGAATGCTGCTGATGGGAAAGGTCTGGTATATGCTGCTTGATGCATCACTTGTGGTGCCTCCTGTGACCTAAATGAACTTTTGGTTCAGCAGTTACAATTTGGGGAACAAATATTGATTATTCAGTGCACAAAACATGCTAGATATTTCCTAGTTTTGCACTGATTTCTCCTGTTCTATTCTTTACACCCTTATGTATTCAGTGATAGTGTTTTGGAGTAGCTGCAGTATCAAAATTATTCATTTTCTGCCACTCAGCACATGTGCTGATATGCCCTCCAGCTTTGCCTGTTTGTAGCCCTGGCATCCTTCTTCTCTCACATGTTTCCTGTGAGAGAACTAAGCCTGCCTGCATGGCCCTGGCTTATTTCTATTTGGCCTGAGAAGCAAATCTTCACAATTATTGTCACCAATTCAAGCCCATCCAAGTAGCTGGCTTTGAGAATATTTGAAATACTGCTGCCACTGTTTCAGAGACCCAGATGTACTAGCTTGAAACATTTCTGCTATTAAAAGAGCTGAGAGAAATTTTGGATGAGGCTCATGTTGACTTTACAGCCAAGATTTCACCCTTTCATTATATGACTAGCTTTCAAAGTTTTGATCAAACCATGGACAAACAGATTTATTTCCTCCACCCCTCAAAATCTAATTTGCAAATATAATCTTCAACCTGAGACTCAGACTGCAATTGCTGCTGATTGGAATAACATGAGGGAAGTCAGTCTGTATAATTCTTTATTTGATATCATTAAATGAAATGCCAGCATTAGTTAAAATATCCACCAAATGCCACAGGTTTATACCTTAAGTGCATTATTCATGAATTGTTCTTTGGTATTTCCCTACGGGTGGAAAGGACTTTAGTCAGAGGAGAAGAAACAATGGTCTGATCAGTCACAATTTCTTGAATTGCAAATAAGAATCAGCAACCAGCTCAGTGAACATGTTCCCACCAACCTCTAATGCTGGTCTGTTGAGCTTTCTGCAGCCCTCTAATATCATTCTCACATGATTCTTTACATTATGTACATGCTGAAATCTTTCTCACTGTTTTTTGTTTTGTTCTTTTTATATACTGCCAGTAAGCAAATGTAAAAAGGTGTGAAATTGTACATAATTTATCCCCAGTAGGAAGGTGCTTTTTGACTTGTAGGGGTTCTTGAAGCAGAGATGCTCTACTTTGCTATTGGCACGATGCCCATCATATCAGAGCCAAGGTGACACGTCACTGACAGGAGCCCTAACACAAAATCTCTGTTGCACCTGAGTACAAGCAGTTATTATCCTTTACGCTATGATCAAAAACTAGTAGTTTTGGAAAAAAAACAGTCTAAGAAGTAATGCTAAGCTGCTGATGTAGTGAAGTGCCTAGTGTTTTTACAACTATCTTGTAAGAATGTGAATATGCAGCTGGGTATTAACTCCCCTTCTCTGCAACTGGCGAACACCAGCGTAGCTCAACTGCCATCTTAATGCTTTAGTTTCATCGAGGCTTCTGTGACACAGCTGTCACGTTGGCAGCTGCCAGAAGCAACTGCCTTTGCTGCTGCACAGAGATACTGCTGAGAACATCTGCAGCTCCCCATGGTCTCCTCTTCCATTACAGGGAAGTCTCAGATGTTCCAGACACAGAACAACATATAATGACTTGATCCCCCAGGGTTTACTTTTTGCCATCTGAGAAATAATTTTACAAGTTTCTGCCATGCATTTGAAACAGAAACATTCAGTGAGTTGTGTGAATGTTCCCTGCTTTGCCTCACTCTTATCATCAGGTTGAGACTGAATGCCTCCTTTGGAAATATGCTTCAGACAAACCAAAGCCGTTGAAGTCCTACCTGGATTCCTGGTGGAAACGTGAAGGACTGGGAGAGATGCAGAGACACACAGGATAACCTAATCTTTTCTTCTGTCTGTGAGCTGAAAAACTTGATGTAACGCTGTGTGATCTACTGCTCCTGAGCAAGGCAAGCTTTATTCAGTGGCACTTTTTAGTTAGACATGTACTGCTGATGGTTTCAATTCTGTTGAGATCTGGCTGTTAGAAAGGGCTAAAATGTTTTATTACCCTGCTCTTGGATAAGGGCATGTCTAAATAGAAAGCCATTTGGGAAAGGACTATTCCCTGTCCTTTATTTTTTTGCTTAAAATACTTGGCAAAATTGGATTTTATTCTTGACTCAGCAATAGATAAAGAATATAATTAGATAGCAGCAAGCAAATTGTGTGTAAAGTGATTGTAGATGTGTAGTTTTAAGACTGTTTTCATACAGGTGTCTGTTATAACAATTTAGTTATGCTGTGCTTCCTGAGCATATTTTCCTAGAGATCTCTGCTGTATGCAAACATACAAGAACTTGGAAGCTGCTAAGCTTTCCAAAATGTTAATGTAAACATGTTACATATGTAGGACTAGTAAGTATTTTCTAGGCCAAATGCATATCAGAATATGATTAACTGATTAATTAGCTAATAATCAATTGCTGTTGGTCTTAGGGAAGCCTGTGACACAGGGTATGGTTTGCAGGGATCATTTAGTGTGGCACTTTGCTGCTGTGGAGGTGTCTCCTGAATTAGTAGCCAGTGCTCTACTTTCAGAAGTGGGCAACAAGCGCTTCTACAGAACAATTTCCTTGACTGATTGTAGGCAATTACCATAGAAAAATACATCATGATCTAGTAACACCTATCCCTATGTAAAGCAAACCCAGACTTCTCGTTCACATATCAAAACCTACGGGAATAAATTCTGCCTCTTGACATCTGGTGAGACTGCAAAAGTACAAGTAGCAGCAGAATGTACCCATCAGTAATGCAAATACTAGGAATGCTTTTCTCCTCTTTGGCCTGAGTGAATAACCTTCTGAGACGTAATTTTAATTTTTTGCCCAGTAGCATGGGAGATTGTGCCCAGGGAAGGCAGGAGTCAAGTTCCCAAGGAATGATTTTTTTAGATGGAAATAGCAACAATGCTGGTGCCAAGAGGCTTGTTTCAAGCTGAGTTAACTTGCTCTTCACCCTAGTTGATTCATGGCTGAGACTAAAACTAATCATATCTGGGATCGCTTTGTATAGTTTCAGCTCTGTCCCTCTTACCCATTTTGCTCAATTGTCGAACCGTGCGGCAGTTATCTCCTGGCTTCTAGCCGAGTAATGTAATCACTCATTGCAAGCAAAGCTGCATTGGTATGTACTTATTCATTCAGTTTGCTTCTGTGTTAGGTTGAAGAAGATATAAGGTAATATGGTATTAGAGAAATCATGTAAGCCAGCAATTAATAATATTGCTTATACAGACTATCTTGTGTCTTAAACTTATCACATCATTTAGATTATATGAATGGCCCCAATCTCTTACTTTGAGTTTTACTTTAATGATCCTTAACCTTCCTGTGAAAATACAGCTCTTAAATGAGCAAAATAAAAACATACTGGAAGAGGACTGAAACTTCTTCTTTAATATCCAACTTTGGTACAATACAGTGTGGTACTAACGTTGTCTATGACCATGTACTGTTTTCAGGGCCCTGCCATATCTGGACATAACACCATGACTTTTATAACCTTGTTACAAAAAGCAATTAGGGGCAACATCCAGCTCTGCAGTTACCTATCACATGGAGACGTAAGGAGCTTCCAACAGTGAATTTAATTAGCAGCAAGCAGAGAGTACTCAGTGACCTGCAGTGCAGATAACACAGTTCCCGTCCAGCAATATGGGTCTCTTCCTGTAAAATGGCACCTAAACTGCTCTAATGCCAGACCCATGCATAACTGACAGGCTTGCAAGGGACTGTAGTTGGAAACTTCTAATCTGGAAGTCTGAATCAGGAAATGCAATGCCAGGAAGTCCAATCTTGTACCAAGCAACAGCATGGGCAGCTTCACAATGCTGAGGAATAATCCAGGAGGAGTTATGTGCTAATGCCAGGAACTGCTGGACACTTCTCAAGAATGTTTAGAACAAATTTTGGTAATCAAATCTGCACTGCACAGAGTAATAAAATGAACTGATGCCTCATGTGCATTAGTGTGTAGGGGTAAGTAGAACCGTGACATAGAACTTTGTATGAAAGAGAGTCTGGAGGGCTTATGCATTGCCTGTGATGAAGGAATTCCTTATTTGACATTGAGGGTGTATTAAAAATTAATTAATCCAGACCTGGTTTTGTTAAGGCTTGTAGTGCTAAATTCCAGTCCTCTGAAGTGTCTGAGGTTATAGAAGAAAGCTTGTTAGTTACCCTGCACCTCTCTCAAACCAGAAGAGCTGATAATTGAAGCCATGCTCAGTTGGAATGTAAACGAGGAGGAGGTGAGACATGCTTTTGCAGGATGGGAAAACTGTGAGCACCAGTAATGTTGGGTGTTGTAGTAGCTGGCCTTTACTGCAGGCACACAGCTGGTGCTGATGCACTAAGCATAACATTCTTACCCAGCTGAGAGGGAAGAGCCCTGAGCTTTTCCCAGCTGAATGTCCCTAGCCAGCACAAACTTCATTGAGAACATCTGGAGACACAGACCAGGCAGCTGTCTGCTAACAGATGGGGTCTCAGGATGTGTAGGTTGTGTATCTATCCCCAATTGCTGAATGGCTCTGGGGCTGATTTGGAGAGCTTTGTGACATCTCCAGTGTAAAGCAGACCTAATGGTGTTTGCCCTGCTCTGTAAGGGGCTGGGCAGCCACAGAAGAAAATGTCGCTTGGTATTCCTGTGGAAGAATAATAAAGAATAATACCTACTGTGAGAAGAGCTGCTCTGATTTTGCTGCTCGTTTTCTCTCCTGCTCCATGCTGTATGTTTGCACTGAAGGCCTGTTGGGTTTCACAGCGTTGATACAGTCAGATTTTCTCCCTACTTATATCTGCTTATATCTATTTCTGAACATGACTGTGCCTAGTGCCTGACTTAGAGCTGTTTCTGCTGTGATGATCCTGTTGAGATGCTTGTAGGGTGTTACTTGCAGGTAGCTAACTTTAACTTGAGTTTGATCTAGAACAAGTGCAGAAATTTTTAGAATTATTCTTGAGTGTAACCTAAAATCTTCAAGCAAGAGGGGCAGAAGAAGCCGGAACTGAGCTATATGTGCATAGAAGCAAAAGGAACAGGATTTCAAATACTTTATTGTTTAATTATTATTTAATAAAGAAATTGGCATAAATGGGTTCCCTAATTCTCATCTAAGCTGACTTTTATCAGAATAACTACCAAGAATAACTATCTCTCAGAAATATAATTCAGCTCACTCACATTAGGATGTTCAGACTTTCTGAGGCTTGGATCTCTCCAGCAGCAGAGGCCATAGCTTAGTTTAGAATACTTCAGATCTATCAGTTCACCACCATTCTTTTTGCACCACCTCACGAAAATGGCAATTAAAACCTTCTCAGTGTAGTTTCTAGGTCTGCACAGCAGCCATCAAGTGAAAGGCATGAGACAGCCTTGCAGACTGCTTCCAGGTCCAAACTTTACACTTGGGAACTATCTATAGATAAATACAAGGAGAACGATAATAAGAGGTAAGATTTCTCTTCAAGTCTTTGTCCCTGTGTAGGTTTGTTCTGTGACGCTGAGTGAGTACCTTCATTCCTTTGGCTTTATATCCATCTGTAAAAGGACAGTCACAGGTCTTCATCTGCTTAGCATGGCTGGGGTGGATGTTGCCATTTTAAAGCTTGCTCTGTGCTCTGATCCACCCTTGGGAAGGACATGTGGGTGCTTGAACAGAGGAGGAATGGGCAGCAAGGCGTGTCTTGTTTGGTTTTAGTAGCACTTGGCTTGACTTAGCTGTCTCCCAGTGGCAGTAAGTGTTTGCAAATACATATGTTTGTGAGTGCTGGGATAAGGTGTGTCCTACACCATATGGTATGTGCAGATGTATGTTGGCAGGTGTGAACTGTGTAGCTATATTTATGTGCATTGAGGATGGTTTTGGAAGAATAAAAAGGCTGCTGAGAACTCTGGCTAGGTACTCTCTTTTCATGTAATGTATTACTTTAATTTAAATTCACTTTACAATCAGTGCACATGAGAATTATTTTGAAGGTTTAATTTGCTAGCTGCTGAAAGCAATAAGGTAGCTATCAACAGAGAAGAAATAGCTTGGCTGTTTGTTAATGCTCTTGGGCTGTACTGTAAGTACTCCAGACAGATGTAATGGTAGAGGAGCAAATAAAGCATTGTTGTTTTTAGAATCGTTTATTTTATTGTATCAATAGTTTTCTGTTTCTAGATATTTCCTGGAGCAGTTATCTGGGAGAATCTCTGTGGATTCTCAAAACATTCGGATGGAAAAGCTGTTAAACAATCTAGAAAACACAACGTTTGATCTCTTATTAGTAGCAAAAACTTCATTACATTTATTATGTTTGGATAGGTGCTAATTTTCTGGCCATTTTGGTCAGCAGAAACTACTGAATTGCCTATATTTGTACTGCGAATTTAATTTCTTAGGATGGCAAGATTTTATTTTATCTGCTATAAGCAACCATCTGGACTAAGTTTATTTGTGTTACGTGGCTTGTGTGTATTTATACTTCAGACTGAGATCCCTTAAATGGAATTCTCTGAATTTTTACATATATAAATGACACTTGCTTGCAATACAGTGGAGTGATTACAGTGAATACTAAAATGGCAACATTCTGCAGTAAAAAAAATTACAATGTAAAATGAACATTCATTTGCAACAGAGTGTAAATTTATACTATTTAATGAAATGCATTCACTGTGCAGTGAAATACTTGAGCCTATTGAAATATAATTACAAAGCACTGAAATTTATAATATTAAACAGAGACATTCTGTTATACAGTAAAAATTTTGTCATGTTTGTTAAAATTATATTTGACAGAGTGAAATAAACATGGTCTGTGCATATGTTTGTTTCTTTATATAGATAAAATTTAAAAATTGTATCGTGACGTCAGTCTGCTATAGACCAGAAGTCTTATAACTGGGCATATTCAATATCAGCCATGTCCCACCATGCAGCAGTACGTCATTAACTGTTTCCTTCTGGTGGAGAAGATGCCTTCCTTGGGAGGGGTATGAAGGGACACGACTTGTCAGGGACCGTGACTGGGTATAGAAATTTCTGGAGCAGGTCTCCAGTGACAGATGAGCAAAGGATTTTAGCTGGTCGGTTAACCTTCTTATCCATCTTCAGGAGGTTGGTGGGGCCAGGAGATGTTGATACATCTCTTACGAGGAGAAAGAGAGCTTGACCAAGAGGTTGGCTTACAAGGAAAGTGACCCCATGTGAATGGTTATGTACAAGTTCTCTCTAAGCAGTAACAGAGATCTCTGGATAGACATTATTTTGCCAGTATCCAAATAGACTATATTTGTGGGACTTGTCAATAAAACCCTTTTGCCCACATGCTTGACTTGCTTCAGAGAGGGACTCTTCCAGCTCTTGCAGAAACTGCTGCAGCAAGGAATGGTTGCAGTGACATTGTAGGTCAGGCTTGTGTTACTCATACAGGTGCTGGAGATGATAGAAGCATAAAACAAAAATGCATTTGCTCCAAGCCCAGTACCATTCAGTGCTGTGAGAGAAGGCTAATGATGCAAATGCTTTTGTTCTCTTATAAAAGCTTTCCGTAGACGTATACTGAGAAAATGTGTATATTTTAGGACAGAGTCAGAAAAGTTTATAATAGTGTAGCCTTGGTACTTGCACTGATTCATTAGGCCATAATTGTGCTAGCAAGTGCAGGGTTTCGTTAGGCCATAGTTGTGCTGGTGAAGTGCAAGGCTTCTGGCTAGACCTTTTTGGGGTTGTTCTGGACAGGTGTCAGCCATGCTATCGACATCGTTTTTCATTTCTTTTCATGTAGTCTTCCATTTGACAGTCCTCAGCTGTCCTGTAAAGCTTAGGGAAAAACCTCCTGGAGGGTGTCCCAGCTGTCAGGCTGCACTGGCACCACAGCTCCAACATCCATTCCTTACTGGTGCTGGCACTGAAACTTCCTGGCGTGACCTACCCTGTGTGGGAGCTCCCTGGAGGAGGCATGAATTACTGCAATCCTCTGGCCACTCCAACTGACTGCAAAAATTTCAAAACCTGGTCATTGCATATTGCACCTCAGGCTCTGGAGAGCACCAGAGGATGATTTAAGATTGCATCAGCAGGTGGTGGTAGGCAGACATTCATTCATTGTTGGGGTGCAAGTCTGTGCATTGGAATCGCTGATGCTAAATTAACATATTTATTTGCTAATACCGGTGCCGCAATCCTTACCTTTCCACAGACCCCAAAGAACAGGCAGGTTCTCACTCCAAGAAAAAAGATTAAATACCCCAAATTATGGTGCTCCTCATCAAATAGCACAAGATGCCTTTTAGCTATGTAGATTCTGACCTGCTTTCTCTTTGCAGAAGTTGTTAAATTGCTGGCTGAAGATAACCACTTATGGTTTACATGCCTGTTTCTATTCCGTAAATGTGAAGTGACTTGACTCTTTTGGGCTGACAACTGACCTGTCCATTTCTGTCTTCATCTCAGCTGAAGAAATCATTACATAAAATAAATGCAGTAAAGATGAAGCTGGCCATTCCCTCTCTCCTTTTCAAAGGCCATCAGCTCATTACGTTGCTGAATTAAATGTGAAGACTTGATATTCTGAAATAACAATCTGATTTTTAGTTTCCCTTTTTACTTCAAAAGAAGAAAACTTGCTAGTTATTCCAGCCAAAATGTTCTTTCAAATTGAATGGACAAGAGGTTCAAGAAGTTGCCTGGGTTAACTTGTGGACTTGCTGCTAAGATTTTCTGCAACCTGCCTGTACATTACATAGAGCAGCTTGCCAAGACTCCCTCGTGTAGTCTTTAGGCTCAGATGCACAAAGATACTTGCTTTCTGGTTTCAGTTAATTTTCCATTTCACCTCAGTCCCCAGCTTTTTTCCTGAGTGGTTCTAGCTATATATTCATTATATATTCTCAGTAATGCTGACCTTAAGGCTCAGTGACCTACTTGGCTGTCTCCTTGTATAGAACATGAGCAATGCATAGCAAGGGAGAAGTGGAGGACTCTGGGGAAGGCAACTGGGATAGGAATGGGAAGAGTCTGGGGGAAAGTGACAGAAGGTGGATGTGCGAATGAGCTGTGCCCAAGGAGGAGCAGGGTAGAGGAAGGGAGAGGATGGACTGGGAGGAGGGCACAGAGTGCCAAAGGAGGATGAGAGACCCTGAGATGGCATGTGACATCCAGGGAACTGAGAGCTGGAAGGAGGAGTGGTGGATGCAAAAAAAAAACAACTGTAACAAAGCTAATTTGAAGAAAGGCATATTTGAGGAAAGTAGGGAGAAGGGAGGAAGAGAAAAAGATGTAGAGGTTGTGCATCGATGTGGCATTTCCAACCTAAATGTCTGCAGTTGGCAAAGACAAAGTTGCAGGATGAAATCTGCTTGCAGGCAACAGGAGAATAGCCACAACATTGCAGAGCCCCTCTCTACTTACACTCTGTGGCTCTGCCATCCCCCTCCCTGCCCCCATGCTGCCTTGTGGCTAAATTTATTCTGCTCCTAGTACTGTTTCTGTGCTGAACAAACCAGCACTGTACAAATGAAAAGGACAAGATGTTCAGAAGTGGAAAATTCACACTTTTCTTTTTTTGTTTTCCTAACACATAAAAGCAAATTTAGATTGGTGGTGGGGAGGGCAACTGCATAAAAAAGCATTTCAGTACTCAAAGAGCTGAGTGCAACATATCAAAGCAGCTTGTAAATGAATCTTTGAATTAACAAGGTGGGTTGCAGCAGCACTGATGATAATAATAAATGACAAGTTTCTTCCCGTAGAGACCTGAGCAAAAACATGCATTGTCCTGGACAAGTTCTTTTTTTAAGATTACTATTTCTACAATTACAGAACAAAATTTTCCAGCAATATGTGACCACTGTGTACTCAGTTGCTCTGGGTCAGGTGGCATTTGGCATCCTCTGTATCCCTGTTGTTTTGGTCCTCTTGAAACAGGTTTTGTGGCATGGGGTGCAATAGCTGCCGAACAGAAGCAATGCAGAGGATCAGCCTGGGAAAGATGACAGCAACTCAGGGCTTGATGGTTGCTTTTGAAACCAGGGACCTGCTCAGTGCAGTTAGGAGCTGCCTCTCATCCGTGAGCAATTCTATGGAAATCAAGAACAAACACAACTGGCTGTCTTCTGCAAGGCGCTCCCAGGGCCCAGATTTTTAAAGTTATGCAAGAGCCCAAAGATGCAGATTAGAAAATCCCCTCTAGGCTGAAAGTACCTAGTTTCCCAATTCCTAGAGGCAGAGGGACTTCTGCACCTAACTACTTCTGTAAATTCAGACTTAGAGATCAGACTCCTGCAGCTGTGCCATAGCAGTGGAGGGGTCTGCTACCCCCTTCCCTTCTCTGTGGCCCAGTAAGGATTACATTTTTTAGTGCAATGGTTAACAGTTCAAACAGAGGGGAAAGAAACCTGAATATGCTTCTGCCAGTTGCTAGGTTTAATAAAAAATTGCTTTTTACTTTATTTTTCCAAGGAAAGTGGATTTTCGGAGGAAATGGTTCAGAGTTCTTTTAGGAGGGTGGAAGGGAGGGGAAACCTAAACCCATTTACTGTGTCAAATCCAGTAAGGTTCACTGAAAAAACAAACAAAAAAAAATTTTGAAACCTCAAAGTTTCACATTAAGAGTTAAATATTCAGGTTTTTTTAAACTGGCAACACTACCTTTTTTCCCCATGCCAAACATGCACAAGAGTTGGCATTGCACTGCCAGGGTGTTGGGCTCTTGACTTTCTCAGCCATCTCCAGTGACAAATTTCCTTTTATCAAAAAGGAGCTAAGAAGAAAGGGGACCTCTCAGAAATCTGGAATTGGAATTTAAAGTCCCCTGTCCTTCAAGCTTTTTGTTCCAAGGGAAGTGGTGTGCATTGGTACTCTCCCCATGATGAACAAAATCTTGTTGTAGTAGGAAGTGCAGAGATGCAATACATTGTCATAAATCCAGCCCAAGACTCTCTTGCAAAATAATTACACTTCAAGGAAATTTTAGTCTCATGTTAATGAGACCCCCTACAATCTTTTTGCTCTCAGTCATATTAGAAACTGATTTATAATTAATGACAACTGCAATGCCGCTACTTTTGAATGAGAGAGATCTTTAGCTATCTCCTCAGAAGGGTTTGAAAAAAAATGAAAAATATGAGAGAAAGGTTTAATGGCTGCTTTGCCATGTTAATAGTAACAAGTGGCTCTCACTCGTAAGGACCTGGAAGCATAGAATATATGAGAAAGAAAATAATCTTTGTGTATAGAGCATTCAAGCTACAATAGAAAAGATCTTATTTGTGTAAAACCAGGAGTGTGTTCTGGGTGGCATAATATTTAATAACAGTATTTTGCCTTTAAAGAGGTATTAAAGTTAATACTTTGACCAGGATTTGACAGTTTACAGAGTTCATATTCAAGATAGGCATGTTTTCAGAATGGATGTTGTTAAGAAGCCTGTTAGATATAGGTTAGTTTAACACAGAAAGTTTTTGCTGTTATTCTTGTTGCCTCCTGCTCTTTTTTCTCTTTTCCTCTAAATGTACCATATAAAGAGGTCCCTGATGTATCTACATTCTTCAACAGCATTAAAAAATCTGGGTCTGATTAATTAAAATCTCATTATCCGTCATAATTGCAGTAGGTATGCAAAAATATAAGATTTATTATTCAAGGAATTAATGCATTTCTAGAACTCTTTTGGGTTCATATGAGAGTTGGAAATGAGCACTGTATAATAACTTGTTTCAGAAGAGCTAATTAAGTCAGTTCATTTATTCAGTTATCTAAGCCTGGTCTAATCCCATATACTGCTAAAACCTTGTGATGCTCCCAACTTCATTACTGATTTGAATTAATATGAGGAAACAAACAGAAAATGTTCCTTCCATTTTGTAACGCACGGGAGGTGCCAGGCCTGAGGCCCAAGGGGTATATCTGTAGCTTGCCAAACCGCCCTTTTCTGCCAATCAAAGTTCTGGACTCCTTTAAGTAGGAAAATACCTTTGGCCCTGCTGGAGTCTCTTCAGATAAAACCAGCTAAAGCTACCTATGTTGCAGCTTGCCTTTGATCCCCAAGGGGTCTGGGAGGGAAGAAGGGGGTTTGAAAGCAAGCTGTGATCACAACTGTTGTTACAGTTATTACTTTGCACAAAGGTTCTGTGTTATCAGAAAATAAAAGAATGGTCATTGTGGTCATCTTCATCCCTTTCTGCTTCTCTGCCTCGTGCCAAATACAGTTGGGTATACACAAACAATAAAAGAGTCCACTTGTCAATAAACAAAGAGTATTTGTTTAAAATGAGGATTAATTTTGAGTCCATCTGACAGTTCTCTGAGGATGCTTACTGTGAGGGTGGAGAAGAGGCTATCACAGAATCACAGAATAGTAGGGGTTGGAAGGGACCTCTGTGGGTCATCTAGCCCACCCCCCCTGCCGAAGCAGGGTCACCTACAGTAGGCTGCACAGGACCTTGTCCAGGCGGGTCTTGAATATCTCCAGAGAAGGAGACTCCACAACCTCCCTGGGCAG
>Ga0181612_134851_pt1 | contig 20350 bp, 4 predicted proteins | sample HoacroProtozoa21_FD_119630 | JGI IMG/M metagenome (GOLD analysis project Ga0181612, IMG submission 119630) | Hoatzin crop microbial communities from Cojedes, Venezuel. Combined Assembly of Gp0051906, Gp0051904, Gp0051908 | reverse complement strand
CAGCTGGACAACTTGTCCAGAAGGATACTGTGAGGGACAGCACCAATAGCCTTGCTAAAATCTACAAGAACTACATCCATCGCCTTCCCTTCATCCACTGGGCGGGTGACCTTGTAGAAGGTTACCACATTATTTAAACAGGACCTTCCCTTTGTGAACCCATAATGACTGTGCCTGATGACTGCACTGTTCTTTAAATGCCTCCCAATAGCGACCAGTACAGTCTTCTCCACAATTTTCCCAGGAACTGAGGTTACACTAACAGGTCTGTAGTTCCCTGGGTCTTCCCTCACGCCCTTCTTGTAGACTGGAATAATGCTGGGTAGCTTCCAGTCAGCAGGGACCTCCCCAGACTGCCAAGACCTTCGGCAGATGATCAAGAGGGGTCCTGCCATGCTCCTTCAATACCCTGGGGTGAATCCCATCAGGCCCCATGGACTTAGGAACATCCAGCTGTTGCAGCTGGTCCGTATAAGTCTACAAGCTCACTCCAGTTTTCAAAGACACCATGAAGCAGCGTAGTTTTCCCAGCAGAGGAAACTAATGTGGTACCACCTGAATGCTTGGAATGATGAGGAAGATTAACATCTTTATATAAAGTCCTGGAAGCCCAGGCTTAATTTTCCACTACTGTGTTTTGAAAGCCAAATACACTGTTGGACACACAATGCCATCTAAAGAGAGTAAGAGTGCCTGTTCAGCTTCCCTCCTAAAGGTCTAGATGAGTTAACACACAGCGCAGTTGCTGACTCAATACCCCTGTCTTTATCGTCCCCAACCCACGGAGCCACTCATCGTTACGGAGCTCATTCCACCACCCAAGGCAGCCCCTTCAGGACCTACTCAGTTAGGGAAATCAATTTGATCAAGAGTCTCATCAGAGAACACCCAGAGCTGCACTGGGCTTACTCGGAGTTGCGGACTGACCATCGTTCCTAACCCTCCTGCTCTGCACAGGCCCGTTGCTGCCATTCCGCTCGTGACTACGCTTTGGCAGCCCATTTCACAGTCAAACTCAGACAAGTTGCCTTGCTTTGAAGTGAAATAAATATTCAATCTATTCTTTTTAAGAAACACAGAGAACTGATGCACCACTTAGATTTAGTGTCCTAAGATAAGCTCCATCTGAATTAAAAGGTGATTCCCAGTTTGAATCAGAACCATTTTACTTAGCTTAGCAGGAAAACATCAAGACCCCAGGTCACAAGAGAGGAGACAGCACGGACTACAGACACAGCCCGATTCTTTTTTTATGCTAAAGCCTCTTTACTTTCCTGGATCAGTGTAAAAGGATTCGCAAAAATGTGGCCTGGATAGTCAAGCTATGGAAAAACCTTTCAGGTCCCTCTTTGTGGGTCCTGTTCTTGAAGATGGAGAATATCTTCCTTTCTGCCTTTCAAAGAAAAAAAAACCACCACAAAACCCTAACAAAAACCCAGGGACTCTGCTCCTCCCCACACCCCCACTAGTAGAGGCACTGGGGAAGAACCTGTGATAGGTCCCAGGAGCAGCAAGACGATGCACTGGCGGGCAACACATAGGTGTTTCAAGCTTATCCTGCCCAGAGAAGAGGCCCCGGAGCAGTTTTTGCCGCTCCCTGGCTGGTAGGGGAAGGATTGCCTACAAGGAAACCTGAAGTTTAGCTGAAGAATCAAAGCCAGAGCGGTATTTCCAAGCACATAAAAATAAAAGACAAATATTTCTGCCTTGTTTTAAGAAAAATCACACCGCAAAACCATTAAATAAATAAAACTTACCTAGTTCTTCCCTTTCCTTTAAAAGAAAACGGGACTGCGATTTGTGAAAGTACTGGAGACTCGGCCAGCGCACGCACATCCACTCTGCCTCTCGCGCGCCGGCAAACGCAGCCCCCTTCCTCGGGGTGCTCCGATCGCGACGCCTTCCTGGTACGCAGCGCTTCGGTCTTCACACGTCCGCGCTCCTCCTCCAGCCACAATCACACGGGTTTAGACAAAAGGTGCATTCAAGTGCAAAGGACTGATATTTACTCAGGCCCAATCCTGTCAGCAATGTTAAGTTAAAAACCGCGCCCACGGGGACCCCAGCGCGTTTCGGGGGTGCCACGGGCTCAGGCCTCCTCCCATGTGCTGCCGGGTACAACAAATGGCTGTCGCTCACAGCAACCAGAGAGCTGGCGTTTGAGCGTGGGCCAAAGAAAAGGCGAGGGGGAAAAAAAAAAAGACATTAAGAAGGTGCTACACAAGGTACAAAACCCACCCTGAGGTAACTTGCAGCATATGAACAATGATATGGCAACAAACACGACTGCTGTCTCCGCTGGCTACACCAGAAGGAGTCGTAAGCTACGTTAAAATTAAGTTCAGCAGTAACTGAAGTCATTGTTAAAACAGATCAACCAAAATTCTTCTTAGAAACAGAAAGTCATGGGGTAAAGAAATCTGAATTTTCTAAACCAGTTTTTTTAATTGCTGACCATGGAAACACATAGTCATTTTTGCCAGGTGAAGTCAGCCTTAAGTCAAGTGGACGTGACAAGCTTCAAACAGACAAAAGCTGCACAACAAATGTCTTTATCAATTAACACTGGGTTAACACAGACTTGACTTGCGTTGAGGCTCCTGAAGAGATTTTACGGAAGAAAAAGGGAAACCCAAGCCACTTCAAGTTCGTCTGTAGTTTCAGGTAAACGCATCAGAAACAAACCGAAACCTGTAGCATTTGTCTCCTGCCTCCCACACGGATGCTCTCGCTCCTTCCTTGACATCCACGTATTACTGAGGGTGGCCCTTACCCTGGAACAATCGGACATCAGACTTGATTGTTGGAAAATCAACAACCAGTATTTGCACAGCTCTAAATGTTGCATCCTTACCGTCCACTAGTAAGTAAGCATTGCTATAGGCACTGGTGCTTCAAAGTTAGTAGGGTGGATGGAAATACAGCGTGTATATAAATACGAAAAGTACCCATATACATACATTTAGGCAAATCAACAGTGATGCCATGAATGGCCACTTCAGGGATGCCAGTCAGATCCGCTTTCTTCTTCTTAAATATATAAACAATGCATCAGACTAGAAGTGGGTCCATCAGCTGTCATACAGCAGAGCTGCAGTCGTGACCTAGGATATGGCTTATATTGTGGGCAGGTCGGTTCGAGGGCTGCTTGGAAGAATCTGACGCAGACGTGTTTGCAATGGAAAGCAAAGGCGACATCGCTGAACCATCTGGAGGAAGAGCTGTGGCGATTTCTGGAAACAAAGACGTCAAGTTAAAATTGGATAAGTGCGATGTGTTGGTCATGTGCATCGGTGGCATATCCGGAAGCAAAGGAAAACTCGGCTGAGCAAAACCAACAGGCCTGGGAGGAGACAAAATGGATCCAAATCGATTGTTTAAACTTCCACTACTCGGCTTCTCCGTGCTTGGGTTAGGAAACATTTGATTGGGAAAGTAAGGGATAGAGATGTCGTTGGAAAGGGTAGGATGGGCAGGGGAGTACGGAGGATAGAAGGATGGCAGCGTATTCTGGGGATCGACCGGGATTAGAGCTGGTGTCCGAGTGGCACTAGGCTGAGTGACTGGTGGGATGAAAGAGGTATTGGCATTTATCGGTGGATTCATGCCACCCTCCGGAATAAAAGGGAATCCAAAATTCTGAGAGAGGGTATGTTGGTCAGGGGCCGCGTTATCATTAGAGACTTGAGGGCCATCAGACATAAATCGGACAATGCTTCCTCTTTTTTCTATCGCAGACTGCTGGCGCCCGAGGATCATACTGCCGCTGGCGGAGAGCGGAAGATGGGGAAGACTAGGGTCAAAGACGTTTCCATGTCTTTGATTTCCAGATCGATTCCTTTCGGGCTGACGTATTTTAGAACCTCCACTATCTTGCAGAGGATGCCTCGACCGCTGAGTTACTGAGGAATTTGGCTGACGAACAGAAGGTTGTCCTTGCTCGCCATTTCCGTGAGAGACTGCAGGGTGAGGGTGAGTTGGCCTCACAACTCCGTGCATGTTGCTAGAAACAGGCGTATTCATGTGGCTCTTAGTTCCATGACTGTCCGTCATCCTCATGGGATTGGACTTCTGCACAGAGATGTTTGGGCTTGTATTGCGACCCTGAATATCTCCCGAGGAAGAAGAACTCGAAAAAGGAATACTCAAAGAACTGTTCCTTGTGTTAATCACACCAATTGCAGAAGACATGTCACAGCTCTCCCTACTCTGGCCATCACCATCTCTTCGGATGTGGACGCTCTCCCGTGCTGGGGGACAGCTGTACTCAATCGTGGAGGAGGCGCCACACTGCGTCGTCCTTTGATGTTCTGAGATGGATCTTTGGCTTCCACCAACTTGATCTCCACGGTGAGGTGCAAGTAAGCTCTGCATGAAACTTTGGTGGCACGTGTTCTCGTTTTCCCTTGCTGGCAGGGTATTTCCCGTTGGAATACTCTGCACTGGCTGGTAGGGCAATCTCTTCTGTCTTTCTAAGGACGGCCCCGTATTTTGACCGATTCGAAAAGCTTGCGACTGCATGCCCCTGAGGGATGACACAGAATTACCGATTTCGCTGTTTCTTGAAGCCTGTGCATCGAAACTGCCCGCTGGTTGTTGATTTGGTCCAGCTGGCTTAAATGTTTGACAGTCAGAAAGCCGCTGCACATCTGCGCCAACTGTATGGTCAACGGATAAGCGGCCCTGCATATTATGAACGACCAACCCTTTATTTCTAGAAACGTCAAGATAGCTTCTCATTTCAAGCTGGTCAGAAACCCTCGGGCCTTGAAGGGATATTCCTATTCTCTGTTCCGAATTAGAGGGCGTCTTCCCAATGAGTGCCTCAGCAGAGTAACTGGAAACTCTATTTCTTTCCTGCCTATGAGGGGTGCATGTCATATCTGATGGTCTGGTTACGATACTTGCCTGGGACACCATCTGCTGCTCTAAGCCCCTTGAGGTCATAAGTCTCTGCATCTGACTGTGCCCTGACACGTGTTCGGAAGCTGAACCTTGCTGTCTGCTGCTAACCTCTTGTTGCTGTTGATGCATAATATCCGGATTTATATGGCTCTGAGGGTGGTTATGATGGTTTCTGCTTGTTGCAGGATTTTCACAGTTCTTTTCAGGCTGGGAAGCTCCAAAGTGCTGCTGCATCTGCTGCTGCATTTGCTGGTGGTGAGGATGAGGCTGACCACCTTTCTGCCGCGTTTGGTCACTTCCGTGGTGTTTTTGCTGCAGGGAAAGTTGAGCGGCTTGTGTTCCCTGGATGAGATTTCGTTTCTTTTGCATCTGCACCTCCTGCTGTATTGTTCGCTGTTGGTGGACACCGTGAGGTTGAGAGTGGACTGAGTTTTCCCCATGAGTGACATGGTGCTGCAGCTGATACAGGTGGTGCCTTTCTCTTAACTGACCAGCCTGCTGTTGCTTGAGGTATGGATGATTACTGTGAAGGTGAGATATGCCTTGAGCAGGAACATGCTGAATTGGCTGCAAGTGCTGCCCTGCCTGGCCTTGCTGCTCTGAAATTGGTGGCTGAGATCCGCACTGAACTTCCGTTTGTCTCAAAGCTGGTGTTACAAAGTTGCTGTTTGATGGGAACAACCTATTAAGGCCATCCACATGCCCTTGACTGCTCACTGATGCCACCGAATTGGACGAGTTAGGAGGCATCTGACTGACCAGCATTTGTGTTTGATCAGTGATGCTCTCCGGTGTCCGGTTCATCAAGGCCATCCCCTCCAGCCTTATGGGCGTTGTCTGGCACTGCTTTTGCCTCTTCGCCGTGGAAAGCAGAAGGTCATCCTGAACAGCCCGCTTGGCAGAGTCCTTGCGACCTTCATGACTTTGCTGCTTTAAGTGCGATTCCGGCAGCTGGGGAGCCTGCATGGTGCTTGCCCTGATAGCATTCAGTTGTTCCTGAGCATACTCACTCATCATGGCCGGTCCTGGAGACTGACTGATGTATGTGCTGGAGGGAACGGGGAGGCTCACAGTCGCAGGGACACTGGCTGGCTCTGAAGACTGGGATAAACTTGAGCAACTCACAAGGGGATGGACAATGCGGCTCTGGTGTATTAGATTATTCACGCTTAAACTGGTTATGCTTGGTGACTGGGAAGCAGAAATCTGCAAAGAAGTGTTTGATGTTTCCGCACCTCCCACAGAGCAGCTTGGCTTTTCAACCTGTCTGTCGACATTTGTCTGTGCTGTATCTTGAGCACTGAATTTGTTTGGTGCTGCTTCCAGTGGCCCTGCATTGTTTTCTTTCACTGGCTGAGGTTTAAAAGCCTGTTGCTCTCTCTCCAATGGTGCAACTTCATTCGACTTAGAGATGGCATCCCTCATGTTAACCTGTATTCCTCCTCCACCTTTCTCGAGGTTTTCCTGGTCAAAAATAGCTCTTGCTGCAAGAGCTACAATGTCAGTCTGTTCTGAAAACGTGCAGCTGTTACATGTACTGGTTGAGGTGCTGCTAGTAACGTCTTCTCTGGTGGTATCTGGCAACATAGAGGCAACTGAGAAGCCTCGACTGCTGCCAGAGCTAGTTGACATGGGGGAGTCTGCCTGCCTGCTAGCGATAAGGGAAGCACTGACTACTTCCTGGTCAGACATGCAGGAGTGATGCTGGGAGAGAGCATCGCCTTCCGTGTTCATCAGCAAGAGCTCCTGCTTCTCAGTTAAATCAACATTTGATTCGGCTGATTTAGAGTTTTCCATGGAAAAATCAGAATGCTCTCCCTGGATGGCAAATGAAGAGGTTTTTTCCACAGCTGTTCTTTCTTTTGTGAGATCAGACAGCATTCTGGTTAGACCCTGTCCTTCTAACAAGTCCGCATCTTGCATTACCACTGAGGAATCCTGCGCAATGTTGCAGGACTCCGAAACCGCTCCTGCCTTGGAAGTATGACCCGCTGTGCTGTTCTGCGCTGCTGATGTCCCAGCCACCTCAGAACGCATCACGTGCGCTTCGGTAGAGGATGCTAAGGTGCTGGGGGGTTCGCAAGGCTTGGGAGACTCTGACACGGCAGAGCCGGCTGGTGGACGGCTCTGAGCCCCCCGGGCCTGCTGGCAAGGAGCAGCGTCTTTGGCAGTCGTCGGGACGAGCGCCAGCTGCTCGGACAGCACGGACGCCTGCGGCGAGGACGCAGGCACCTCTGCCGAGCTTGGCTCGGGGACAGGGCAGGTTCTCGCTGCCTGTTCAGAGCTCGCAGTCTCTTTGGAACGACAGTCAGGAACGCTGACGCCACTCGACGCTGCCACACCGCTCGCCTGCGACGTTGTTAAAGCTTGCGACGCTGCTGGAGCATTTTCAGGCAGCCCCTCGCCGTTCGAATGCTTTGCCACCACCGTTTCCACGGAGGCACAGCCCACCTTGCCTGCGTCTTTGCCAGGAACTACGGGGCAGGGCACTTTGCTACTGACTGCCTGGTGTTTCTTTGTGCTTGGCTTTTTGTTCGTCCTTTTTGATTTTGCATTAGAGGGCAAGCCAGCACCTGCTTTTTTGGGGGAAGCATTTATTGAATTGGAGGCACTAGTTAATACTGAAACCTCCGCAGGTACAGAAGATGCCACAGAAGTTGGTAATGACACGCAGCTAACTGTGGCAATCTGGTTATTGACAGTTGTGGGATTGGTAGGGTGGCTGAGGGACAAGTGTAAGCAGCTCTGCCCAGCCATTTGCGATATGCTTTGATTGAGGTTAGCCAAAGCACCAAACGTATTGAGGGCAACATTGGTATTTGGATCTTCGCTGGTCGTGGGTTGAATAATTTGCATAGGGGCTTGGTTTGAAGCTCCAGATGAAGACATCACAGGCTGCAATGCAAAAAGCTGCCCGTTTAATGAGATGGTTTGAGGATGCTGTGGATTGGACATTGTAACTGAAAACGTTTGTGTAGAGCTAGAGGATGGCAAAGAAGATGGTCTTGGTAATATATGGACAAGGTGTTTCCCTCCAAAAGTCTGTGGAAGAGAGACATTTTGTATGGAGCTGCCGGAGTTTGTGACTGCAGTTGGCCCGTTCACGGGAACTCTTACAGAAGCAGAAGGCTGAGCAGAGAGGAGGGGAAGAGGATTCTGATTAGCAGCTTGTATAATTACAATTTGCTGACTAACATTTTGGCTGGGAACTTCCGCTCTCACAATGGGAGGGCACGGAGCAGGGTTTGGAGGCTGGAGAATGATGACATTCTGGTTAGCTGGTGCTCCTGTAACGGCTGATGCGACTGGCTGAGCCATCTGAATCACCTGCATAGCTGAATTTAATGGAAGGATATTTCCTGCAGCCTGAGTTTTAACCTGTGGCTGGCTGATTAACGGCTGCATAGGTAAGGGCGGGCATGAGGGCAAGGTAACTACAATCTGTTCAGCTGCCTGGCCATCCCCAGGCAGAGAAGTACTCAAACTGATGCTTGTAGTCAAAGGCTTGCTGTGAGCAGAAGACACAGTACCAGCACCATTAACTGGCTCGTTCAGTAGCGTGGTCATTATACCGGATGGCGCTTGGCTTAGTGGCTGAACAGTGTTTCCCGCTAGCTGCAAAGTTGTCCACGTGGTCTGTGTGTTTCCAGCTGAAGGCATCCGTGTAAGGCTACTCATGTTTTTCAAGTCTGAAGTTCCAACGCCTGAAGAGCCTGAAAAAGACCAGCAGTTCTCTAGGGGACTGGCGGGCAGAGTGCTTATTGCCGTGGCAGCCTTAAGTCCTTCTGCTGCAGAAGACACAGCAACTCCAGCACTACTTACCGAGTCTGTACTTTTGAGGACATTCACAGAAGAAAAACTATCTGCAGTAGACAGTCTCACAGATGGCACACAAGCTGTCTCCGTGGTTGAAATGACACAGCTTTCCTGAAGGTCACTCCTAGAATTGTGTGTATTTGAGCAAGTTGCAGTCACCTGTTGATCCCGGGTGGCTTCCGTGGAAGCACTGGAAGGAAGGCTGGTACCCTGCAGGAGCGTTTTCTTCATTAATTTAGTGCCCTCCTCATCATTTTTACTTTTGGGGAGATTTTGATCATTCTGTGGTGCATTCCTTGAAGAACACTGTAGTTCCTGTTCTGTTCCGGACTGAGCTGCAGTCTGCGAGCTGGCAGTAGCAGCAGCGAGCACGCCTCGCTCATTCTCCGGGGTGGAAAGCTCAAGAACATTCCCTGCTGGAGCTGCCTGAGCAGATGCCAGCGGAGGAACTGTGGCTTGTGACCATGGCTTGTTTTCTGTGGGGTAAATACCAGAAATTGTCACAGGAGTCACTATGTTGCAAGTTCTCTGGACTGGCACAACATTGGCTGTTTGCTTTTGTAAATTATGACTGACATTAAACGTTATTCCCTGGACAGATGCTCCCTGGTTATTTCCATTGGGTTGACTCCCATTGGAATAGACAATGATGTTCTTTTGAACCTGATCACCAGGAATAACAACTGAGACCTTTGCATTTTTGAGGTTGCCCTTCCAGTGGATTGTAGGGTCATCATACAGGCAAATATCATTTGCTTTCAGTAGTTCGATGTATCTCCCGTTTTCCTTTTGCAGTTCATCCAGCTGTTTCCGGAGTTTTTTTATCTCTTCAGCTACAAAACAGCAAGAGCACTCCATTACATCAGCACCAGCACAAATACCAGGTAACGTTACCATGTGACTTGCAGAGTAAATACTATGCCATATTGAAATAAATTGTTAATAATGTATGCTCTCTTCAAATGGCTAACATAACTGAAGACTCCTAGCCTGATAAGCCTCTCTGCTGAGCGGGAAAGTGAACGAACATCACAGACTATGCCGTTACCAATAGCAGGGTATGTCAAATTATTTAGTCACAAAAAACATCAGGATTAACTCAGATGAAACTGAACAATAATCAGGTTGCTGAATTACTGAAGGAAATAGGAGCGCATTAATTTATCTTTTTCTTTTCCCTGCTCCTTTGCAAACACTAAAACTGTTTTTATTTAGTTGATGAATCTCATGGCTTTCCACAACAACTAAGTTTCATTACATCTAAAAATGGTATGCAAAATGAAATAGAAGTCACAAAAACTGACTGCACTTGGAGACAGCTCAGCTAACTAGGAAAAGCACCTAGGTTTTTCAAACCCAATTACATCTACAAGATAAACTGTTTAGAATTCCATTCTATGGGTAGAAATAAAAATCACAAACCGCAACGTTAGCTCTGAGATTATTTCTGTCATACCTCCATCGCTGTACTTTTATGCATCTGTTGAAGAAGATTTTATATGATGCACAACATTTTTATAAACTAGGCTGTTAGCACTTTTATGGCATTTGAAAGGAAAAAAAATAGCTCTATGCATGAAGGAAACTCCATGTTTTCCATGAAAAAAATCTAGCTCTGAAGTTTGTCAGAAATTGTTCTGGTCACTACAGTAAGAACAAATCAGGATGGAATCTACTAGATGGTGTCACAGCACTTATGAGCTCTGTAATTACATCACAACGCGATTGCTTCATTATCTCACAGCTATGTACAACAACACGCACTTGGGCATTCTGTTGGCTTCTTGTTTCAAGGTATTCTAAGCAGCTGCATTTTTCCTGTATGTGCATAATGTCTTGGGACTCCCAAGTTTGTTGATCCAGGCTTTGTTGTTAGTCACTGCCAACAGACACGCAACGGAAGCGAGTGACAGAACTTCTAGAGCCTCCAGCACCTTCTGTACTTACCCTGTTCGTTATTCCCGCCGTTTAACAGAAGTTCATCATTCTGTCTTTTCATTTCTGTTATATATTTAAAGGCCTGATCCAGGATCATGTTCTTGCTCTTTAAAAGAAAACATATATATAAAATTATCAGAAAGGTCTATCGTTGGTAGATCCATTAATGATGAGATTGCACTTGCTCCAAGAGGCTTTACTTTAAAAATGTGCTAACTGAAACGACTGTCTGAATATTGTTGGGTGGGGGTTTTTTTGGTTTTGAGGTTGGGGGTTTTTTTCTGTGTTTTTTTTCTAGATGAATCACAGGTTTCATGAGTGATACTGACCCTAAAATGCCATGAGTTTCTACAGAATAACATTTTCAATGCTGGAGATGACATTTTCCGATGCCTGAAGCTAGATACTAAGGCCACAGAACCCAAACAGCAAGCATCATTTCTTGCTGAGCAGCCTAAAATTCGTGTTCACTAATAAACGTATATATCACATGAAATTTCCAGGATACTGCCTTGTAAATATTTTATTAGGAAAAGAAACAAACATAGAACAATTATCCAGGAAGGTGTATGCGTAATTTTGAAAGTAATATACTGGAGAATATGGGAAGAGAAAACATGCCACAGCTCCTCCACCATCTTCCCTTTATGAAACTACGCTTATCCTGCCTGTGAACCTCTTGTTCACTTCTTCATTTCTTCTTCTACTGTTCTGTAGGAACAGCCTCTGCTGTAGATTGCTCTGTCTTTAATAAGATGCTTCTGCGCACGAATCTCAAACCGTTTGTCTTGCTTCATCTTTCCTAAGGACAGTGTCTGAAATTACTATTATTATTTCAATTTCTGAATTGCTTTTGTTCCATTATATGAAAGATGACAAAAATAAGGATGCCTGCAATTCTATTTACATCTTAGGACATTAAATGGTTACCAGCAAAGGGCTGAGAAGGGATTGGAGAATGACCTGAAAAACGACCTTGCTTAACCCGCAGCTTTCAGCACTCGGGCATCATACAGACTGCATTAAACAGCATCAGTAGAAAATGCCTTGACAAACAGGAGTTGCACAACGTAATCAGCAACCCACTGGCCAGATCCAAACTACTTCTGTCTAGCCTGCCACCCCTCCTAAGAGGAAAGGGTGAACAGCTATCCATCCGCTCAACGCAACGGGGCAGGCAGCAGCCGAGGTAAGATTTTTACCTTCTGTTGTCACTAACACTCAGGCACCCTGAACAAGAACTTTGGGAAGCTGCGAATCCAACGCGCAGGCAGACATCAGCAAGCTGACCAAACTGCTACAGGCAAATTAGTCTAGCTTACACCTGCTCAGAAATACTGCACCTATGAATTGAGGAGAAAGTCACTCACATGTCCAGCTTGTACCGTTTCATTCCTTCAGCAGTCATACGCAACACCTTCAGATAAAAAGCTCAAAATCTGCATAATTACATTCATGTGGCCCTTCACTTCCAAAAAGGAATTATACTACAAATAATTTTTTAAATACTAATAACTAGTAAGATTTTTGAGCATGTTAATTCAGATAGTTGTGCCTTCTTCCTAAGACAAATAGCAAAATAAATATTTATACTGCTACAGACAAGGAAACACACAGGCATTTTACAGGAAACTTGCACACATTTCTGAATGGACACTCACCTGCTTAAGTGCTGGAGAGCAGGGAATGAGTTCTCCAATTCTGTTTATCCCAGCATTAATCTTCTTCTTGCGATGTCTCTCCACTAAGGAAAAATAATGTGTGCTGTGTCATCTGGTTGGGCAAGTCAGCACAGCAACAGCACAACTAGTACCATTGTAAGGGCTCATAAATACATTATTTCGTGATGTATTGGAACCCTTAGTAACTTAAGAGAGGAAAAAAAAAATCCTCTAAAGTAAACCTCAGTTATCGAATTAATACTCAGTGGAATTAAGAGCTGGACATAAGCAGCAATATCTTTAAAAGGTGTGGATGTCCTGGACCCCTTTGTGGAAAAGAAGAGTTACTGCAGCTCAAAATTGAGGTTTTGATAACGTTTCCTAGCTGAGTTTTATGAAAGTCTTTTCACAAGGCAGACAGATTAGGCATACAGAAAATAAATGAACTAAGATTATGGAAGGAATGAGTTGCAGATTTAGGAGGGAAATCCAGGTCTCAAACCTTAATGTCAAGTTTAGCACCAAAAGAGAAATAATTTAGATTTTACCAGGTTTCAAACTTAATTTTAAATGTATGTTGATGGAGCAGCCAACACTGAATATAGCTGAAGCTCTAGGCATATGAACTATCAGTTACTCTTTTTTATGTTCCAAGGTATAACTGTTCCACAAGGTCTATATATGACCGGGAATAAAGAAAATATTTAATAACCAGTATTTCCAGTGAATCATCTGTTTTGTGGAAGGTCAGAAAACATTTCATTTATAGTCCTCTAGTGACATCATTTACCTCTTCACAAGGCCTAAACACTGACACAAACGGTCTACACTACAAGTCTAGCAGTGTAAACACCTTTGGGCATGGTTTTTTTCAGACAATATTAATCTCTCTGTTTTCCACCCACCATTGTCAGCTTCTTTCAAATATAGCTCAGTCTGGCGTAGCTGTTTTTGACTGAAACGTTTTGGTGCTCTATGCACATGAAAACTTTTTGATGCCTTTTTGCCCAAGAGCCTGAAAAAAAGTTCTGTCATGGCTTTGTCAAGATTCAAATCACCATATCGTCTGTTCATTGTACTGAGTATCACCTTGTGCGCACAGCTGGGCTGCTTTTGGTGGCACACAGAAACACACAGTGATCCACAGGTGAGTATATTTTACTGTGCTTCTTTAAAAAGGACATACTGATTTAATTTAAGTGGTTTTATTTCAGTAGTCTGTTGCTTCAATTTACATTTTTCAAACTGCTAAATTATTTTTTCTATCTCAGGACAGACTGGTGGTGTCTCAGGACAGAGACAGGCCTAAATACACTAAGCACACCAAGACAAAGTCTCTTCTGCAACAAATGTAGTATATAAATCAGAGCAGCCATATAAACATTAAAACACATAACCCTTGGGACTTAATTTTTATATATCCTACTAACACATACAGATATCACAGTGGCTGTGAAGTGCTATTCCTTTGTTTTGATAATTGTTTCCACGCTCTACTCAGCTTGTCCAGATATTAATGACTAAGCAAGCTACAGGGCTGGAGGGAGCCGGTCCCCACATCTTGCAGAGTTCAGGCCAGTAGATGAAGACTTTGGAAAGCTATTGGCAAGTCAAACAGGAATTGAGAATTAGAACAAGGCTGGCAATCTTAAAAGTAAACTTGATAAGACTATTTCCTGCTACTTCTCAATCCCTAAGCAATTGGCCACATCCTGGGCACAGCCCAAAAGGCAGTATGATCCACAGCCTTCACATGGACAGTAGTCAGTGTTTTTTCCAGTTGAGTTTGTGAAGACCACACAATAGCGCTGTTTAATAACAGAAGAACTGGAAACAAACTCTTAGGATAAACCAGGCCAAAACCTGTCAGACCCTTCCCCAGTCCATCTTTCTGCTGCTACTTGTAGAAGTTGCCATTGGAGTTAAGACACCAACTAGCCATTGCCCAAGGAATGCGACTCCTGCAGCATACAGCCACTATTCACACAGAATTTCTGGGACACCAACATCCATGTGGGTGCCTCAGGGACAGGCTACAGGAATATTTCTAATCCAGGGAACCTCTAAAGCTCTCAGGTCAGATATCCATCTCTATTTTAGAGGTGGGTATTATTTCTGTATGAATGCCTGCTCATTTATTTTCCTTTAGAACTGAACACAACTGAAATTGTTTACTTCATGGTTTACCAGTATTGGAAAGCCAGCGGCATGGTCCTACTTTCATACTTGGGTGTGCTACTGTAACCTTGTACTGTGGAAAACAGCAAACTAGACACCAATCAAGAAGCTCTTCTGCACAGATATTCTATGCAAAAGCACAGAAAGTTGTCTGGTAAGGTGTGTTTTTTAGTGTAATGAACTCCTACGGAGGAACCTTCTCAATGCAAAATGTTTCAACAGTTCAAAGCATCTGTGCTTATTTCCAGGCCAAACAACAAAGCATAATGTTCCTACCTGCATTATGTGTCTCCCGGTTTTTCTTTCTATGAAACATAAAGGGAAAACAGTAATGTGAAACAGAAGGGAAAAAAATCTGCATACAAACAAATGTTTCTTTTATTATTTCCATTACAGCTAAAAATACTAAATATTATGTTCTGCTCCATCAACAAGAATGTAGCAGAAGTGACATTCAAAGGACTGGTCTTAGACATCAGTATTAAATAGTGTCTAACAAAAATTCATTTGTTTTCAGACTTAACTCCATTTCAGTATAACAAAGCACAGTGCAATACTCCATATTTGATTATTGTTACATATTTATAGGGCAGAGCTGGATTTTTATGTTTCTGTTCAGCAACAACTATTACACTATCCAGTGTTCATTAAGGCCAAACAAAAAGAACTAATTTCTGAGCTACAAGGTAGTTCAGTATTTGTTTGAATTCTTGCTTTTACATTCACTGAATCAATGAAACAGGAGAAAATGTTACCGTGCAAATTGATTTTTCCAGACATGTTACCTTCAAACATCACACCTCCCAGTATCAAACATGCTTCCTTTGTGTGAGAACCAGAATTACCATTCCTCTTCAGTTGTTGTTTTTTACTGCCTCAAAATTCTGTCTAGGTACAACTTGGCTACATGCAGGTTGTCTTTGTTTTCAGATGTGCACCTGGGATTTCTGGACCGATGGCAGCCAGGTCAGAACCATTGTGCAATACCTCAAATTGCTTTGCTGGAAATCAATAAAACCCAAATGTGTACTCTACATATATAAATCAGATGTACTGTATACACGGCAGTAAGCCAAATACTTTCAGGAAGGACAGTAAAGCAAAACATGTGTTTTCTGGAAAAATAAATATTTCAGGAAAAAAAAAAATCTTTCAAGACATTTCTGTCCAGCAGTGCACTCTGAGTCTGGATGTTTGGTTAAAGTAAGCAAAAATCTGCTCTCCTTTTCCACTGTAACAGCACAGTCCAAATGTAACAAGGAATCTGAAGTGAGAACGCAAGATACACGTGGATGACACGTGCGATTACTACGGGGCATGTATGCTTTATGCTTTGAGTGGATATACATTTATTTCTGGTAACTCACCAAAAGTAGTGTGCATCTAGAATAACTCAATGATTACAAGACAGTAATGTTACTGCAGATGGTCAGACCTGGAGACATTTGCCAAGAAAGAATGTCTAAAGATGAACACCTTCAAGTTAAATAAATGCCAATTGCAGCCTGCACATCTGTTCTACAACTACTCAAGAAGCAATGAATCTCCTGTTCATTGAAAACTTGCACCACCAGAACAGGAATGCACATAAACTATCATTTTAAATAGTTTCTTATTTCATAGTAAACTTCAGCTCTCTCACTTATATCCAAAACAACCATCTGTCAGTCCGAATTTATAATACATCTAAATATGTACAAGAATATAAGGGCTGGAGAGACCCAGCTGCCCTTTGATTCCCATTATCAATCAGAATCCAAAATACTCTATTAGTGGGGTAAGAAACAAAATTTATGAAAAGAATTCAGTGGGACAAATCAACGTTCTTTCTGAGCTTTTCTTGTAAAAAATCATATCCTACAAGGCCAGCTAGCATAAGATGGGTGCTGTATTTAACTAGGGACTTAAGGATTCCCCTACCAATCACCAATCAGGTATTAGATCAACATGCTCCTACAAAGGAAGGAAAACCTGGAGAAGCTGTAACGCGTCACTTTGTTACAAATTTTGTCATAGTGTTGCTGTTCAACCTCAAGACGTATTTTGAGTTCCAGCAGAGATTTGAGATGTAAGATCCAGATTACACTGGGCGTTGACGAAGAGATTAAATTACTGTGGCAAAATGAGTACAGTGACCCCCAGTATGTAAAGGAGTCTCTGCAAGAATACAGGCTGCACTCCAACTGAGGTGGCGACAGTTTCATACACGTCGGAGTAGTCAGTGCAATATTCAAAGAATCTCCGTTGCCTACGAGGCCCAGGTGGACATGTCTTCGACAAATAATTTGGCACAGACAGGAGAAGAGAGAAAGGGAGTTTTGCAGCCATAGTTCCCAAACTTTTGGAGCAACCCAGGTCAACCCTCAGAACTTCTTGTCAATACCCTTATTGCCAAGCTTTTAGCTAGACACTTCGTAACCGCGACATGAGCACAGACTACAAAACTACAAAATAGTCATTTTCCCCCAAACACTCACCGATGTTGCTTCTTAGTAGGTGTCTCATTCTCTGTCATCTCTGGCATGGTTTCAGAGAAGAGAGCCTGAAGAAAATTATGGAAGGAATTAACAACTCCTCCAGTCTTCTGAATTCTTAGCACACATCATTTGTTACATCATTTTGCCTTTGACCACAGGGACAGGGCCATACTGCAGCGTATGCAGAAGGTCCATCACCTTGATGTAGAGCAGCTTGGTCACATGAGCATCAAAAATGAAGAACGTTACCTAGCAGGGTGCTTTGTGAACCCCCGCTGTCTATGATGAACTGGTTTCCATTTCCTCAGTTTTCCAACTATAATCCCAACTACTTTAAGGAAGCAAGAAGGAAAATTAAAGTATGTGATTGTTTTTTGAATGGGAAGAGGTACAGATAAACTCTCTTTCATCAGCCCTTCCTAACTGAATATACATTCAATTCCCTGCTCTAAATAAATCATGAATGCTAAGCAAAATACAAGCTACAATGAAGACATTTTATTAAATACAAATTTAGAGTACTATTAATGTAACTAACTGAAACACTTCTTTGCTACTGAATTAATGTACAGGTTAAAACAGCCAAAAATGACACCCTATGTTCTTAGATATATAAAATTCAGTTTAAAATAAAGTTATGAAATAAAGTTATACATAACAGCCTAATAAATTGCACCTAACTTGTCCTCAGCTTGAACACATCAGTAGCCTGTATTTAGACAAACAAAAACATTATGAAAAAAACAAAAGATGGTATTAAGTCAATGATGGTCAAACATGCATCTACCAGAGGAATGAATTTTAGAGAGCAAGTAACATGAAGTATACTGTAGATGACAAAAGGAAAAAAAGAATTTTTTTATAAGGCTGAGCTCTGTATTTAGTTTCATGCTTTTGCTCGTTCTCTCACCAACCAACCTGTTATTGCACCTCTTCCCATAGGCCCTCAGACTCCTCCTGGCTTCACCTCTCCCTGGCTCCTCCTGGAAAGCTCATTGGCTTCTTTAAACAGGCTTCATAGCTTTAGGGTATTTTTTTGTTTGTTTGTTTGTACTGTAAGGAAGTGGGGGTGGTTTTTAATATAACTTTCAACACCAAGCAGTTCTTAATGTAAACCAAGCCTACCATTATTAACACTGACAGCAAAACCAAGAAAAACAAATATTCTTACGAACCAGCAAGCCAGCCACCTATAGAGCTCCCAAAGCACTGAAGCATGCACTTTGGAAAGGGCCTCTGTGTATGTGTGCGTAAAGTTACCACAAATCATCTTTATTGTGCCAGAACTCAGATGTTGTTCTCCAGTCTCTATATTCTAAAAGGTTAATTGAATGTAGTGCTCTCGTTCAGCAAAGATTAACTGAGGAGAAACATTAGAGCTGACACTGTTGACCACTCCAGCCCTTCTTTAACTACTGTCTCTGTTCCTGTGAAGACACGCAAAATGTTGGCAAACCACGAAGTAAAGCAAACAGGTGACATTCTGCAAGCAGATCCAATCTGGGGAACTTAAAAGTGCCTGAAGTTTTCAGGAACCTAATCCAACTCCTCCACCTACACAACAGCGTTCACACCACCACAAAATTCGACACAAGCCTCCAAGATGAGTTACAGCGTTGCGCCGCTCCGCTGGGCGTTACATGCAGCCTACCTGAAACACAATCACCACAGACTTTCCTAGCCCATCAACTGGAGCATGTCACTTTCTATTTCTTGTCAGGCTTTGCTTTCTCCATTCTCACTTACCATGCTCGGCATAAATTATGAAAAAAATTGACAGTCTTTTACTGTGGGAGAAAGTAGTGGTGCAACTTCAGCACCTTCATTCACTCTCTTATAAATTACCTTGTGTTACTTCATCTTAAAAAAATATCTCTTCTCCTTTACATCCATTTAGCTTAATTCACTAACAATTTTGTATTTGTTTACGTGTAGTAAGACTAATTCAGTTGGTACCTCAGGTCCTCCAAGTCAGTGAAAATTCTCAACTCTGAAAGCCAGAAAAGCCAGCTTCCCACCCACAGCATTTACAGCTTCTATCCCTCCTGTGCATAGCTGGTGATGGTCAGCAGTGCTTACTCACTTATTCTAGCTGCATTCATCTTATTCGGTGTGGCTGGACTGAATGATGAGGGGTTCAGCTGGGAGAATTTAGCAGGTGTGCAATTCTGATTATAAAAAAAAAGTAAATCCAGTTAGAGCCCAGGCATCTTTTACTCTGCTGGCAACCAGCAAGATGTTCACACATACACTGAGAGATGGAGGCCAGCACACCTTGTTCCAGTGGGATTTTTTCAGTTATGTCAAAGCAGCCCAGCAGAATCTATATCCATTAAGGCTACCAGCAAGGACACGAGAAGCAGAGCAGCTAGCCGGTAACGCTACACTCTTGTACATCCATCATCAAGACAATACCTTGTATATCAGGTAAAATAGCTACTCAAGGGGACAAAGGGGTCATTTAACTTAGCGTATACAGCTCTGTTTCTGTGTAGTGGGGTAAGGATGTGAGCATAAAGTATGTGGACATAGTTCTGGTACAGCAAAGCACACAAACGTTATGCTTAGGAACAGGAAGATGCTGGACCGCATCGTGTGGCAGTCACGTACCCTGTTTCGTTACTTTTCTGCACCACCTATAAGGACAGAGTTGATGTATCTGTCACTGGGCATTACTAGAGCAGGGCAAGTATGCTGGAAATCAAAGCAAAAAGATGAAAGACTTCTCAGTTTTGGTGAACTCAGCTTTTCTGAAAAACTAACGTATTCACCAAGCAGCCATATTTTTTTAATCTTGCAAGTTTATACAACTTCAGAACTAAAAGACTACTTCTGTATTACAGTGTATTTAATACAGAAAGCCTTAATGTGAATTTAGATGGCCAGTTACCATGCAAGGCTACAGATGACACAAGGTGTCAAGGTGAGTGGTGTGAGAAAGCACCCACCCACAAATACCCTCCCCCAGAACAGACGCAGCGGTTCTGACCCCACCTGCTCCCCCTGCACACAGCCCACATCACACCCACAACCCCATCTTCCCGTTGCCCCAGTCAGAGCACCCACTTCTCCCTCCTGACCCGGGCTCTCCATACATGTGTATTTCAAGCTGCTTCTGCCCAGGGTCTCTGCCCCCTTAGCTCAATTCTTACTCCTAATAGCAGCATCCCTATCTCCCAAAGTCACGATCTACACGGTAGAGCCCTAGTCCAGATGCCTTGCGTGATTCAGCAATACATTGTGATAGAGGGGATTGTAAGAAACATGAAACTGTAACAAAAAGGCCTTAATATTTTCTAGTTTTTAGTAGTCTTTGGTACTGTAACTTGTATTTCTGCATGCATAGTGATCTAACGACGTAACTGTTACACTAAT
>Ga0181612_133174_pt1 | contig 20350 bp, 12 predicted proteins | sample HoacroProtozoa21_FD_119630 | JGI IMG/M metagenome (GOLD analysis project Ga0181612, IMG submission 119630) | Hoatzin crop microbial communities from Cojedes, Venezuel. Combined Assembly of Gp0051906, Gp0051904, Gp0051908 | reverse complement strand
TCAGCTGTCTTCCCTCCCTCCCTTCTCATCCCAGTTACTTAGGTTTATTTGCCAGCTATCGCTTGCAAGACCGCTCTCTGATCCATTTTAGCTTGCCAAGTATATGGAGGGTATGAAAAGGTGGCATCTTCCACAGTTTTAGTTAATTAAATTAGCTCTGTGAAAGGTCGGAACAGAGGGGACAGATAGAGAGCAAGGAAAGTCCGAAAGAAAGGTATGCTGCTTTCACTGCCACAGCTGATTGTAGAACCACAATTCCGATGCTCAGACAGTGCTAAATATTTGATGGTATTCAGGGAATAAACGTAAAACATCTTCGTACAAATCTGAATTAATGTACTCCATTAATAATCATATAGGATTTTCTGAAGTCTTCTATTTATACAAAAAAGCAAGTGACAAAACTCTTTATTTCCAGCTAGAAGTAAATGGTTCTTCACTGAAAATGATTCCTTAAATGGTCACAGGTATGTTTGGCCTGGAGAAATATTAGTTAGCATTTGACTGTTGTTAAGTCATCCTACTAACCGGTTAATTGTTGTGGCCTACCTACTGATGCCCAGCATTCAAGTCTGAGCCAAATATAAATGGAGCTCAGAATATCCTACAAGCTGACCTGAACTAACAATTTCAGACAGCAAATAGACCATAATCCTAGCCCTGCAGGCCGTTCCCAGCTGAGTGAACTTTGCTCAGTAGTTTTATTAAATCTATAATGTGGAGTGGTTAGTGCTCCATCTATAGCTGATCCAAAAATTATTCATAAAAATTTGTTTTTAATGAAAATTGATTTTAAGCTGAATTAGACTATTCTCAAAAGACGTCTCTTTTCTGAAGGGGAAAAGATATTGGGGGAAAAAAACAGACACCTGAAAATTGGGAAGACAAATTGCTTTTGACCACAAGCATATGAAAATTTGTTCACAAACAAAACTTCCTTATTTCTTGTTGGTGTTTCTGACTTTAAAAAATGCTTTTTTAATTGAAAGTAAAAATGTTCTGTTACTCCTAAAGATCTGATAATCTGACCTGGACAGAAGGAGGGGACAGTGATGGCCATAAGTCTCACAGTGCCTTTGTTTTCAGATTCTGATGGTCCCCGGTGCAATTTAGAACAGGTTTAGATGTTGTGTTGTAGCTCAGATTTTTTATTCTAGCTTTCCATAAGTTGGGAAGCAAAGTGCTACTGCCTTCGAAACTAAAGTTGTCTTGTTCTGCCTCCGAGCCTGATAAACATCTCCTAGGGTGAGGTCTAGAACTGGGCTCATTTCACTAGGGCTCCAAAACTGGAGATGCTTCCCAGTATTTTATGTACCGAATTTTTCCTCAGAATGCAATCTGGCTCTGTAAAGGCAAGTTATGTAAAGGGAAAACTGGACACAAGAAAGACATTCTTCTTTCCAGGCATTAGTGAAAACTGAGCAGTACTAGAGGGAGACAGGAGAAAGGACCAGCTGAACTACTGCAGCTACAATGCTTGCAGCCCCGATGAGAAGTGATTATGGAGCGTGCTTCTTCAGTGCACGTGGATTAAAGAAAACCATGGTCATGTCCTGCAAGTGATGCTTGTTAAAATCCTTCCCAGCTGATATGTATGATGCAAGGCATTGTATAGGTTATTTTATACTGCAGATATCTTGATAATAGCTACCTGCAACATTTTTGTTCTGTCTATACAGGACACAGCTGGGAGCTGATACTACACTCCCAAGCGATACAATATACTGCTGAAGCTGTGATCAAAATTTCAGTCTAAAATTTTGAGATAAAAGGACAAGTGCAAACAGAAGTACCTTACAAACCTTAAAGGCAAGACTGTAGGCTCCATCCCTCTAGTATATAAATATGTCTGTGTGCATATATACACCCTTCAGCTATCAGCTTGCTACATTTAACTATCATGGAGTCCACTGTAATACAAATACATTTACCTAGATTTTACTTATGTATGGCCAGATTTTCATAAGAGCTCAAATGCTGTTTCATTACCTAATGAAATGGATAGGATTTAAATATTTCTTTAGCAACTGTGGTGACACTTTGAACTGACCTGTTCTGAAAATTCATCCCCACTTGGGAGTGCTTTGGCACAGATTGAAGTAGAACAGTTATTTGTACTTGACTTCACCATATCCCAGTTGGTCAGCGGAACCGTTATCACTTCAATATACAGCAAGTCCTGTTTTTCTTTAAAAAACAAGAGGGTATTTGTCAGGATAAGAGTCATTACATTCCTCCAGTTCTGGTATGACAGGAACTGGGGGTGGTGTGGTGCGTAGTCCAGAGTCCCCACGGGACTGTAACAAACACAGGTTCTGCCTGGGTCTATCCAGAGTAATACGCCTTGTATGTTGAGAATGAACTGGCCAAACTGGGCCTTCTCAAGTCCACTGTAGTTTAACAAATCCAGCCTCCAGCTTTAGCAGCACTTTTGTATCCAGCATATCCAGCATATACGTTGAAGTGTGAATGTGCTGAGCACCTGAGACCTACTCCCAGTTCCCATTAAAATCAACAGATCAAGTCTTTCAGTTCTCGTTCAGCCTGTGCTCAGGCAAAACCCTCGAACAGTGAGTCATGATCCCACTTCATAGGCATCGCGTTAATCAGAACCTGTCTGGATTTGGCTCGTGTCAGTTGCTTCCCTTGCTTTAGGAGACAGTTCCTTAAACTTCTGTACATCTGGGTAACATTACTACCATTTTGGTAACCTTAGCAAAAGTTGAGAATACTGTGTTTCACAAGGACCATTCGCTATTCAGAAAGATTCATGGTCTTAGAGAATAGCACACCTGACCTACATGATTGCATGAGAGCTTTTAAAGATTCTGCTTTACCAGCTGGAAATCTGAAGTGTTGTGTGAATCACTGACCTTGAGGGAATTCTTCTGGTAAATGTCACTGTACCTGCTAAATCTTTGAACTGTTAACTGGACATTGCTAACAAGGATGCTGTGTGTGGCGTGTGATCAGTGAAGGCTGATAAACCTAACAATGAGAGAGTGAACCTACCAGGTTAATTTTAATCACTGATGTAGGCCATGGAGCATTTCTTTGCAAGAACTTTGTCTTCTGCTGCCTCCTGGACTTGCCCTTCAGTGTCATGTACAACATCGCAGTGAGATTTTGAACCTGCAGAGTTCAATTGTCTTATGATTTCAGTAACATTACATACAACCTGAATCAGTAAATTAAAAAGCATAGTAGTTTGTTGGGTTCTTTTAATAGAGGATACTCTATTTGAAATCAGTCAGTGTTAATTATGTAACCTTAAAAGGGAATAAATTATAAGCTCTTGAAAATGATGAACACATTACTCTAAATCCAATGAGATTATTTGCAAAACTAAGGACTATTCATTTTATCAAGGGTAATCAGGATGTATAGACCTCATTTTAGTCTGTTACTGAAGTCCTTACAGAAATATCACAGATTTATGTGACACAGTACAAGGTTAGTTTGAAAAGTGGCCTAGCAATATGCAGTCTGGCTTCATTTTTGCATAGATACTAATGCAAGTGCACATAATTGTCATGTGAGGATTCTATGGGAAAAATGTGAACTCTTTTCATCTTGTTGGAGATTGAATTCTTCTTTCATTCTGCAGTCATTATTTGCCCAGTATCAAAATAATTCACAATAAAAATTATGCATTTTGTCAGTGATTCTGAAATTACCCAGCGCTTTGCTATAAATTTTAATTTATTTTAATTGATCAGCTGATGAAAACAAAAGAAAATCTGGCCTAATCTTGATGGCTGAATGCATTTCTGAAAGATGAATACATTTTTACTTAACATTAGTTATGGTATTTTGCAGTCATTTCCAAGAATTACTTCCTGTCTCCGTGCAGACGTGGAGATACGCCATCCTATTTACCATTTCATTGTGATTACAATTTTAATTAATTGTTCTTAGCATCGGCTGTTTGGGAAGATTTGCAGCAACTAATAATTTTAAAGGTTAATATTATTGATTAGAGAATCAAAAATACCCCAGATGTCTAAGTTCATCTCACAGGTGTAATAGCTGATCCAAGCTATTTCAACAGAGCTACAATTTTTGCCTCTGATTTGGTCTGCAAGACCTAAACTAACTCAAAATTTCCCTTCCATATGGTAAGTGGGTGTAGTAGAGCTGCATATTCTGGGAGCCATCTTCAGATGTAAAGGTATTTTGATTAGTCATCTTGCTGTAAACTGTTTGAACTCTGCACGGGAGCTCAGTGTCCTTGCTGCTGAGTCGTCCTGGCATTTCTATCTTACGTGTTCCTCCTGGAGTACAACGCCTTGGGGAGCACGGGTAAGTTGGCTTGAGCTATTGGAGATAAAGGCTGAGAAAGTGTTAGGAATATCTGGGCTTCTGAAGAAAAATTACGAGTTGCACTTGGTTGTTACTTGAGCTAAATCCGAATGTATATTTAGGGACTGCTTGGGCAATATATAGTATGGCTATAATTTGTTCAACACAAAGTGAAATTCTGTCTGGTCAAACTACTGTTAAACACCCAAATTAAAAGTTTGCTCAAGGGAAAGCAAGGGAAGGGAGGAGTCTTGCAGAAAATCTTTGCTATACTTCAGACGGATTCCTTTATTTCCTCTGCAAATGATACTTTCTAAGTAAAGAAAACGTGTTTTCAGAGAGTCAGATTTCGGTGTTAGTGTTCTGGAATTCTAATTGTGCTCAATCAGAAAAAATGCCAGCAAAATGCTACCAAGTTTTCTAGTAGCTGGGTTGGGTGAAGAAGTGAAAGAACGTGAGCAGAGACTCTTATTATTCCACTAACGTCATTTGGAATGGTACTTAGAGTTACACGTTTAAATAAACTGTTTCATATAAAAACTACTTAACTGCTTCCAAGTATGGTAATTCTAGAATCATGGATTAGCAAAATCTGAATTTTTAAGGAAATCACTTAGTGGAAGAAGAACTGTTCACTAGCAAGGCTCTTTACCTCCACGATTCTTATCTCTGTTGAAGAACTAATAAATTTGTGAAGAATAACTTCTCCTTAAAGAACTGTGTTGAGTCTACCCTAATGTGTTGTGTTTATCCAAAAACCTACCAATTCTGTTCTTTAGTACAATTTCTACCAATTTGCATAGGGCAGCCATCAGATTTACAGGTCCATCTTGGAGATTTTTTTTAGAAAGTTGGCCTCAAATTTGCCACCTTCCATTCCTTCAGGACAGAGCCTATCGTAAATAACAGACTTGACACCATGGTTAGTGTGTCCCTTAGGAGCACATAATCTTGCGTAGAACTCGTCACTCTTTGTTTTATGGGTTTGTTCCAACACCTTTTGTACTGACATTCCACTTCACGACAGAGACGCTGTTTCATTCCCTTTTAGGCAAAGCTCTGATATAACACACTTCAGAAACTCCTTCCTGGTGATCAAAGACATGAAGGGTTTGTTTAGCTTCCTACTGCAGCCTTGTCTTTTTTGGTGCGTACTGATCGCTTGTTGGCCTTACAGACTTTCTGGCAAGATTCCTTGCCTTTGATGTGTCTGAAAACGGATTTCATTCGTAGTGTTTCTGCCTTAGTAAAATGTTTCTCAGAACTATTTTTTATTTGCCTTACTTCCTTTTAAAATCTTGCTAGCCAAACTTTATGGGTTTTTTTTTCCTCTATTTGGAAACAACTAGATTTTTTGGAGAATGTCTCTGTACTTCTAATTCTCCACATGAAGCAGTCTGCACTTTTCTGGTCTTTTGTAAAGCATGTCCGCTAAGTAATGCTAAGTAATTTGTCCTGAGTATCCCATATTTCTAATGCTGTTAAGCAGTTTCCACACCACCTGCAAATATTGTACAGTTCTTGCTGCTCTTGTTTTTTAATTAAATACTGGAGTGATGGTTTTATTTTTTTTTTTTAATCTCTGTTTTTCCAAGAAGTTTAGACTGGAATTTTGGCCACTGTTGTGAGCCATTGAGTGCCTCTTTCACATAAATATTTTGAACTGGGTCTTGCATACTGCTTGGTGTTAAGGAAGAATTTTTCATCTTGTTGTTTTCCCCAATTAGCTGATCTCAGCAAGAAGTTATGAGTCTAAAATTATATCCAAAATTTTGTGTCATCTTCAGAAGTAGCTGAGAATGACTTTCACACCCATGTTTTCACTTCACCTTCCTTTTAACATATTGCTTCACCGAGTAATAACTGGTGCTAAGGCAGGCAGGTAATAAGGCATAGTCAGTCTTCAAATTATCTGCCTCTCTAACGTGGAGAGTCTGCAGTGAATCCTGCTGAGAAACGTTCTTCTGATTAACTGTTGCCAAAGAAACTGTAATGATCCCACTGTGTCAAGTATTTCTGAATGAAAAAAGTATACGTAGAGAAAAATCCTGACCTGACAAAGAAGGCTTGTGAACTAATTAGCTACTTCAGTTTCTACTGTTTCTGATTTTGTTCTCTGTATATGAATTCTGTTGTTTGCGCAGCCATTGATAAATGAATTTATAATCTTTTTCCCTCAGATGCCCAGTTTAATGTGTTTGAATAATACAAAGAAGTTTGCACAATCTGCCAGCAACGAGGCTTGTGCTAAGCCTGTTGCTCTTCCAGGTTTCACAGACGCACGGGAGTAAATGAAGAGGCTTTTGCAGATACTTACCTCACGCCTATTGCTTTGCCCAGATTGGTCACAGTCTCTGTGATAACACAGACAAAATTCCTTCATTCCACTAGGATTTACAGTGGTTATTTCCTACAAATCTGATTTATAGAAAAGGAACATGACACTACCTTTTTAGACATTGTCATCAATACGATGAAAATAAACATGAAATAGATAATCGACACATCAGAATGGAGTGATTTGTTTTGTGTTTTACACTGATAGATCTCAAAATGGAGTAAAGATGTTGATATGATGAACGTAAAAGATTAGAACTGCAGTTTTCAGTTCTGCGATTGTGTCCCTTTGTGACTTTCAACAAACCATATATAATGTCAGTGCCTTGCTTTTTTATTTGGAGATTGATGATTGCTCTTCTTTGTAGAAGAGAGGTTTTATGAAGGACTTTTATTACTTTGAGGCAAACAGATAATATGGTGATATAGTGACACTTGAGATTTTACAGGGGAGGATGTTTGAACTTTCGTATTAAGCAATCTTTGCTGGGATATGCTGTTTCATAGCGATACAACCCCTACACAGCAATGACAGATGAGGATACAGCTGAGACTGCTGGATGTGATCCAATATACCAAAGGGCACAGCCTCAGATGCCCGACCCTACCTCAGCCCACTCCCAGCAGCCCTGTCACAGATGCACCTTCCATTCCCGGAGTGTTTATCACCGTCAGGACATGATTTCTTCCCCGTCAGCTCCACATCATCTTTAGTAGTTAATCACCAACCTCCTGAGTCTCATCCAGCCTTTTCCTGTTATGCACTGCATGATGAAGATTTAACCAGCCAGCCTTACGACCCAGCGCGTTCCAGGAAAACATCCCAAGTTTCCTTCATGCCCTCGCTCGGCTCCCTCCCCACGGCAGGAGCGTCCTGCTGTGCCGGCACAGCAGCCGGGGACCTTGGGAAGCCTCTGCCTCAAGTGATGGCAAACACTGGGAGAAAAGGTGTACGTAGGAGAAGCACAGAGAGATCTAAAACACATAGGCAATCAGGGGCACAGTGCGTAACTGACCTATTTCTACATCCACGGTGTTCAAGACACAGTGTATGGTACCTATGGCTGTGTTCTGTGACAGCAAGTTGCACGTGAGTAACTAACCTGTGCGATTTTCCACCCCAGTTATTGTATGTTAGGCATCTTTATCCTTGTTTGCATTCACAAGTTAACATGTAGACCACTTCAATAACACCAACTGCTTGGAGCAAAGCATGCAAGACTTCTTGAATGTTTTCATGACTCTGGAAGATGTTATAGAATCACGGAATCATAGAATGGTTTGGGTTGGAAGGGACTTATAGATCATCTGGTTGCAGCACTCCTGCCATGACCAAGGACATCTCCCACCAGCCCAGGGTGCTCAGAGCTCCATCCAACCTGGCCTTGAACCCTGCCAGGGAGGCGGCAGCCACAGCTTCTCTGGGCAGCCTGGGCCCGTGTTTCAACAGGTTTTCTACACCGAAATATTAAATGAGAGGTCTGCATCATTGTCCAGCACACATATACATAATACAAGAACGACGCTCTTAAGCACAAGATCACCTTTAAAACACCCACTGCATCATCCCAGGAACGGCACTAACTTCAAAGTTACACCCATCTAAACACTGGCAGTGCAAATGGAGGGAGAAGTTGTATGGCACATCCCACGCTGCTGCTCTAATTGGTAAAATGGGTCTGGAGGAGGAGAAGGACAATTTTTGTTGAGCCTTGCTACGCACAAGCAGAAATGACACCGATTTCTCTCCTCCTGCTGTCAGCTGTTGATTAGGCCTGTCAATAAGGCTAATATTCCACTGTTTCACTCCCTATCCCTTGTCTGCGCTAAGCTGATTTGAGATGTAAACCAAAGGTTGCCAGGTTAATTCTTGCTCCCTGCGAAGGTGACAAAAAGCAACAAGGACCAGAGCTCAGCCAAATCCCTGAACCGGCACCAGTCTGCACACAAATCCAGTCTCACCCAGACCACTGGGGCAGCGATTCTCTCTGGCACGTGCAACCTCAGAAAGAACCCAGCCGCGTTTCCCCTGCCAAGAAAACGCACCTCTGTGGCCTCGCTCTCTCTGCACAGCGTTTTGCGGCCAGCCAGTGGGCAGGGGACCAAACCCAGAGCCCCTGCCAGAGCAGAGGGTGCAACTGGAAGAGTCACCAGTGAGCTTCTCCAGCAGAGCAGCCCCACAAGGGAGGAAAGCACCTGCCTTTCAGGAATGGGCACCTCATCAGAATCACAGAATGGTAGTGGTTGGAAGGGACCTCTGTGGGTCACCCAGTCCAACCCCCTGCCCAAGCAGGGTCACCCAGAGCAGGCTGCACAGCACCGCGTCCAGGCGGGTCTGGAATATCTCCAGAGAAGGAGACTTCACAGCCTCCCTGGGCAGCCTGGGCCAGGGCTCCGTCACCCTCAGAGGGAAGAAGTTCTTCCTCATGTTCAGCTTCAGTGGGAACAGAAGGGGACTGGCACACAGGGTTACCTATTCTCATTTCTTAAGTTTCTGATCCCCATAAAGTGGTACCAGTCTTTATTTCTCGCCACTGAACCGCCAGAGTGGGCTAAACGGGAATTTATAACCATTCTGCAGAATGGAAAATAGTTTTGCTAAAACTGTATGGTAATTGCCAGAACATACACAGCACATTTATTCCCAACGCACGCAGCGTAACTCTTTCCAAAGACACTACACCCAATTTCTAAGAAGTGGGTATAAAATTTCAGCAACAAATGTTACTGATTTGCAAAATCCAAAAAATACCGAGAGGCAAGTAATTGTATAGATCATATTGTCTTAATCACGCAGGGGAAAAAAAAAATATCAAGCTACCGAGGATACAATTTTACCTACTGAGAGCTGCACATTGATTTGAATATCGATTTCATTTTGCTTTCTACCTGGAAATTTTGGAACAGACACGCCATGGGGTTGGGGTTGGTGGCTGGGCCAGGAATTGGTGGCTGGCCTGGAAAGCCCTGCATGTTCTGATACCCCTGGAGCAGGTGCGGCTGCTGCTGATTTGAAGGAAACATCTGATTGTTGTTTAACAGCGACTGGAGATGACTCAGCTGATGGTTATTCAGAGTAGTGTTTATAGCTGACATGTCACCTGCAATTCAAGCACAGGGAAACGTAAGTCAGTACAGTTTTCAACAGTCAGGAGGAATTCCCTCGACTCCAATTTTAACTGACTGCTACGCAAATGCCTCTGCAAAACAACACTTTCCCCCTTCAGTCTTCTACGGCACGGTCCTCCAGGCATGTGTCCCCTACCCTTCATTCCTTTATCTCTTTAGTCTTGCTTCTTTGGCACGTCACGTCTACCCGGACTCTCTCTACAGGTTTCTGCCCTGACTGTCTCTGCCGCGGGACGGCGCACAGCCAAGCACGGCAGAGCGAGCTTCCAGGACGTTCTCGGGATCTTACTCTTAGTTGCTAAAGAGTGACTGCTTCAACAGTACTGGGGTCGTGAAGGGGAGGAGGACGAGGGGAGAGAGACAGAGAAAATAATCTTAAAAACCCCAACAAAGCTAGTTTTTCATAAACTACGACAAAGTAACATGAGCGAACTGCAATTCAGCAAAAGCTTTTTGGCTCACAGACTTGTCAGCATTTTTTTTTATTTATATTCTAGAGAAACAACTGTATTAACATTTTGTATTACACAAAAATGTCGCTTTACACAAAAATTATAGTTCTAGTAAAATAAATATGCTGTTGAACCTGACGTTATGAAATAATAAATCTTAAAAATGTATCCATTTCCTAGGTTTTCTTTTTGTTTTTAATTAAAAGCTCATGTTTTTCTTAAAACTGCCAATTGCAGGACCATTGGTTAGTTGCATTTTACACAGAAAATGAAAAGTAGCATTGAGTTCACGATAGCCATTTAGTAGGTAAGTACGAGGTATTAAGTCCAAATACTTCTCAGCTCTTTGCCACTACTTCATTCCTCCTCCTAGTCTGTTTATTAGATTAACAGCAGAGGAGTACTAACTATACTCCATCTTCCTGGTAAGAATCATCACGAGACCCAGGAGAAAAAAACCTTGTCTTTAAGGGCTTTTTAATCACTTGTTTTGGGATGTAGGTGCTTGTCAAGTGAGATGCCCCAGGTTTCTAAAATACAAGCTAACGTAAAAAAAAAAAAAATCAAAAACCAATCAAACAGAGAAATGAGAAAATATAAATACACGAGAAAGGGCTGGAAGGGCAACCTTCCTCTTCGCACTTGCACAAGGCCCTACTTTGAGTGCGTTACGGATTACTTCACGGGGAGTGTGCTGACGGTTCTGGCACTTCTGATTCATTTGGAAAAAGGCACTTGGCCGTTTGTCGTCTGCTGCGCAGCTACTCGTACTAACCCTGTGATGCCACACGCACTTGCAACGAGACGCCGCATCCCAGAGATGCACCCGTGCTTTTACTACTTGTATGTCTAGAGCAGGTCTAGGTGGCATCAGAATGAAGAATGGAATACAAAATATGTTCCAAAACCAGTATTAAATGCTATTAAATTAAATTAGAAGGTGTTTTAAATTTCTTACAATAACGGTTATGTTTTTCTCAGTAGAAATAAGCAAGCTGTAACATACAAAAACCTTAGGGAAAAAAAGTATGATAAAGTGGAGCCTTTAAAAATAGAAGCTAGAATCCGAAACTCCCCCTCCCCAACCCTCTTCCTTTTATTTTTCCTTTTATATCTGTGAAGAAATTGAACTTACCAAGCAGACCCGTCCCCAGTAGAGGGTTAAGTAGCTGTGGCACCACAGAGTTATTGTTGAGTTTAGCTGGACCAGGTGTACTCCCAGCATTATTAGATATGTTCAGCAATGTTTCTGCCATTGACACCACTGCTGTCCCACCACCCAGGGCCGAGACAGACAGTGCTGCCACTGCTGCTGATGTAGTGGTAGTGGTAGTGGTTGCTTGGGAGGAGGTGGCTATGGAAACCTCTGGATGATTAGCGGTGCTGCCCGAGGCCGAGTTCAGGACACCTCCCACCAGCTGGGGGTTCAAGGCCATTAATGCTGAGGCCCCAGAGACAGCTGGGAGGAGCAGGGGGTTGGAAGTAGTGTCAGCGCCCGAAAAGCTTGGTATAGGGTTGCCCAGGGGGTTGGTTAAAAGGGCCTCCACCCTGCTGCTTTCTGACTGAGCGCTCGGCAAGTGGTCAGGCGGGGCTGTCATCTGCGTTACTGAGGGCAATGGGTTATTTTGCTGTTGCAGCAAATCTGAGATGGTCAGATTGAAAGATGGTAGGGGAAGCATGGCAGCTGCTTGGGCTTGGTTCTGGAGGAGGGTTGCTAGAAGCTGGAAATGAACAGGCTGTAATACCTGCCCGTCCATGTCACTGGAGAGAAAAGCTAAAGCAGCATTTACATTCGGGTTGAGCAAACCTAAAGGGTTGAGGTTGACCTCAGACTTGCCTTCTCCTGCTGAAGGCTGTAGTATATTTAATAGATTCTGGTTTAGGAGATGTTGCTGATTCACTGGCAAAGAGATAGGTAGAGAACTGAGGAGGTTTTGATTCAAAGAGTGTGGAAGATTGTTGTTTGAAGAGCTGTTCTGCGGAAAATGAAGCGAGTGTTCGTGGCCAGCAAAAGGGAAATCGCTCCCAATGGGCAGCTGGCTCGGAAGCGGGTTTCCAGCTGCAGTAGTGACTATCACACCATCCTGAAGCACAGATGTTGTCTTTGTGATGGCAGGTTGGCTGGTGCCAGCTATGGCTATCGACGATGACGGTCCTGAACCCCCTGCAACGCAAGAGAACAAAACTATTAAAGCAACACTGCCTGCTGGGAGACAATCATCGAAGTCATAAAGCAACCAGGCTAATCCAGCGAGTAATGTTTGGTACCCATGCACAGGAAAGAAAATGTTCTGAGCATCCAGACTGGAGTACTTTTAAAATATCAATGGACTGGTCATCAGCTACTTCAGACACTATGTGCTGTGCCACATGTCATCAGAAATTATTTAACTTTGCATGTGTATTTCCCTTAAATTTATCTGAGTGGGGATAGAAGAGGATTTCATTCATTACGTATTTTGACTAGTATAAACCTAAAAGCAACCATAACTTTAGAATCTATAGTTCGTCGTGGACCAGTACGAAATTAACTATTAGGAAGAAGGATCAATGGGAGACGTGAATGATGCTGGGTGAAAGAGTGCGAGTACGTGATCTAAATGCAGATGTGAACCTTACTGCTCTCCTACTTCCAGCTCTATTCCATTAATGGGGTTTTGGAGAATCATTATTTAAAGCATTATTTTGGGCTCCCAAAGAAAAAATACAACGATGATGATTACATGTCATGATGATGCCTATGATAAAATCTAATGAGCAAAATATATAATGGCCAAGGTAGGTTAGCAGACAAAAACCCTCCACAACTTATAAAGAAAAAAAACGTGAATAATTGGGGTGGTCCAGTCATACCCAGCATTTGGCATGAAAAGCCCAACTGGGTAGATATACTGTGAGGGGGTTACACGGAAAGAGGGAGACAATAATAAAGTTTTTTTGGGTACTTTTATACCCCTTTACCAAATCTGAAGTATAAAATAAATTATTCATTGTCTTAAGGCAGTCTTGAGCTGGCAGTGGCCATACGCAAAACACGTGTGAGAGGAGACTGGGAGAATGAAAGCAAGTGGAATTGCCTTGAACTACGCCTTTCTACTTTATTTATACCGAATCACTGGAGAACATTTAAGTGTTAAAATGATATACTTCATCTATGTAAAACTGTATAATTATAAATGTATTTCACTATGGTCTTGATGCAATAAAATCATTTTCCAATCTCAGCTGCCCTGCAAATATAGCTCATATGATAGAGATTAGAAGGTATCGATTATCAGCAAGTATCAATGATCATTTTTCTAAACAAATGCTATTTGAAAAGGGATATGCAACTACACTGCTAACAGCTGAATCACATCTTCACATCATTTGTAACTTCAAACACCATTTGTCCAGAACTGTCATGTTATGAGAACTCAGGTACAAAATGAACACAGTGCATGAGGCACCGCACTGAACTCGAGAGAGGAAAGATCACCCCCTCTCTCCCAGGTACCGTTCTCGCATTTCAGTCCAGAAATTAAACAGTAAGTTAACAAAAGATAAAGTCAGAGCAAGTTGTAACCACAAAGCAGAGGATATCCTGTTCTGCTGTGATGAGAAATATGTTAACAAAGCAATAAAAGTGGTTTCACGACAAGTACGTTTCTCCAGACAGCAATTCGGAAAAAAATCCCCAAATAAGCAGGTGAGGAACAAAACCCAACCACGCACTGAAAACAGACGTCCCTTCGGCTTTCCACTTGTGTTTAACCTTTCAGACCAGGCAGCAACAGCACCCGCTCTGTACCTGGACACAAACACCTGAGAAACCGGCACCTCCCGGCTTGCTAGCTCAGGAACGCAGACTGCCAAATTACAGACACCTTCCCAGTAAAAGTCAACGAAAAGCTGCTCATCAGACAGGCTGCTCCGAAATTATTCGAAGCTCAGGCGAAGCCAGGAACAGCAACCTTCTTGGTGGAGATGAACGAAAACTGCAGCTATGGCAAGCAAGTCAGTTTTCTGCCAATGGATCTGTCCTACTACTGGCCAATTCCAGAAAGAATTCCAGAAAGAATTTTGCTGTTTTTGTAAATAAGCCAATAATAAAACATAGCGGCATAACATACAGTTAAGCTCATCGTGTATGTTGGCCATTGATTTTTAACACACAGCTCTGGCTACTCAAATTCATTTACACAAATCCCACAGCACCTAAACTGAACTACAACTGCACATCTTCCTTTGTTTTACTAATCTCTGAAATATTATAAACCGCATTTTCAGAAAGTAATAGAAAAGTCTTTACAATCTTTGTGGCTAAAAGCAGATTCTTTTTGTTTGAGAAAACACAACCACTGACAATAGTTCCAAACTCTCGTGCCAGGTTTGTAACGGATCAGGACGCCACGGAGCCCACAGCGAAGCACGTTGTTCACTATGAGGTACCTGTTTGCTCACAAAAAAGGAGATTCTCAAATTTTTCTGTTTTGTTTAAATCAGTATCCAGAACTGACACTCCAAGGATTTAAACATTAGCAAAAATCCCAAAGACCAAACGACAGATTTAAGAAATACCGTTACACAGTCCTCGCCACGTGGTTTTAAGAGAAGACTCAGCTGCACCACTCAGCTGACAGAAGGTGGATGCCTACCGTACTTCAAAATACATAGGGCCTCTTCAATAACGTCGCGGAAAAATTGCCCACCGAAGCAAAACTCTGTCACTGCACTTCGAGACGCACTTAACGGGAGTCTCTCTAGTTGTAATCTAGTTTAAGACGGACCAGGTCATACCCGAACATCTTCAGATGGCTGCTCCTCCCACTTGTAAATGACATTCCACATCAACTCTTACTGTCATACAGAGAAAAACCGGCTGCCATCAGCGTGGCCTGACAGCCTGATACACTGGGCTTTCTGAGGTATGAGTTCATCTCAGGCAATATTTCTTTGGAACCTCTTTACTCCTGCAGTAAGGGAAAGACAGATCTACAAACTTCTTCCTCGGTGGCTAAGAAAGGCTTTGCTAAATAACAGAAATCACAGTCAATGTGTTCAGCAGCACATGGACAGATTTTTAATTCAGGCATGAGGAAAGCGTTCTATGTATAGAGCTCTCACAAATACAAAACCTAATTTTGGTATTTTCAAGGGGACCTAACCTCTGTTTCTAATGTATTTATGATCTTATTTGCCATTCCACTCAGGTAAATAACCACATGGAAGAGTATCTGGTGTGAAGCCAATCTCCAACTTGTAAAATGGCTGCTAGGTTTTTGCCAAACACTGCTCTGATGTCTATCCCCCGTCAAACACCGCTTCTGGAGATCTAACCTGAGAGGTCTCGAGCGCATTCAACACTTGCCCTTTCTCCAGATTAATTAGGCAATTAATTAATTGCTACTGGAGGAAAAAAACCACGATAGATTCTGAGTGGGAGGAAGAAAACGTGCCCTTATTTCAATCCAGACTTGAGAAGTTTGGGTGTTGAAGAGGCGATGAGCAGCCAGACTTCAGCAGAAAAAGAAAAAAAAGGCAAATATTCCCACCCCAGCTTCTGTTCAACTTGCCTCACAGAAAGACATAACAGGAATTGGTATAGAAAAGTCCTAAATTAAATAATAGCTAATACAATTTTTACAACTGCTTTCTGGGACAAATCTACCTCCAGCAACAGCCTGAATTGCTGGAATATGATTTCTGGGTCTCCTCCAAAACACCATCTCCATCAAGTCAATAATTCAGACGAAAAAATGCACGCACACCCGTTCTCATTAAAATATAGTGGTGCTAGACATCTTCTGAATGCTTGGCCCCAACTCAAAGGACGAAATCTCTATTGTTTATTTCTTGCCTTTTATAAAACATGTACAATTCCCATAACTGTGATTGATAGCGCTGCATCAGCAAAGTGGAGAATTCCACCTTCCTCTGGGAGGACCACGAGAGCCCTCAGAACCATCCTTCCCCAGCTACAACACAAAATCTCCAAGATCCAGAGTGAACACGAGCAGCCCCAGGTGTTCGACTCGCATGAAGACCAGGTGTGATGAGAAGACCGTGATGCCCAGCATCAGCACCATGAAGATGTAAAGAGTTCTGTGAAACCACAACGCACCTCATCATAGCCACCGTATAAGCTACGCTGCGAGTACAAGAGAAGAAAAGTCCTAGTAAGGGGCCTGTCCTTCCAAATCAGGCTGGAGCACCAAAGCTGGACCTGGCTCTGGATGTCCTTCGCGGTCTGTCCTTTTTCTGAAGTGATATCGAGACTCGTACACCGTATTTACTAGAGTGTTCAGAGAGGTGAGGAAGACAGTGGAAACCAGATGGTGGATGTCAGCTGAGAAAAGACCCCTCCACCAACGAGCTGCCTTGGCCAGCAGTGCCGTAAGGCAAGTAGGACTGCGGTTCTGATGACCTGCACTGCCTTCAGGCCTGGAGAAGGACGATGGCCAGCACAGCAGATGACGTGCCGCAGCACCAAAGAGCTTCGACAGGGTAGTAGCTCACCCAAAACCTCCCCACGGAACCGTTCATCACTACTGCATCCAGGCTCCAAGATGACAGTTTTGATGAGGAACGTGGAAGGGAGTTGAAAGCTCAAAGGAAATCGCAAGTTTGATTCCAAGTTTCAGAAAAATGTGTTATTTCGAATTCTGGAAGCCCTCAGCATCACATGTCAGCTCAGTAAACAACAGTCCTTAATAATCAGAAGCTCTCAAGAGTGAAAGTAGAAAGAAAAAAAAAGATGAAGGAGTTAGACTAAAAGCCATAAAAGCCTAAGACAAATGCTGGCTTCCAGCTCCCGCAGATGCCGACGTCTGCCAAAAGCTCCTTTGCCAGTCGCTGAGCAAAAGGAGCAGTCTTTGTAATGCAGTGAAAAGAAATATCCAGAGTGCCAAAAAATAGATCTATTGTTCTCTTAGAGGGTCAAATAAATGTTTTGGAAGTAAATAAATGGAAATTGAATGGGATATACATTTAAAAAAAATATTACTTTGTGTGCTATAGTATTTTATTTATGAACATTTTTATTTCGTTTTCTTTTCAAAGCAGGTTTATTTTCCTGTGTGGATTTTATCTGTATTCCATTTTTCAAAGTACTGCTTGACAGGTATTCTTAAGCAGATGCAAGAAAATAATGGGTGCTATGAAATCAGTTTGTGCTAGAGAAGATTCACTCTTTTTGCTCAGTTAAAGTAACAGCATTAGAGCAGAAGACTTTTGCCATTCAGACCTCAGCGCTGCCCTGCCACGACAGGCAGGAACACATCTGCTGCTGCTGGGACGGCGGGATCTAGCCAGAGGTCTACCTTGTTTTAAGGCCCGGTTCTAAACAGTATGAAGGTTTGAATACTACGAAGACTTGGACAGCAAGCCTCCGTGGCTGTCCCCAGAGAGACGAGCTACTGCTTTCAAACTAAACAAAAGGAGAGAGCCAAAGCCCGTATGTCAGTTCTGCAGCGGAAGGAGAATTGTGCCTGCATAAAAACACGTAGGAACAGGAATGGCTTCACATGCTGGGAGCAGTGCTCAGCTTCCTCGTAAACCAAACATTTCACACTGAAAGCAAATGACTGCAGTCTTCCTAGATACTAAAAATACTTCTACCCAATTAAAGAATGTTAACTATATATGCATTTCCTAAAAAACTGCAGTTACATATACCAATTCGAAAATTATAATGGAAATAATATTTTACAATGCATTTCTCTGTAAGAAACTATCCATTATGTATCCTAATATTTCAACGGTCTCAACAGTACATTGCTGGCATTTGCATAATAAAAATAACCAATAAGACAGGTGTATTAAGTACTTTGCAAAGTGCAGAACTCACCCATTAGGCACTGACATCTAAAACATTTTTCCAGTTGAAAACAAATGAGTATATGAGACATCTTCTCAATTCTTCTTTTTCTGCATATTCAGTAAAAATACATCTAGCTTTATATTTGCTTTGTTGCTTTTTAAATTTAGAACATTTCAAGTTTTCGAAACCCTTGTCAGAAACTCCCATCCAACTCCCTGGTCACATAATGAGCTTCTTCCCCAAACCACCACCACCTCCCTCCTCGCCGGGGGTAAAGCTCCGTAGCTCTGCAGAAGAAATCTGCAAGAGCCTTCCAAAAAGATCCACCGAGAGTGGAGAGAGGGAAATTTCACTGCATACCTTGCCCTGAGATTATGAAGGTGTGAAAGTACAAAAGATCACGTAGGCATTGTCACGACTACCACATCTCAACAGGTTTGTGGAACTGCTCCTGCAGAGGGTCACCAAGCCGTGCTCAAGGCCCCTAGAAGGTACCCCAATACTATTAGGAAGTAAGAATTAACATCAACTTAGAGGTACGAACACGTAGTTTACACCAGTGGCAATATGTCCAAACCAGCGATTTTAAGAGGCTTAACTTTCACAGAAGCACAATCGCTGATGGAAGCGATAGGACCTCGCATCCCTTCAAAATCTGGGACAAGATGTTCCTGCTGTAACTACGTATTCCATCACTCGCCTATAAACTTAGAACCGAGAGCTATACATTTTTATAATTACATTCTCTGCTTTCTTTTTGGAATGGGAAACATTTAAGATATTTATCTGGCATCACATTTATTATAGTGCTTTCAATTCCGAAGAAACCATAATTCAGCAGTTAACCGCAAACTACTGTCAGTTGTTCTCCTTATCGAGATCGGGCGCTCCCTTGAGACAACCGAGAACTCTCGACCAACAAATCAAACATCCCTCTCAGCCCAGCAGAACCAGCTACAAACCCGGACTCCTCTCATACACAACACCCCGTCTGCACAGCACGTGCTCTCCCGCGAAACGGATTTCAGTGCCCATCCCTACGCTCATCGCTGTCGCAGCGGAGCGCATCGCTCGCCTGCCGGCGGCCTAACGCTGCATCAGCGCAGGGCTTTTTCTACTTATAACAAAACAGCTGTAGTGTTGGCCCTGTTCTTCATAGTGTTTTTCAAACTCCTGCTTTTACAGATTATTTTAAAGATGAAAATGACTGAGGACTACGGCATGCAGTCACTGCGTCGCCTGAAACGTGACTTAGCCAAGAACGAGTCTGTAAAAGTTTGGGGGCAAGAGCAAAAAGCCCAAAGCAGTTTCTAGGACAACAGAAATGCTTAAAATTTGGCTTTTAAAAAAAAAAAAACCTGATAATTTTGGTCTCACCTCTTCTCCTTGCCCCTGTCTTCTGACTTCTGCAAGTTACCATCACCGCTGTTTTTGAAATTATTTTGGGAAAAATATTCTTCTGTGCTTAGAGCAGAAAGCAGAAGCAGGTCCCTAGTAAAATCTGTCAAGACACCATCCCACAAATGAAGGAACAGCCTTTCAGTATTCCCTCGGTGCTGGCACTCCGTCTGATCTCGCCCTGTATCATTCCCCCTTTCACAGTTGTGGGAGACGCGCTGCAGACGAGGTAAAACATTTCACTGCAAATTTGGGAAACTAAAAATTCAATTAAAAGCATTCTTTCTTTTAATAATTTCTTTCCGCACTCCACCCTCTAGCAAGTTTTGGAGTTGTCCACCGCTTCTGCTTAAGAATATTTTCAGAAGATGTGGAGAGCTAAATAAGTATGGGAAATCTCATACAACTAATTAATTTTTTGTTCACAATCGTATCTTTAATAACATAAGACTCATCTTTCTGCGTTATTATTATTTTTTACAAAACCTTAGCTTTTATTAACATACATTCCTAGCAAAATGTACGACAGTTAAAGCACTAACCAGGTAAGAGTCCGGTGAACTAAAAGCCGGCAAGTTACTGGCAAATTCCAAGTATACGACACAAACCAAAGAGCACAGGAAAGCCCCCAGCTGCGTGTCTAAGCAAGCGACGTGCTCGGTAAGCGGAGCTCCGCAGAGCTGCGCTTTTAATCTCGGTATTTATCTGGGAAGTAACGCCACCGCGGCTCCCAAACTGGGCCCCGGGCAGCGGGTGAGGGCGGAGTACAGCTAACACACATCAAGTTCAAAGATGAAGACGCAGGATGTGGCCGCGACGCTGAGGTCTGCGTGGCTGCACACGTTTCACGACGGAGCCTCGCGCTTGGAGCACGTGCCCCGGGACGCGGGAGCAGCAGCACGTGATCCCACCGCAAGCCTGGACAAGCCGG
>Ga0181612_107886_pt1 | contig 20350 bp, 12 predicted proteins | sample HoacroProtozoa21_FD_119630 | JGI IMG/M metagenome (GOLD analysis project Ga0181612, IMG submission 119630) | Hoatzin crop microbial communities from Cojedes, Venezuel. Combined Assembly of Gp0051906, Gp0051904, Gp0051908 | reverse complement strand
CGCCCCGCGCGCTCCCCCCTCGGCCGGGCGCCCCCCCCCGCCCCGCCTCAGGCGGGCTCCCCGCATCGGCCGTCGCCCGTCCCGCCCCTATGAGGCGTTTTCCCTAGGGGAACATCGGCTCCGTTGAAGGGACCCACGGGCAGTGGTCGGCGGGGCGCCGAGCAGCCCGTACCGAAAATCCTACCGCGCGCCCGGAGAGGCGAGGCCTTCGCCCCGCAGCCGAACCGTCCCTTCGTTCGCGATTTAACTTCTCGGCGGAAGGCGGGTCCAGCCACACTCGGGACGTCGTCAGATGCCGGTCCTCGGCTAGGGGTCCGTGTTGAGGCACGCTGCCGAATTCCGGTTCCCAACTCGTCTCCCTTGCGCACCGCGCCCGAGAAACTTGGAAGCCGACCTCCTGAGCTCTGCTGGACCTGCGACTCCAGATACAGACAGCGAGATGAAGGCAGGAAGGCACGCACAGCGTTACTCACTTCCTTAAAGGCAGCTCCGCGACGAGCTGACCAACTGCTGCTGCCCCTCAGCACGGCCAAACGCCTTCAGTGCGTCTCCAGCGTTTCAAAAATACTTAAACCTGCACAGCAGAGCAAGCATAGACAATTATAGCGTTAGTTCAGTGTCAACAGATACTCACATGCTGGTGTGCGAGCATATGAAACATACAACCAGTATTCGGCAGGACAAGAAAAATCTCTTCAACGACTCATGCAGTAAGACTTCATTAAAAACTGAACCGCTCCACAGGCTGGTCTGAAATGGCAAGAAATACAAGGCAGCTGTACGCTGTCAAATAATCCAGCTAATTTATAACTTGAAAGCATCATTAAAAAAATAGTTTTTACTTTCACAAACTTTTCCCCCCATGTTTAAAAACGTTTTAAAAATGAAACTTCAAAAAAGTTTTAAAAATGAAACTTTCTGAAAAAAGTTTTAGTAAAAGCTATTTTTTAATGAAAACTTCTGTGGTATTTTTAATCATATACTGTATAAAAATGTGAATATTTTGCACCCTTCAAAAATCTGTAACTTTCTCAAAAAATACAGGTATCAGCTGGGAAATTAGAGTAATGCTCTCAAAAACAAATCTGGAGAGCATTTTTCAATGAGAATACTGCACCAAAACATGGTATTTTCAGAGTTTTACAGAAGGTGTGTCACTGGTGTGTTTACATGTGAGCCAGAGTAATTTCTAATTTCATAAATGGATTCGTTCTCTGGAACTAATGAAAACAGTGAAAAATGTTTTATTAAAATTCTCAGTCAGTGGATCTGACTAACTACAGGTAGCAATCTCCTGAGAAAGTAATTCCCACCTTTAGGCCCATTTTTAGAAGGAAAATTTTTTTACACATTTTCATTTTACTCCATGAAGTGGAAGTGCAAACAATAAAAACACTAGGATGAATGCAGTGAACAGATTTGCACCCTTATTTAAAATTGCAGCTGACCTAGAGTCAGAGTTGCAGCTATTTGATCCTTTGAAATTTTATGTAGAAAGGAAGAAGCAAGGAGTCTGACATGCAGTTCCTCTAAATAGAGCTCAGTTATTAGCCCTAGTATCAGCAGGACAGAGGCAAAAGTGGTGTGCCCAGGAAAAGATCCATGACATCATAAAATTAGGGGTTTTTTTTAATCATGTAGAACAGCTATTCCAAAAATACTCTGCCAAGAACGTTTGCAGGCACTTACCTGGCAACTTGGATTTACACGAGGAGTTTCACTGCACGTGCCTGAAAAGTTTGACAGCTTCTCACCATAGTGAAAGTTGTGTTGATTCCTAAGTTTTCCTGGAAAATGAAACCCATGCCTGCTTGTAGTCCAACTGCAACCACTGCAGAGCCTTACTGAGGCCACAGCTGGATGTCTGAGCCTCGCCAGCACATCCACAGTAAAAGCAGTGATTCCAACAGGACCAGCTGCAGAGCTGCACGGATAAAGCAGTGAAAAATAAATTTAATTTGATTATAAGACTCGTTTTCACTTTTGAGCTACTTACGCACAGTTAAAGAACTATACCCTAAACAATGAATGAAAATCTAGGAACTCAGCAGGACTCTCACCTTCAGCTTCTATGATGCCTGTCAAGATTGCACGGCATTAGCCTGTCCCGAGTGCGCACGCACTGGAAATTTAGGCTTGGCTGTAGAACTGGCTGTACTTGAGCTATGAAATGCACCAGCTACAGCGTTAGAGGAGCAGAGCACTCGGGTCATGCAGCAAATGTCACTGCTTGTAATATCGAAACAAGCCCCCTGCACTACGAATGTCACAGCACAATCCTGAAATGATTCAGCCGCTCCGGGGGTTTCTCAGCAGCACGTTTTCCAACCCGCTCCTAGCCCTTAGCCTCCATGGTAAGGCTGCCAAGTTATTAATATATCTGTGCATTATAAGGATATCTAACTTCAGGAAAGGACCGCAGTCTGCAGTTTGTTCCATGGAGTGCACAGCTGGCCACTGGCCTACTGCTCTCCGAGATCCTTGGTAAGAGAAGACTATTTGGAGAAATACCTGTTTGATTAAAAGCGTTTAATTTGTCCGTTCCATCAGTCAGAGGCTCTATGTCTTAAAAGATGGGTTGGGGTACAAAACACAAGGCCTGTGCCTATTAAGAGGAAAATGCAAGTCAGAAATAAACCAAAAGGAGATGCATCAGATGCATGAAATTTTCTTCAGGAGAAAGCTTTTTGTATATGACTGAATGGCTCAGTCTTATACTTTAATACACAGATTTGAGAGTTCTTCCATTCTACAAAGTAACTTACCATCTAAAGTTGTCACATGACTTCGGCAAAGAAAGACTAAACTTAAGTAATGGTAGTATTTTAACATTCTTTCTAGTTACATCCTTTGTGTATTCCCGCCCTTTTTCAAAACTAGGCAGGGGTAGTGCTAATTAAAACAAAACCAAGGTTATTCCCCTGTTTATTTAAACTATTTCTAAGGCTCTCACTTTGACCCTGCTAACTCTTCAAGCGCTTCACTTCTTCCAACTGAGTCAGGAAAACAAAAGCCACAAAGAAAGCGTTTGCAAATCCAGTGATTATGGTTGACAGGACCAGAGGCCATGAGCACACTCCGAAACACGAAAAGTTCCCTCTGAACATCAGGATACACTTTTTCACTGTGAGGGTGGCTGGGCACTGGCACAGGTTGCCCAGGGTGGCTGTGGAGTGGCCATCCTTGGAGATACTCAGAAGCCATCTGGGCATGGTCCTGGGCAGCCGTCCCTAGGTGGCCCTGCTTGAGCAGATGGATGGGTTCTGTGATACAGCTAATTATCCCAATCTTTACAAATACAACTCTATCCACTGACTAATTGATGTTTCTTTCTTGAGATTTAGATTTTCTCCTGAATCCGAAAACCAAAGTGACTAATTTTTAATTCTTCTAGTTCTGCAAGATGGATGAGGAGTCTGCTCTTACAGACTCGACACCACACATTTTGGGGCTTTGGAGGCTGAAATCACCTGCATTCTACTAAGTACTTACCCAGATAGTCACAGGCTGAGAACAACCCTGGCAGTGAGGAGGAATGGGGCTCTTCCAGGAATTCTTTTGGTGTCGAATTTATATATAGACGGAAGGTCTTGAAACAACTTCTTTCTGAACTGCTTCTCTCCCTTTTCCTTTATGGCTGCACTATAGCAAGAGTGCCAGTGAAAGAAAAGGTATTGGACTGCTTATTTCTGCAAAGTATCTATATTTTTAAGTCCTTCTTTCCAATACCAGTCACTGCTTTTTCCTCTTTCCAGTCAATATCATCCCCCACCCTCAAATCAAACACCCCAGAGCTGACATGATGAGAGAAAGGCACAGCAGAAACAGCAGAATGTAGTTTAGATCATATTCCATTAATACCTTTAGCTTTTTTCTAATTTAAGTTAGAGGATTTTAAAACAGTTGTCAGCCATGGGTTCAGAGCTATCATTGTAGAATTCAATGTATTTTGCAGTACACTGTAGGTTAATGTTTAAGTATTGAAAGAGGAGTGGAGGAGGACAGCACTATTTTTGCATGCAAACAAAACAGTGAAGTCGCTTCCATGCGTATGTGGAAATGCCAACTCAAAGCCATTCCAAACTGACTGTTATCACTCAGAAACCACATGCCCAGCCTCGGAACAAAGAACTATAAGTGCCCTATGCTTACTGGTAAAAAAGTAGTATTAGGAGTTATTCAGAACCCGTAACTTCAATACAGACATGAGACAAATGAGAGAACATAATACTGGCCTACGAAGTCAGAAGTGGCACGGAGAAAACTAGAGAATAATTGTTCACTATTTCTTCCAATGGAGGAACGAGGAGGCACCAAATCAAACTGGCAGATCGCAAAGCAAAAAAGAGCTACTTTTACACACATGCAACTAAGCTGGGGAGTTCATTGTCACATGAAGCTGTACATATTTCCATAAACCCCAAAAGTAATTAGCCTAATTAGGGGAAGAAACTCCTTTCTAAAATTATTTAAGGCAGAGATATCACCCCAATTTAAAGTCTGCGTAGGCTGGGGGAGCATACCAGAAAGCATTATCGCATCCATGCTTGCCGTGTCTTTACATTTTTCCATTAGCCAATACCCACTGCTGGAGACTGAATATTGGTCACTTCAGCAAGCAGAACATGCGATCACTAATCTGTGCCTTTCATCCCAAACCCTTCCCACTTCCTGCAGAAATACATGTGCAAGTGTTCCTCCAGATTCCCTCTAATCACGTATTCCTTATCCCACTACAGACCTACAGACCGCAGGCTTCCTGTACAAATAGCTCACAGGCTTACGAAGGGTGAGGGAACTGTGGGAAAAGGCTTCCCAATCTGAAGTAAAAAAAATAAAAAATAAAAAAATACTGCTTTACTATTGCTGTGGGTACAAAAGCAAGAGTTAGGACAGAACTACTATTGCCTTTTCTGTCCTGTTCCCCCGAGCATCTGACACTTTAAAGCTCTTACACAAACGAGTGTTACCATTAGGTCAGCACCTGGCAAAGCTCCATGGAAAGAGCAGACAAGATATTCAGCAAGAAGTGACAAGACAGTTGTCACCCCTGCCTCCCTCCCGTTTTCATCAAATCAGTAGGGAAACGCTGGAGAAAACAGACTCCTTCACATCCTAGTGCATTCTGCCTTACGAGGAGGACTCGTGCAAGAGAACTGCAGAGAGCGTTCCTCATCGGTATCCATCTTCGAAACATCTCAAAGTCATCTCAGGACTGTAGTGCTACCCTGTCCACTTGCGCAGTGCGAAGTAGCCAAGTGCTGAATCTGCAGCTCACCGAGTAGAGCCACCAGTGAAAGTGTCGATGCAGAACTTACCGCTGCATTTAGATCTTCCTCTGTCCTGGACACCCATCCAGCCCTGCCCTTACATCGCCATACAGCAGTCCTCAGACATCTCCCCGTCCTGACTAGCAGCCACTGGGAGTCCAGTACCTGGCACGCTTACAAAAGCCAACTGAAGCATGGAACAAAAGGACCCTTGGGATCATCTAACCCCACGCGAGTTGCTTTGTGTGTTAAGCCCACCTCCAAAGGCAGACAGCACATCACTAGGTCACAGAATATTCTCCCGCAGGTCTGGGCATCTTTCCCAGGAGAGTGCAGCACACCACAGACACAGTGCCCACAGCCATACGGGAGATGGGACAGGTCATGGGCTGTTCTCCAGCCGTAAGGCAAACACGGACAGCACAGCTTGCATTGCCACAGCTCAGCTCTCATCCACCTTAACCTCTAAACCATGCCCAAATCTGACATGTGAGAGAACACTAGCTGGTCCAGGCTTCAGCTGTCAGACTGTACTAACCCTCAGCAACATGGATGATCAGCTGCCAGTGATCAGGCTTACATCCCAGGCCTATTTAGTTGACTAGTAATGACATTGCTAATTACTCAGGAGGGAGAGTGTCTGATGCAGCAGTTGCAATACACAGCTTTCAGTGTAAGTGTTCCAGGCTACTTAACATGTAACCAAACAACCTAAAAACCCTTTCTAGCATGGGTGAGCCCCAACAACCTTGTGTCTTCAAGGTCCTTTGTAAGAACAGAACAATCTCCCCTCCCCCACCCTCTTACAGTCCTTGCCAGACACAAGGCAGAAGTGACCGCACAAATGCAGCATTTCTGCAGATCCCAAAGGCAGACAATAAAACCTTTTGTATATTGCCTTTTTTTTTTTTTTTTGTTTAAGATGCCTGTAGTATGCTGTGCTAAGGGAGTTCTCATTTACAGCACAAACACCAGACCAGAGCACAAGCACGAGGAACCAGTACCTCAGGCTCTGCTTGCTGCTTTTCAATAGTCTTCTTTTGGAAGATCTACTCCACCCTTTTAGACAGGCCTTGAGAGATACTAGAATTGGATCTTAAGCTAACACAGAGCTTCAGCCCCTGTAAGTTTGTCCTTTCCCACTTGTGTAGCAGTAACCAGGTATCTCCTCATTGTTTTGCACAGGGCAGTGCAGGCATCATAACCTGTTCTCAAACCTGAACAAATCTTGTAATTTAATATGGTACAACTAATACAGCTGCATTATGCTGCTAGAAGTAATAATTTAGTTCTTTAGGGAAGCAAAGTTTTAATTTTACCTAGCAAATGGGCACTAGAATAAATTGCTATTTTGTGACCTGAAAAGGACATATGAAGAACATCATGCTTTCAGTCTGACTTCATAAAATAAAGTGTCTGTTTTATCCTGTAAAAACATAGTGTTTTTTCTTTTTTAAAGTTTAGATCTTAAAAGTAGCAGCTAGTAAGAACAATTACAGGGAAGTTTCATTCTGAAAACTTAAATCACAGTCAAGTATTCAAAAAACTTTTATTGGTTTATGACCAGTTAAATGTATGGCTAATAAACCTGTGAATGTGTTTACTGTTGCCACATTCAAATGAACCAACACACTTCTAGCAGCTCTTGTGTTCAAGTGGAGTCACATACCAACGGACAGCATGTTTGAAGGCATGTATAGCGCAGTAAGAGGCATCAATGCAACTGTGTAAGAATATACATTTTTACTGCCAATACATCAGTTTAGTTCCAGCAGGATCAATATAGGGATCTGAGCACATCCATAAAAAAATTGTTAAAATCACTGATGACAGTTAACTGCAGATTTTCTAAATTCTTTCATACCCTTCCAGTTCAGGTGCTTTTAGATTTTACTGCCACATCCACAGCAATAGTTTATGTCTCTCCAAGAAAAACTACAAAAAATTCTTACTCAAGAGATCTTCTCATGTATATCTCATGTATACTAAAAGGTAAATGTTTGTAATGTAGTGCCAACATTTATTTTTAACATCTTTAAACTTCTATTAAAAGATCAGTCCTGGCTAGTAAATTTGATGCATAAAATATGTTAACCAATTTCAGATCAACAGATCTGCTGAGGCCAAAAGAGGCGGTAAGCGACAAAGCAGAAGAATCTCTTAGTTGAAAATGTTATGAACTCCCCCAGTCTAAGCACACCGTGGAAAAAAATTCGAACCAGAAATAAGACAGTGAGCCTATTAATATAGAAACTTTTGTTAGCTATGCACATTTGATGCAAATACCTTTCGAAACCAAACATGAGACATTCCCGGTGTAGCAGTTCACCTGCTTTCTATAGCTCAGTGGAGGTAACACAGATGGGCTCTTCCACCCTCAAGCTAATGGCAGTAGCGCTGATAACTCATTAGCATTTCCTCCCAGGCTCTTTCTGCCTCCTCAGCTGATAGTCACATTTCTTAGCAAGCAACCAGTCTATGCTCCCCAGCAAAGACTGCTAAGTTCATATTAAGGTTAAATCCCAGTAAAAGGGGAGAACTGTCTCAGCCAACCACAGAAAACAAGTATCTCATGGATAACCTTCTGTGGCTTGGCCCAGGACAGAACTTTTTTTATATGAAACCTTAATCACCACATTTCTGAGAGGTAGGATTAGACTGTATATGAAATAAAACACCCCTGGAATTTTTTAAAACCTCTTCATTACACTCCTGCTGGAAGCTCTAGCAGAAGCTCAGAATGTTTGCTTCCAGGGCCAGATGCCAGTTCTGCTGATACTTCTTTTTGCTGCCGCTGTAGAATAGGCTATCGTCTTCACAGAATTTCCGCCTTTTTCATCAAATTGAGGTGCCTGCTTCCTAGCCAGCCTTCAAAAGAGTCAAGGAGAGAACAAGTTCAACAGAGCCTTTTTCTGCAGAACTGAGATCTTTCTGAACAAGATGAACAGTTACAGTTCTTCTGAGAATACCATACAAAGAAATATAGCTAATTTTTAGCCCTGTTATATTAACTGTGAGTAGAAAAGATCTTTACTTAAAAGTAATACTCCTGTTCCACATTTTTCTAACTGCTACTTCATTGTCTGGAACTTTCCAGCTCAGAGAGCCCAGTATCAACACTGAAACGGGGAAGGTTGTATTTCCCTTCCACATCAGAAACAACCCGGAGCCTAGCTAGCTGTCATTCCTGATAGATTTTCAATTTAGCTAATCAGTGACTCTTATTTGCAGACTGTCCCTGATTTCTGAAGAGCAAACAACAGCTGTCAAATCACATCAATTACAGGAACCAGTCTTGTTTTTACAATTCAACAGGTGTTCGAATTTGATTATTATATCCTGGAGTCCCAGACACAAAAATTTCCCAGAGGCTTTTTTTCTTTCTTTCACTGAAGTTTCATATACTATTGCTCTTACAACCCTTCTGGGATTAATACTCAATGGATACATAGGAGTCTCTTGTAATGTATTTTTGCCTTGGTTCATGGGATGTTTAATGCATAATTCTGGGGAAAGTAATATAGGACTACTACAGAAGAGGAGGAAGAGAATCTTTAGGAGGCTGGAAGGATCGGAGCTGAGGACTACACAATAGTTTTGGACACCAAGGTCCCAACTTTGGCCCAGAGTAAGAAAGCATGATCTGCTCTACCTGTATTAATTATAACTTTAGGAAAGATCAAATATGCATACCCATTTCATCAATTTAAAAGCAATTTCCTAGTTGAAAATGAACGAGATTTCCTAGTCACATTTCAGTGAAAAAATCACAACTAGAAAACCCAAACTTAGCATTTAGGGAAAAGCAGCAAATAAGACGAAGAGGCGAAACACCTCCAGAAGTGCTACCTCAGAATAACAGAATACTCCTTAATGGTAAGAGCGTTTTCTTCTTACAGGTAGGTGAGGATACAATACAGTGTCATTATAGGCAACCATCCTGGTCATTGCCAAGTTTCTCCAACCCAAAACAGAAGCTGAGCAGCTTTTTCCTTTGAAAGTTAGTGCAGGCAGGCAATAGCCATCACGGAAACAACGTCCTTACGCCACAGCTCACTAATGACATATCACTCACAAAACCATATGCATAGCTGTGGCAGAGAACTTGAAATTTGAAATCCAAAGGGCCAAAGTATGGTATCACCCACAGTACATCACAGCATCAGAACTGCTGCCCTGAGGCCAGAGCCTGGGAGCACTACAGGGCGTTTAATTTCTGAGGGTAGGAAATGAGGCTGGTGTCACTGGAGAAGATGTCATAGCATGGACTTTGAGCACAAAAGTCTTTATTCTCAACTTTTCCTTTTTGATTCCTTTGAAGATCTTCTAGTAAGTATTTGACTTTTTACTCCTCTAATATTCTAAGACTCAATTAGCACTTAAGTCATCTAATATCCAAATAGCCTGACTGCAAGTCTTCTGTGCAAAGGCAACCCTTTCCTTACAGGACAACCTCCTCTCCCTATGGGAAGTCATAGGGGCTATAGGCTGCCACATTCTGGCAACCCTAAGAGGTTTAAGTCTTCCTTAAGAAACATACCCTCAGAAATAGGGGGAGAACATCTAAAAGGATGTTTCTCCTCCTAACATCTTATTAGGCAGTAGCACCGGTCATCTTCAGTTCTTGGTAATTTTGGATTCTCACAAGAACAGGCGAGGTCTCCTCACATCTCTCCAAATCAGTGGAACTCCCATGTTCCTTCATATTTGTAAGCTCAAAACTTTGGACTTTCCTATATCCAGCAGGATTCATAATGGGGCTGCACTTTTATAGAAAATACATCTCAGTTGCTACAATTGTTCAGTCTTGCTTTTCTGATTAGAAACCCCTATAAACTACATGAATCTCCTAGGAGAAAGTATTCATACAATTTCCAGTCATCTTGTCACAGCAGACCAAAAAAAATGAAAACACACAGCAAAACACCTTGCAGCCAACACTGCCAAATGGTCATCATATAAAGATCCCTTTACACAGAAAAAAGGGTTCTCAGCAGCCCTTACAGCCTGTACCTCAAATCAGCAGAAACTACGCTGAACAGGATTTCACTAGCAACAGAACTTGAGTTCAAGTACACCTAAATGAAGACAAGCCAATTCTGGCAACTGCAGGAGTACTTCTTCAAAAACATGTTTTCAAAAACCCAGATACTGTTCATTGCCACAAAGTTTTTTCAGGGGGAACATTCTCAGCGCTGTGATACCATTTATTATAAAATACTATTTTAAGATGTTGTGAAGGTAACTCCTGTTCCTGCCGTTAAACTTATTTTATATTATGTGGTTTATAATCTGTAAAACAGGAAGAGGGGGGAGCATTAATTCCCACAAACCAAACCTCTTTTTTTTGTTTGCAATAGCAAACAGGTAACTTAAAATTTTCAGAACAAGAAACAAACTAAATAATCCAACTACTTGCAGAAAATGTTTATTCTAAGATACACTGGGGAATGAATAAGCATACTCTGAACTGTTTAACTTGAAGTCCAAGTGACATTAAGAACTGCCACTCGCTGTGTTTCAATATATTGTACTTTTCTGATGGAGTGTAAGAAATTAAACTAAGACAGTGAAGCAATTTGGTTTATTTTCTGCTGCAGAAAATGACCTAACTGCTAGACACAGAGCTAACACACTTAAGAGTTTAAATCTCAGGTGTTTCTTTCGGGACTCTCTGGTATCTGCAACATCACTCGTTCTGACTGAAAAAGACAGTAAAGGCTAGGGCAAATAATTTCCTATTTTGTCACAATAACAAAGTACACTGATTTAATGGTAGCTGTATATTCCTCCTCTTCAGTGATCTTAAGATGATTTAAAAATACTACCTTTACTTTTCAATCAACTTAGCAGTTTCAGAGTAAGGCCTAAGCATTTATTTCAGTCCATTCATCTCTTTCTAGCTTCTTTCCACATATACAAGATACCTTTATTTTAGAACAGATTTTAATCACTCTTCACCTGCAACAATAAAACCAGTACTGTCATTGCTGGGACTGTTACTTCAGTTACTGAGAACTCCAAAAAAAATAGCAGTTACTAGTCTGGTGAGAAGCCTGAAGTGTAGCTCAGGGGTACTGAAGACAAGCGCACACACCAGTATTTCAAATTTTCACCTCCAACATAGCTAATCAGTAAAGCTGGCCTAGCACCGGGGCCTTAACTGTACTCCACTTACTACTGTTTTCATTAATGAGTTGAAAGCCACACTGGCTTCAAAGAGGGGAAAAAAGCTTTTACTTCAAGCTCCTTCCTAAGCCCCCTTCCCCCTGCAGTTATTAACATACACGCTACTTCACATTTTACACCTCCCATAACATTCATGTTTCACATCTTTTTAAATGGAGACAGGTTGTAATTGCCAAGTATTATTCAAATACAAATAAAAATCTCCTCAGGAAATTCCCAAGCAAACTGCTGGAAAGGCTCTCTATACTTCTGCTGTTTCTCATACCAGTCATCCTCAGACAGAATACTGAGCGAGGCAGACTTTGTCCCGCTCAATACAGCCATTCTTCCCAGCATCAAACACCACTTTGTCCTCCGGAGCCCGCAGGAAGTCTGAGACAATGGCAGAGAAGTACTGTCTTCATAGCCATGATAGCTCAACTGGACTGTCAACTAAAAAGCCACGGGATGTTTGAAAGAAAATGTAAGTCATCATTTTAGTTTTACTTCTCCGGTATATATCCTCTGAAGGAACGGATAAGGGCAGACAAACAAAAATGCCTGCAATACCAGTTCTGATAACAAAAAGTAGAGAGAATGTAAATCATTGGACAGACATTTACACAAGATACAAAGGCCTCCATCTGTATACACTCCACTCACCTGAAATTACCTTTTATCTGTTAAATTCACTCATACTCCAGATTAACTCAAATTTTGTCCTCTGAACTGTGCGAGAGTGTGCGGAACTACTGACCCAAACTCAGGGTTAAATACTCTCCAAACTAGAGAATAGCTTTCCTTGGGCAAAGTCTAACGCTTTGCTTACTCTGATGTGTCCAGGTTTGACCATCTTAAGGAGTCCCTCTCGCAACTGTTATTTAATCTCAATGCCTGTTTTTAATTGGTAAAACCCATACTCAAGCTTTATATGGCAAGTTTACAGAGTTAAGAGCTTGCTCTCACTGCAAGGCAGCAACCTCGGTGCAACTGGCACAGGACACAGCAGCAACCGAGGCAGCACGCTCCTCTGCAGGCTGGTTGCCCGACAGTACTACTCACACCGAGTTTTTCCTCACTAGGATCTGCTGCTTCAAGCAGGCTTCACACCAGCGAAGGCATTCACACAGGAGCCCGGGTGCTGTGGTGAGATAACTGCTGCTAGCTTAGTTTCACCCCCTTGCAACTGCAGACCTACAGCCTCCATCGGCAAGACAAGTTCTTCAGCAACAGACAAAACTTCCCGCCGTAACAGGGAGCTCATTACTTCAGCCGTACCAAAGCCTTTCTGCAGAGCTACTCTTGTACCTCTGCTGTGGTTGCAAGATACTCCTCTCATTCGTAAGCCCACCGCTCATTTAACTCAAAGCGCTCTGCTTTTTTTGCTGTTACCAAGACCGATACATGGCAATATTCCAGAACAAAGTTTGTCTAACCACTGATTTCTTGGACCACAGCCCAACAGCCACGTGACGCTTCTCAGCTGAACACTAATGATGGTTAGCGCAAGACTTCACCGCTGTTTAAAGCATAAAAAAGCAAAGTACTTTCATGCTGTTCACTGTACAACCTTAAGTCAAAGCTTTGACTCTAGCAAGCTATTTTGTAAAACTGAAGTTGAACAAAGTACTTTCGCAGAGAAATCTCATGCCAGGTGTTCCAAACGGGTCAAAGAACTCTTCACAACTACATCTCCTTATCTCAATCACTTGTATAAAACATCTTATCATAAAACATAACAGAATTAAATCCACAAGTGGTCTGCAAACACATTATTCCTTTCCCACCGAGCAAAAAAGCCATTACAAGTACTATTCTTTCCATCTTGAAATACGACCAATACACATTTTTCACTGGCTACCCACCTTCTGCAGCCCTGAAGCGCAGGAGCATTCCTACAGCAGTTTGCAGCAAATAGCCAATATGCCCTACCACTGTCCACATCTACCTTTATCCCAAGTGAGGAGTTCATCTTTTTCATGGTTAAACCCTGCTCCCGGAGACAGGCCTCCACCACCCGATACACACAGTAACACGATTCTTTGGCACCCTTCATCTAATACTGCCAATCTGAAATCAGACACCATCCCCAGGGAATGCTTTAGAACATACAGAACAAGATTGATGTGACGTACTTTGCGTACCTGAAGCATCACCCACAATCCTGAAGCTACCTCTGGCCTTCTATTTGATCCCAGAAATCACAACAGCAATTCATTCTCATCAGCAGTTTTACTGGATGTACACATAGCAGCATCTCCTCAAAAGCTTCTGTATTTCCTATTAGCACCAGCCCAAAGGGTATGAAGATGGTACACCTTCACACTCCAAAAAGGATGCCACAGACAGGCCCTTCTGACCCTGTAATACAAGTCATGTACAGATCCTTTCAGAGTATCTAACAAAGGACTTACCAAATATTGCTGCTGCCTTACCCATTTGTCTGGTCTTCGGTATCTTCTTTCCCCTCAGAAGAGACTGACCTAGCTAGGACCAGCAACTTTGTTGCTTACCAAAGAGCTTCACTAGATGCTGTTAACAGCACCCAGACTTCTCACAGAACTGCAGCAGGCAAAAGATGGGAGGCTGATTGGTCCCTTCCCACTTCTGAAGTGCCTAATAACTCTAAGGTGGCATCTCGTGTCCAGCATGTGCTGCACCTGTCAGTGCAACCAGGTCACCTTGCCTTTGTAGCTCTTGCGAAGTACAAGCTGTCGAGGAACACCTTGGTGCGATTACACACCTGATATGCAACAGCTAGAAGTTTTTCACATCCTCATCTTTATTCAAGAAAGAGCACATACAAAACAGTACATGGAAATACCTACCCTTGTCAGTAACATTCATTAACAGAAATAATAAAACCTGTTGAAAGCAATGAAAGGAAAGCTGTTCTGCAGTAAATTTCTGCAGATTCCGATACATGCAATAGCCTGATTAACACAGTTGCTTGCTGAAGAGGAGCAGCCTTCAGCCGAAGCAGCTGGTTACTGCTCATTAATAATAACCACAGCATGGCAGATGTTCAGGGAGCCAATACACTCCTGGAGTTCAGCCAGATCCTTAAGTGTACATTTTAGTACTCAGATGGATACTTATTTTTGACATTTCCAATGCTTTAGGCGCTGCTACTGGTAGTGTTTTGCATTTCATGATACTGTTTAGACAGAAAACTGGGCTTTTCAGAATTTATCCTCTAGAAATGGGCACATTCCATGAGCTACAGAACATGAGCTATAGAAATTCCTCCAACTCTCTGAAGGAAGAGAGCTGCTGGCATCCAATGCTGTTACTTTTGGCTGCAGGCTATAGGGTAGTTTTTCTGTATTTTGGTGCATTTTGAAATGATTTGGTAACTGTAGCTCTATCAAGTTTTAGGTATCATGCTGATCTCACATTTCTTCCTTTATAAAGCATCCCTGAAAATTAGGTTTGAGAGTCATGCTTTAAGGAAGATTGCATCTGCTGTACACAATGATCTGTCTTTAAAATTCAATTTACTTGGTGACCAATTTATGATCCCTCACTCCTCTGTGGAAGAGTGCCAATTTGCTGAATACAGGAAATAATGCTGTTACTGTGATACAGCACCGTTAGTTTTCAAGTGAATGCTCAAAGCTCAACTTCCAATGTGTGCACTCCCTTCTCCCAGTACTGGCCTTTTCCCCACACAGCAAGCAGGTAACTTTGCCAGCATGTTCCTCGGAGGGCAGCAGGCTGTGGTACTGGTCTTATGTTAAAGTTGCCATCCATAAAACCCCAATTCCTCTCTCCCTCACTACATAACAGATAGCAATGGAAGCTTCAGACCTTGCCTTTTCTGCAACCACATCTTTCCTCACAACACCTAAATTTTTGTAACAAGTGTTCCAGGTTTATGCTTCCATACCACCATCACCTCATGTACTTGCTCCTGTCTCCTGGATGACACCACTCTCAAAATGCAGACTCACTAGTTTGAATTTGATTTGTGTGCCCATTTTGTTTTCTCCCAGTCTTTACAAGGCCTACCTGTGAGTTCCATTGTTTTCAGTTATTAGAGACCTTCAGCATCAGCAAATCTGTATACCCTTAGGACATTTTAAAAGGGCAAGCACTCTTAGGGGTTCTTCCACATATTGAAGCTCAATACTGATTTCCACAATATTGCTGCTACCCTTCCTACAGAGGGCAGCTCAATGTTTTGGGAAAGGCACTATTTTACATATGCAGAGACAGTGATTTTGGTTCACATGCAGTTTCTGAAAATGGTATCCACGCTAAACAAAATTGCAGCAGCTGTTTCAGCAGGCTTTTAAGAGCATGGTATCCCACTCCAAGCCACAAGAATTCTTCAGGGGTTACACTTCCTTCCAGTTACGGATCAGCCACATTTGTCAGGCAGCACTGACAAGGTGTTCCAACTCATCACTGCAAAAAGACAACACGGTCTAAGTAAAATGGTTCATTTGAGGGAGAAATTTCGATGTGCAAGTAAGCACACAACACTTTGTATACATTAAGGTTTTACCATTTCTGGGAAAAAACTAAAACCCCATAGACGCTACAATACTTTTTCAGAAAGTTTAAATCAAATCTTTTGGTCTCGTCTCAGATTCCGGATCCGTATTAGATTTTTCAACAAGGAATTCAGGTTCGGGATAGGATCACCACAGATGAGACCAAAGCAATACAGGGAAAGTAAGTTTAATAGGAAATGTACTGTTTTTTCTATAGGATTTCTGATTGCAATACAAAAATTAAATATTCTCTAGTCCTTTGACACACTTCAGTAATCACGTACACTTACATAAAACTTTGCATGTAGGTTTGAAAGCTAACCAACATTAGGCACAGCTATCAGCACACACTGTGGTTTAGGCAACAAATGTTCTTAAATTTCGACTATGTACAGAATTAATTACTATACCAACTTACCATATCAATTGATCAAATAAGTATATCAACATCTGTCAATACAAGAAATTCCCAAACTGTAAGAAGTTACTTTAGACTTAAAATGAGAAAATGTTTAGCTTTTCCATTACATACCTGAATAAGCTAAAAGCATTTGTTCCCACATTTTTGACCATTTTCCTGTTGAAAAAAAAATCTTTATTAGTTCAGACAAATTTTCCTCCATCACTCAAAATACAACTTGCCATCTATTCAGTCTCTCATAGAGACCAAACTGTATTATTAAACAAATGTTGGATTAGTATCAGTACTCCGCAAGTTCTGTGAAAGTTAAGTTAGAAGTGTAGTTACATCATAGACTTATTTTGCTTCTCTTGCCCAGCTATTGCTCAGTTTGGCTGCAAACTGACAGGCAACTAACCAATCAAGTATAATTCCCCTTCTCCTACCAGAATCAAAAAGTTCATTCCTGAAAATTACCTAATACCTGACACTCAGCTTCTATCAAAACAAAAAATTCAAGAAGCTAAAATCCCCAAACAAGCAAGCATTAAATAAAAAACTGCATCCAGACCATTATTCTCTCCTGCAACCAACAGGAAAATTGAGACTGCCTCTGAACTAGAACTGAAAGTTCAAAAAAGTCGAAGATAGCACATTAGCTGTTTCACCCTGTTTTCCGTACTGCAGATACACACAAACCCCACTCCACTTCAAATATGGCATTTGTAATACAACAGTTTACATGTCACCTGCTGCTCATAAATGGGGTTGAAAATAATGCACCTTTTAAAGCAGTCATTTAAAAATTACCATTAGTTATCTAAACCAGTCTTGCTGAGTTTGAAGGTATGTACCAACTATGCAGCCTATGATCTCCAAACACTTCACCCATTCTGGTGTTAGTCTAAACTCGGAAGTCAGATTCACATGTGTCTATCATCAAGCAATCAATCAGGTCTGGGATAGGTTCTTCACTGATCAGACAGACCAATAGTTTTAAGCCCACACCAAGCTTTTAAATTAGTCATAACATTTATTGGAATTCATACCTTCAGCTGGGAAGCAGCCTTGAAGCACCCCTGCAAAGACATAAAATGCACTGGTTAGTTACACTAACAAGGCTTGCTACTCCCAGCTTTTCTCTACATCAGCCATCTAAGTCGCTACACCTACTTACAATATTGCCTGTCTAAACAATATGGCATTTCACAGGTAGTACTGCTGCACAAGAAGTTTCACTCACACATTTGAACTTCACATACTGGGAAAAAACTGTTCTTCAAAAGAAACTGCTGGTAATTAGCAAGGTATTTATTTAAAAGTACTTGTATTTAATAAGGAGTGGAATAAAATTATAGATGTTGTAAGACAGGAAAATTAGAACTTGTCCTCACACTGTAGATTTTAAGAACTTAACCAAAACCAACCTGGATACTCACAAACCAGTGCAATTGAAGTGAATTTAATTGAAAAAGATTAAATTCAGACACTTCAGTATAAACGAAGTTTGTGGAAAAACGACTCCCAATACTCATGCACCGTAAATGTTCACAAGCATGCTTTTTGTCTGCTGAAAGTATGATGTTGTACAAGCCCGTCTGAATTACTTTAGCTCTGGAGCCAAAACAGCTTTAAATTAGAATTCATTACAATTCACCACCAAATTCCACCTTTAACCATTAACATTACTTTTCCTAAATGCTCACATCTGAGTGACCCCTAAGTTAACAGCCCTAAGAGGGCTGAAGTGCAAACAGCATCACTAGCTTTCAATCACCAGCAACAATTCCTTACCAAGGCACTTTCAATATCTGGCTAACATTTGCTGTTTACCTACTGTAAGACAGGATACCTCAAAATATAGGGGCCTAACACCGCCCTCTCTGTTCTGTTAAGATGCTAGCTTTTGCAACAGCACATATCCAAGTCAGCATGGACCTGGGGCAAGTTTACACAACGCACCAACATCCTTATTGACAACATGGAGCATGCTGGCATCTAGCCTGTAAACGGGGAAAGCAATAAAGGTAACACCAACCAGGATAATGGCCGAAAGATTAAGTCACTTTTGAAATAATTACTTAAGTGGTTCCATCTCAGTAGCCAGATCCGTATGAAGTTTCTCATCAACATATCAGGTTTGGCAGTTTCATCATGACTCACCACTTAAGTATCAGTGACTGGAAACCACAAAGCAATTCATACACTCATACATTCCACAAAATAAGCTTTGTGTCTTTCATATGCAGACATACCAAAAAGGGAATACGTTACAATTAACAAAAAATTTCAGCTCCTTAATCAATATTACCTCTATCAGTTGTACTACAGTTGCCAGGAAATCCTTCATCAGGACACCTGATGTTCCCATTATTAGAAACTGCTCATGACATTCTAGAAATCCGAGTGAAAAAATCAATTACAACATGTTCATGCACAATACAGCACAACCCATTATGAAAAACTAAGTCTACTCTTGTGGGTCCCCCTTCCGCCCAACCACTGGTTGTAAGCATTTGAGTCAAACTGAACTGAATACAGAACCTGAGGTTATTTCTTAGCATTTCCAAAAGGTAAGACTATCAACTATACCTTTAAAGAATGAATACACATTTTTATTAAAATATTTGCCTGTTTATATTAACAAGTTTCTAGACGTCTCCTTTTTTTCACCTAAACTTTCTTATACTAATCTCCTGATAAAGTAAAAATTCAGTTAAAAGCCCTCTTGAAGTAATCTGTCAGATGTAGTATGAACACTTCAGATAAGCCTCTTTTACCTGTTTCTCCGACAGTGACCCAAATAAACTATTCACCAGCTCCCGAGCCTACATAGCTCTAGGTCATGTCAAACATACCCGAAATATGATGCCTTAATTTTAAAGCTAATGACACATCTACTAATTTTATCATACATATATTTTGCTAATCCATTTATCCTATTAATTTCTCCCCCCTAATCATTCAAAACATACACAGCTTTCAGGAAAATCCACTTGTGTGTATCGAATATTCTTCTACTTCTGATGGTGCTTCCATGAAGGGCTAAAATTGAAATTAAATAAAAAGTTATCTTTTAAAGTAGAAAATGTCTCTTGCTGTGGTCTAGCATCATCTCTCATGCTATTGTATCAAAAACATACTAAGCACTAAAAATCCACTTTTTCATACAACAATTCAATACTGGTCTCAAACAGTCTTCCATACCTGACAAATCAAAATCTTATATGCACTAGAAAAAAATAATCAGCACAATTTAGCACAAGTTAAGCAAGTGTTTTATCATGTGGGTCTTCATGCTTATTTAAACACTACAGCAAAGCAAATTAAACTAAGAACAACTGACCTCAGGGCTGACCTTAACTCAGTGAAAAGCACAAAAAATCAAATACTCATCAGTCTGATGGCAACTATGAAAATGCAACATACTGTAACTGTTTTTTCCTTTTTGTTCCACTCAGTAGTCATACAAAGACAACAGCCCTCTGGCACTTAACACATTCTGTACTTTTTGACAGACAAAAAAATGGAAACTGAGCAAGAAATGGAAGCATTTATCTTGATCAACGATAGAAATGTAGCGTTACTTCTAGAGCAACACAATTTAAAAATCCAGAGCCATTACCTGAATGCTTCTGTACAATGTATTGGACACCACCGAAAACTTCCACTCCATCATACCTAAAAACAAACAGTAAACAAACTAAACACGTGAAATAAGCAGCTTCTTGCTACCAGGCCACGAAGTCACACACATTATGAGAGATTAATAATGAACAACCTCTGAAGTCTCAGAAGCAATATGTTAAATACCTAGAGTCTTAAATTTGCCGGAACCCTTTAAAAAGCAGGAAGAAACAAAGCCAGTTTTAAGTAACAAAGGAGTTATTCGAGTCACATTCTCTTGAAATCCCATATTAAAAGCATCATAGAAATAACTGCATGTACCCACTACTAAACTTCAGTCCAAAGTATTTTTAATGAAAATTCATTATCTCAAGGTTTCAGTCTTT
>Ga0181612_130959_pt1 | contig 20352 bp, 19 predicted proteins | sample HoacroProtozoa21_FD_119630 | JGI IMG/M metagenome (GOLD analysis project Ga0181612, IMG submission 119630) | Hoatzin crop microbial communities from Cojedes, Venezuel. Combined Assembly of Gp0051906, Gp0051904, Gp0051908 | reverse complement strand
TCTAGGGCGAAACAGGTGATTGGGGCTAAGTCGTAACAAGGTAGCCGTACCGGAAGGTGTGGCTGGAACACCTCCTTTTTGGAGCGGTTCGTGACGCTGACGCTTTCGGTGAGTGTGACGAGGCACTCGGCCTCTTGTACACTTTCTTTATTATAAAGTTTCGCTGGCTAGTCCGGCGGGACAACATAGTCTCTTAGCTCAGTTGGTTAGAGCGCCACACTGATAATGTGGAGGTCCGCGGTTCAAATCCGCGAGGGACTACTTGATAATTTTCGAAGTTTATTTTTCGACATATCAAGGAAGACAAGGGAGATATGAGGAGCAACCTTCTGGTTGTGACGAAATATTGAGCCGCAGTCTGACGAAGAGATGGAAGAAAAGAAACTCGAAAAACGGGGGTATAGCTCAGTTGGTAGAGCACCTGCTTTGCAAGCAGGGGGTCAGGAGTTCGAATCTCCTTATCTCCACAAACAATTGCAGCTCAGCACGTTAGTGCTGGGCTGTTTTGTTATTATGCGCGACAAAAACTCGTTTTTGTAAGCGCATAATAACAAAACAGCCCAAGACCGAAGGTCTTAGAGCTGCAATTGCTTGTAAGGACCCCCACCCAGAGATGTAGCCGAACGCAGTGAGGCTAAATCTCCTTATCCCACAATAATCCTGTAACTACGCGCGCTCTTTGTCTTTAATGAAATTTTTCCTAACTTATTGGAACACTAAAAAGACCGATTATGAATGAACAAATCGAAAAATGGATTTCTGAAAAGAAAGCAGAACTAGCGAAACAACACGCCCAAGAAAAAGCCGACTACCTTGAGAAAGTTGGCGTAATTCACAAAAAGTGGTTTAAATCGGAGAAAGACATTGAAGCGGCTGGGTTAAAGAAAGAAGACGTTGTTGAGCTCCCTATTTCAACTCCAGATGGAAGGTTTTATACATATGATGTTAACCCTGATTCTATAACGGAAGAAGAGTATCAAGCTATTTTGGATCTTGCCGGTAAAGATGAAGATGAGAGCGAAATCGAGAAGCTAACACTATATAAGAATGTAGCTTCCATCAAGAAAATGGTAAAATTTTTCACCATCCTTACGATTATTGCCCTCATCTTTGCCATATTAGAGGAACTGGCATCTACATTCTCTTAAAAACCGACAAAAAGATGAAAGGTCCACCGCAATCAAAGTGATGGGCTATTTTTGTACTATAATAAGCAAAGTCTTATACTCGTTATCAAACTAACCCGCTAGGTTAAATTGAGTTTTCCTGATTTTCTCATTTTCGTGCCCCATTTTGTGCCCCACTTTTGACCATCCCACCTCTCCCCTAAAGTTGTGCCGAAAATGGCAAAAATTTTTGGCTCAGAAATATATGAAAAGAATGTATGATGTAAAGTTCCAATGAAAATAATCTCACAACAAAGAACTTTATATTGAAAAAAATCTTATATTTAGCGAAATAAAATTCATTAACTATGGTAATATTATTTTTTATTCCTCTATTATTAACCGATTGGATTTGGATATTTTTGATTGGGGTATTTACAGGCATCCTAAATTCTGTAATTAAGGATATATTTCGCAGTTCAAAGCCCGAGCCTACACCTGAAACAAAATTAATCGCAATTCTTGGTATGAAGGGCGCCGGAAAATCTGAACTATGGAGACAATTGGGAATTAAATCTGGGGCGGAAATTGAAACCAATCCAGGGAAAAACACGTCCATAAGCCAACATATCCAACAATTTCAATTATCACGAAAGGACGGGACAAAAGTTACAATAGGAGACGTTAATGGTTCAACAGACATTGGCGGCAATGATATTAATGTTCAGTTCTACGACGAGATTATAAAGCCAAAAACGTTTATATATTTTTTAATAGATGCCACCAAAATTGAAGATGACAAGCACATGAACGGTGTTCGTCAAAGGCTAGAAAAGATAAACGATATCTGGAAGAAATTAGATGAAGAGTCCACCGAAAAGGGGGGATCTCCTAACGAATGGGGGATAAAGTTCATATTAACACATATCGATCAAATCAAGATGCCCATAACATCTTCTGCCAGTTCCATTGACATGAATGAATACGTTCTAAATCATCTTCCAAAAAAATATAGGAAATATACTGAACGTATTATGCTCGTAAACCTATTGGATCCCGAATGTATCGACCAAATAATTAATGAAATTGTAAAATAATGAGAGTACTATTCTATCAAGGAGCAGATTTAGATGGGCGGGATTTTGTTTACGTCGATGGAAAATTATCTTCCGACAATGAAGGATATAATCTACTAGCCAGCCTTTTAAATAAAACAACAAACGTTCATAAGATTCCTTGGGTTAAAAAGGTTGAAGGCTATCACTTTATAAAGGGGTCTCTTACATCCAGAGACCAAGCAGGAAGAATAATGACTTTCGTCTATTGCTCTGATACCTATTCTCGTAAGGAATTCTCTAAATTACTATCATATGATTTAGAACAAGCGGGAATATCTCAAGATACGGAGAGCGAACTTGCTATTAAAGAATATGTAAGGAAAGGCGAAAAAATGTCAAATATAATTTTACTAAGTTCCGTTCTTTTAATATTGCTATTTACTATCGTTTTATTGATTAACATACATACAAAATGAAAAATATTGAAAAGCCACAATTACTTATAGTCAAAAACGAAGACTATATTGGAGGATTTGAAAAAGGATTTTATCCTAAAGAAACCGAAATTCTTAATTCTAAAGATTTAGAAGTTGTCGATAAAATTACCGCTCAGAGTAAATATGAGATAGCCCATCCTGCAATGGACAAGATTTATATGCAAAATGAATTTACGGGGAAATATCTCTTACTCGACGACAACTCTATAGGCAATACTCTTGTTCAAGATCAAACTGTTATCTATAAAAGTGTGCTCAAAGACCTTGGAGCCAGAAGAATAATGATACAAAAATCCACTTTGGATGAAGATCACATTGCTGTCGGTGGCAATATAGGATTGAACAAAAAAGCACTAGAAGGGAAACTGGGAGGAAGCCATACACGAGATAACTCTATAAATATAATAGCAACATTAGAAGGAGAGTACCCGAAGAGAGAACCCAAACCCGCCCATGTGATTAGAGATTTCGCTCTCAACCATGGTATTGGCAACGATGCATACATATCAAATTTAATTGAGATCCTCGAAAGAGACCATTATCTAGAAGGCAAAGAAACTATTGAAATCACCTATTTAACTGATTTACAATCAGCAACCAATGTCGCAGCTGAGTTAAAAGCTGTTGGAGCTTTTGGAATAAAAGCAGATTTTAATTATTCATCAGAAAAAGTCCATGTTAAGAAGTGTACACTTATTGTAGATTTTGGTAGTAAAGAAGATTGAGCTTAACATATTATGACTCCAGAACAAATCACTATATTCGGAGTAAATCAATGTATGGAATCTGGTTTTCTGCCCTAGTCCTCATCTCAACTATTTTAATCTGGAGTTTTGCCGTAGGAAATGAAAAAAGATTAAAATCAGTCAATTTTCTACTACTAGCATCAATAGTGTGATAATGTCTCACGATGAATCGGCTCCAAGGTTCTAACTTACGGTCGCGGGGATTATATCGAAATGGTCATGTTCGGACTGAAATACGAATATTAGCAGAGGCAAGATAACGAAAGCCCCCTCAAGATTTGAGGTAGGAAAGGTATAATTTTGCAATACCAGTAACCACTAAATGAATAAATATGGCTGAGTTTAACTTTGAACATGTCAATTTCCGACCTTGGGATGGTGATAAGGAAGGTGATAATTACTTCAAGAACAACCACCTAGGATACAAGTTGCTCGTCCTTGGAGAAAGCCACTATTGCGCCAACGATATAGATACTTGCAAACAATGTATCAGGGCAAATATGAATAAGAGGTGTTTTTCCATGACGGAACAAGTAATGGATGAATATCTCCACCATTATGGAGGGCAGCGGTACTTGCGTTCATTCGTTTGCTTTGAAAGAGCCGTATTTGGTCAAGAAATCGATGAAAAAGAAAGATTGAAATTCTGGAATAGTGTTGTTTTCTATAATTATTTTCAAAATGCACAACCTAAATCTAGGCATGAATTGAGACAGAACGAGGACTCGACAGAGGCCTTTCGTGAGGTTCTCAAAACATATATGCCAGACTTCATAGTAGTGTGGGGAGTTCGTTTGTTTAATAATCTCCCTTGTTGGGATGGAACAGAGATAACTAAAGTAGAGGTTGATGATAAATTCGCTCCTGTTAAGATATACAACATTAATGGGAAAAGAATACCTGCAATGCAAGTCTATCACCCCAGTGCTCCCTTTGGAAAAAAAAGAAAGTATTGGCACGCATTCTATAGGAATTTTTTGCCCGAAACAACATGGGACATTGTCTCACAATGAATCAATAGATAGATTCTAACTTTACGGCCACGGAGATTTTTGCAACAGTAGATCATATTTGAAGCCCCAGGATTGTTCATTAACCTATTAAGCATCGTGTTATCCACGTTGACTAGGAGTGCGCTCTCCCATCTCCTCGCTAAGAGTGTTCCGTGGTCCCGCTCATGGACATATCAAGAATACCTGCGGACTATCGAAATCTTAGTGTCTGATTTGTTTTTAATTTATAGTTTTTTATCTTTGTCTTATTCGCTTTGTGCTTTTATGAGTGCAAGGCGAAAATTAGTTGTTGGATACTAGTGATAAATGATATGAAGTATACGAAGCCGCCTCTCACCTTCGAGGAACAGGTCGAATTATTGAAGAGCCGAGGGCTCACCATTCCTGACGAGAAACGAACTATTAGGCATCTCTCGAATGTGAGCTATTATAGACTAAGCGCATATATGATTCCTTTCAGAGAAAAGGACTCCGATGATTTCGTCGAGGGAACAACCTGGGACGATATATACAACTTATACAAATTCGATAGGAAGTTCAGACTGCTTATTTTCGACGAAATCGAAAGAATCGAAATATCCCTCAGAACACAATTGATATATCAACTTAGCCACAAGTATGGCTCACATTGGCAGGACGATAGCAGTATTTTTAAGACTATAACGAATCAGTCCACTGGACAAACACTGGATGTTTTTGCTGACATCCAGAGGCATATAGGGGAGCAACTGCAATCAAACAGGAAACTCCCATTTATTGACCATTACCTGCGTACATATTCTGATCCAGCCACGCCACCAAGTTGGATGAGCATTGAACTGCTATACTTCAGCGAACTCTCGCGGATATGTTCAGGATTGGCGAGCAGAAGAGACTTGATGGATATTGCAAATTTCTACAATATCAAGTCTGATGATGTCTTCTTGTCTTGGTTGCATTCTATAAATTATGTCAGGAATATTTGCGCACATCACGGCAGACTATGGAATATAAAGTTGGCTATACAACCCAAGAAATACTATAGCTCGGAAAAAAGAATAATATGGTTGGCATCAAGCGAGATTGCTAATGTTCAGAGTTCTCGAATATACTATTTTATGTGTGTTCTGCTATACCTTCTGCAGACAATCAATCCTAATACAAAATTTAGGGCGCATTTCCACGATTTGGTAAAGACATATCCAAACGTTCCTTTGGAACATATGGGCTTTCCTGAGAATTGGGAGAACCATAAATTATGGCAAAAGCTATAAAATTAAAAACGCCCCCCAAGTATGCTGCCTTTCGGCTCGCCTGGGAGGCTCATTGCGATGCAAAGGTAGTAAAAAATAACAAAACAACAAAAAATCCTTATATTTGCACCGGAGCCCCGCGAGGTTCGGATTAGTAATTCGATATATGAATTCTAACCTTATTTATTTTGAAGATTAAATTAATTTTCATGTCAGAAAGGGTTTTAAATTAGGGAAGAATTCATGCTTAGATTGCCTCCGGTCTCCGGAGGCTTTTTTTTCACCAGCCATAATTATTCAAATTGATAATATTTGCTTTTTGGGTTAATTTTTTGCTTCTTTGCAAGTGAAAGGCTATAGTCATGTTAAGAGATCTATATACGAGGCAAGATTTAAGAGACTCCAAGAGAGAGCGTGCTCCCATTAACTACTACCTTACAATCATACCATTTCCTCTAAATTTAAATCACCAAATCCCCGCAATATGAAGAAGACAATTAAAGTGGTAATCGAAAAATCCACTTACGGTTATTCTGCTTATATGGATGATAATACTCTCTCTTACGGCTGCATAGGAGAGGGAAAAACCGTCAAAGAAACTATTCAAGATTTTCTAGATGCCTATGAAGACATGAAAGAGTATTACGAATCTCAAAACAAACCCTTTGAGGAAGTTGATTTCAATTTCTGCTATGATACTACATCCTTCTTGCAGCATTTGAGTGAGACCTTCACTTTGTCTGGTCTATCCAAGATTACCGGCATCAACGAAAAACAGTTAGGCCATTATGTGCAGGGTGTAAACAAACCAAGACCTGCCACGGCGAAAAAGATTCAAAACAAAATTAAAGAATACGCAAAGAATATTGCTGCTATGAGTTTGCTTTAAATAATATACTAACATATAATGAATAGGCCCCGCAAAATTACTTGCGGGGCTTTTTCATTTTATTTCCTTCCCCAGCACCATCTTTTACTTAAAATCGCTATATTTGTAGGAATGGAGTGGTGGTAAAAAAGTTAGCAAATGGCGAGTTTTAAGAAACTTACGCAAGATACGGCCATATATGGTCTCAGTAGCATCATCGGAAGGTTCATAAATTACCTTCTGACACCCCTTTATACCTACAAAATATCGGCAGCCAGCGGCGGCTATGGCGTAATCACCAACATTTACGCCTACACGGCCCTGCTCTTGGTCATCCTGACCTATGGCATGGAAACAACCTTCTTCCGATATGCCAACAAAGAAGACGAAGACCCGAAGATGGTATTCTCCACCATACTTCGAATGGTCGCAACGACCAGCCTCCTGTTCGTAGCGCTGGTGCTTCTATTCATATCGCCAATATCCACCGCCATGGGCTACCCCGACAACCCATCCTACATATGGACCATGGCAATGGTAGTGGCCATAGACGCATTCCAGAGCGTGCTTTTCGCATATCTGCGATACCAAGGCAAAGCCCTCAAATTCGCCTCGCTGAAGCTACTGTTCATAGCCATGAATGTTTTCCTGAACCTATGCTACTTCGTATTTTTGCCATCGCTATATCAGAATAACCCAGCACTCATCGGCAAAATATACAACCCCGAAGTCGGCCTCGGCTATGTCTTCTACATCAACCTCTTCTGCACGGCTTCGATAACATTCTTCTTCTGGAAAGAACTCAAAGGCATACTTTACGGCTTCGATGGCAACCTGATGAAAAGATTGCTATCCTACAGTTGGCCAATCTTGATATTCGGAATCGCCGGCATATTGAATCAGACGGCGGACAAAATACTCTTCCCGCATCTCTACAAAGGGGCGGACGCCAACACCCAACTCGGCATCTACGGAGCGGCCAGCAAAATCGCCATGATCATGGCCATGATAGTGCAAGCCTTCCGATACGCCTACGAGCCATTCGTCTTCGGCAACTCCCGCGAAAAAGACAGTAAAGACACCTACTCCAGAGGCCTCAAATACTTCATAATATTCACCCTTTTGGCCTTCCTATGCGTCATGGCGTACATGAATCTGCTTCGCTACATCATCAACGAAGACTACTGGGACGGCCTCAAGGTGGTACCGATTGTCATGGCGGCGGAAATAATGATGGGCATATTCTTCAACCTCTCATTCTGGTACAAACTCACAGACAAAACATGGTGGGGTGCCGTATTCTCAGGCATAGGATGCGCCGCATTGATTCTCGTAAACGTCATCTTCGTTCCCAAATATGGCTTCATAGCATGCGCTTGGGGCGGCTTCACGGGCTATTCTGTGGCAATGCTGCTCTCATACTTCGTGGGACAGAAGCAATTCCCCATCAACTACCCCCTCAAGGACATTTTCCTCTACACAGGCCTTGCAGTGGTGCTTTTCATCGCTATTCTTTATAGCAACAAATACCTCGGCGCCATCCCCGCAATGCTAATCAACACGGTATTCATCTGCATATTCGTAGCTTTAATCATAAAAAAGGATCTTCCACTTGCCGAGATACCAATCATCGGCAAATATTTCAAGAAAAAGTAATATGGTATCTATCTACACCCTCACTTCCACCCTTCACGACGAAAGCGCCGTGGCTCAGGTCACCAAGGAATTTCTATCCGGCCTGAATATGGAATACACGCTAAAAGGCGCTGATTTCCATGACTATGGCACCGATGGATTGGACCTTATCTATGTCAGAACCGGCGGCACGGAAGGCGTTTTCAAACCGCTTCTCCCCAAAATCTTGGAAAGCCGTCAGCCAATTTATCTGCTCACATCGGGCAAAAGCAACTCCTTGGCTGCCTCCATGGAAATCCTTTCTTTCCTTCGTCAGAGAGGCATAAAGGGCGAAATCATACACGGATCAACGGACTATATAAACGCCAAAATCGCCTTCATTGAGAAGGTCGAAACGGCACGCAAAGCCTTGGAAGGCAAAAAATTCGGCGTCATCGGACAGCCCTCCGATTGGCTAATCTCCAGCGGAGCGGACTACGACAAGATTAAAGAACGACTTGGAATAGAAATGATCGACATCCCCATGCAGGAACTTCTCGACACTATCAGCGTCACCAAAGAAGACGCCGTAGGAGCCAAAATCGCCTGCGGAGAGCCCCTATTCGACGCGGAACAGAAGGTCAAAGACGCCGCCAGCGGAGCATATACCATCTACAAAGCCCTTCGTACCATAGTCTCGAATTATGGTCTCAGCGGCCTCACCCTCAGATGCTTCGATTTGCTTTCGACCGTCCATAACACCGGTTGCTTGGCCCTTGCGAAATTAAACGCGGAAGGCATCGTCTCATCGTGCGAGGGCGATATTCCGGCATTGCTTTCGATGGCAATCAGCAAGGTTTTGACGGGCCATACGGGCTTCATGGCGAATCCATCCAAAATCGACCCTTCGACCGGCGAAATCCTTTTCGCACATTGTACAGTGCCATTTGACATGGTGACGAGATACGAACTTGATACCCATTTCGAATCGGGCATCGGCATGGGCATAAGGGGCCATATCCAAGAAGGGCCAGTGACAATTTTCAAGGTCTCTGGAGACTTGAATCGCCATTATGCGGAAGAGGCAATGCTGCTTAGAAATCAGTCTAAGCCCGATTTGTGCCGCACACAGGTCATCGTCAAAGTGGCATCCACCGACTACTTCCTCACAAACCCGATAGGAAACCATCACATCATTATCCCAGGCCATTGCAAAGATGTTCTGGACGCAATTTTAGGATAATATGGCAGACAAAAACGATAGCTTTTACAAGCACCCGATACTATTCAAAATTCTCCGCGGATATTTGAAATTCTGGCAGGAGAAGGTTTACTATAGGAAGTTCTATGAGGTTGGAAAAGAGAATGTTCCGCCTCCAGGAACCCCCATTGTAGCCGTCTCAAACCACCAGTATAGCCTAATCGACGCGACCAGCGTGATAACCTCCATCACGGATAGAAAAATATCATTTTTGGCTCGTGGCGACGCCTTTAAAATCAATAAATTCCTTGCGAAGTTTATGAATTTTATCGGCATATTGCCGGCCTATCGAATGGCATTTGACGGAGCTTCAGCCGTCAAAAACAATTATTCGACCTTTGAGAAAGCAGAAAACAGAATCTTGGAGGGCAATATGGTGGCACTGTTCCCCGAAGGACGCCATCAAGAGGGCCATTGGCTCGGAAATTTCGGCCCTGGCTATCTCAGATTGGCCTTCGAGGCGGCGGAAAAATCGAATTTCGAGAAAGAAATATTCATCCAGCCCCTCTGCAACCATTATTCGAGATATCACGGACTTCGCAACGACAAAATGATCAAATTCGGCCAGCCAATATCGCTCAAGCCCTATTACGAGGAATACAAAACTAATCCGCACGAGGTCAAAAGAAAGGTCAATGCACTTGTTTCGCAGGTCGTTGAGGATATGATGCTGAACGTTAAAGACCAAGCGAATTATAGGACCATAGAATTCATCAGAAATAATGTCTATGGCGATGAATATGCCGTAAGAAACTCCTACGATCCGAAGGAACTTCCGCAAAAACTTGAATCCGACAAGAAACTCGTAGCGGCTTTGGATGGTCATCAGGAAATATATGATAAGGCATCCCAAATCAATAAGATGGAGAAAGTTGTCAATGTAGCTGACCGCGTTTTTGAGAATCCTCCCAAAAAACGCATTGTCACCCTCAAGACTCTCGGCATGATTCTGCTTCTTCCGATTGCGATTTTATGCCTCTGGCCTTCCGTGTTCTGCTGGTTTTTGCCGAAATGGTTTGCAGACAGAGCCCGCGGAAGAATGTTCCAGGGCACTTTCTTGGTGGCTTTCAATTTGCTGCTGATTCTTCCTTTGACGGCCATTTTGTCGCTTCTGTTTTTTGGATTCGTGTTCAAAAACTGGTGGCTGGGAGTGATTTATGTGCTGATTATTCCGCTTATCGTGGTGTTCGAATGGCTCTACACTAGATGGCTGATGAAGTTAATCGACCAGTATACTTATCTTCTGGGCGACAAACTCGGCAAGATTGCAAAGATTCATAAACTCAGAGATGAGTTAAAGATTGATATATCAAAGCTTTAGCTATATGGATATAGACCTTTTCAAGGAAATATTGGACATTGAGTCCACTTCGGGAAGCGAAAGGAAACTTGCGCTATTTCTTGCCGAAAAGTTCAAGACCGAACATAATACGGTTGAGACTTTCGAGGTGGGAGATGGTACACTTAATTTGCTTTTCAAGTGGGGTGATCCAAGGGTGTGGTTTTGCACCCATCTGGATACCGTGCCGCCGTATTTTCCCACGACTATAAGCGATGTCGAGGAAGGTGCGGTGCTGCCCGATGGCAAAGTTGCCGCTAGTTCCGATGTTCTTTTCCATGGAAGGGGTACTTGCGATGCCAAGGGGCAGATATTTTCCATGTGGTCCGCTTGCAAGGCTTTGGAAGACAAAGGTTTGGATGGCTTTGCGCTGCTTCTTTTGGCCGGCGAGGAAACCGGTTCTTTCGGTGCTAAGGCCTATACTCGTGATTGCGAGGGCGGAGAACTGGTGATTGTGGGCGAACCTACTGATAATCTTATGGTTAGCGCCAGTAAGGGGACCAAGTCTTTTGCCGTCAAGATTCATGGCGAAGCTTGTCATTCAGGTTATCCGTCTCATGGCGAGAGCGCCATTGATAATTTTGTAAAATTTTATAATCGTTTGTCCGAAACGGCCTTCCCCGTGGATCGTCAATTAGGGCCAACGACTTGGAATATTGGTAAGTTACATAGTGATAATCCTCAGAATGTGCTGAGTCCGGAAATTAGCTTTAGAATTTATTTCAGGACAACTTTTTCCAGCGATAAGTTTGTGTCAGAGTTGATGGAGTCCATGAATTCGGATAAGATTGAGGTGGAGGCTTTCGGTGGCGATACTCCCATGCGGTATACGGTGATTTCAGATTTTCCGTCCACTGTGGTCGCTTTCGGGAGTGATGCACCGCAACTTAAAAAGTTCGCTTTCAGGGCTTTGTGTGGCCCTGGGTCCATACTGACTGCCCACAAGGACAATGAGTATGTGCTTCTTTCCGACCTTGAGACCGCCGCTGCGCAATATGTGAAGATGTTTGAGGATTATACAGAATAAGTAAAGAGATTATGATAGTAATGAAATTTGGCGGTACCTCGGTGCAGAATGAGGAAGCCATAAGAAGAGTGATAAACATAGTGAGGTCACGTCTGGACGAGCATCCGGTAGTGGTGGTTTCGGCATTGGCCAAAGTGACCAGGCAACTCGTTGAGATGGCCGAGGAAGCAGGATCGCAGCACACCGCGAGAGTTCGTGAGATTCTGGAAGAACTTAGATATCGCCATTTCAATTTGTGCAAAGCCCTTTTGGAGGGAGAAATTCTGGACAAGGCTCTGGAGCGCGAGGCTGAATTATTCTTGTCGCTATCGGACTTTGTTGAGGGTGTCTGCCAAATCGGTGAATTGTCCCCTCGTAGCCGCGCTAGAATCATCTCCATGGGCGAAATGTTGTCATCGGTCATCGTAAGCGCCGCCATGAATCAAAACGGCATAATCAGTCATTGGACCGACGCGCGCAAATTGATAACCACGGATGACAACTATCTTAGCGCCCGCCCTGACCTCAATGTCACTAGGGCGAATGTGCTTTCCATCATTCCTGCACTTGCCAAGGATGCGGACATAGTTTTGACTCAAGGTTTCGTGGCCTCGACTCTAGACGGCATCCCCGCTGTTCTCGGTTTCGAAGGATCCGACTATTCTGCCGCTATCTTTGGAATGGCCCTCAAGGCAGATAGAGTGGAGATTTGGACCGATGTGGATGGCATCAGAAGCGCTGACCCTCGAGTGGTTGAAAATACCTGCAGAATCGAGAGAATATCCTATGATGAGGCGGCTGAGATGGCATATCTTGGCGCTCGTGTGCTTCACCCGCTCACAATCGAGCCTGCCAGCAAGGAGAATATTCCGATTGTGGTACTCAACACCATGAATCCTTCGGGCGAAGGCACCGTGGTTGAGGCAGGAGGATCCATTCAGGCCGGTCCCAAATCGGTGGCATTCAGAAATGATATAGATTATCTTGAAATCACCGCTCACAGGCTTACCGAGGTGACCAAGATGCTAAATAAGGTGTTCTCCATTTTCAGTGCTTGCCGCTTGCAGGTTAGCTTGGTAAATGTTTCTCAGTCAAAGGTCTATGTTACGCTTGAGTCGGGGCAGCCTGGCTTTGCGGATGCTTTTGAGAAGATTTCCGATGTCGCTGATGTGGCTCTTTATAGGGATAGGTCGCAGATTTCCGTGGTCGGTACCAATGTAGCTTTGCAGAAGGGTTTGACGGACGAGATGGTTGCCGTGGCTGGCAATGTGGATATGCTGATTCATGGCGCCAACAAGCAGAGCATCAGCGTGGTGGTTAAGCGCGAGGATGCCAAAGAGATTGTGAATAATCTCCATAAAAGACTATTTGAAAATTAAACATATATGAAAGTAGTAATTAGCGGATACGGCAAAATGGGGCACATGATAGAGAAAACCCTAGCCGACAAGAATATAGAATACGCCGGATGGACGGAAGACGTGGCAAATTTCGACAAAGAAATCGCCAAGGACTGCGTTGCCATTGATTTCACCACGCCGGAAGCCTTCAGGGCCAACTACAAAGCACTTGCGGAAAATTTCAAGGCAGTAGTAGTGGGCACAACCGGATGGAACGACATCAAAGACGAGGTCATCGCATACTTTGAAAAATGCGGCACCCCTATGATTTGGGCATCCAACTATTCGGTCGGCGTAAACGTATTCACGGCAGCCGTCGAACTCACCGCGAAGTTACTCGGAAAGGCAGGCGGATATGCTCCCTACATCGTCGAAAAGCATCATATCCACAAACTTGACGCCCCTTCGGGAACAGCTAAAACCCTTGCAGGCGTAGTTGACAAATACATGACACCCAAAGCGGATGTTGCATCGGTACGAGTAGGCGAACTGGCTGGTATTCACACAGTTGGCTTCGAAGGCGCAGGCGACAGAATCACCATGGAACACGAGGCATTCAGCCGCCAAGGCTTCGCGGAAGGAGCCGTTTTGGCAGCCACCATGATTGAAGGCGTTCAAGGTGTACACGAATTCAAGGAACTATTTTTTAAAGACATATAATTATGACACTCAAGGGTTTAGGAACGGCTCTTGTGACTCCTTTCAAGGAAGGGGCCGTAGATATGGAATCATACAAGAGACTTCTGGCAAGGCAAATCGAGGCCGATGTGGACTTTTTGGTGCCTCTCGGATCGACGGCAGAAACTCCATGCCTCGAAGACGATGAGAAAAAAGCCATTTTGGAGACCACGGTAGCGGCAGCCGGCGGACGTCCAGTTGTGGTCGGCGTGGGGACTAATTCGCTCGCCAAGACAATCCGCAATATCAAGATGCTGGAGCCTTATGGACCGGATGCCTATCTTGTGGTGGTGCCATACTACAATAAACCCACTCAAGAAGGTATGTATCAGTACTTTAAGGCGGTTGCTGAGTCTACCGACAAGGGCATAGTTCTCTACAATGTCCCTGGTCGTACGGGATCAAATATGAAGGCCGAAACAACACTTCGCCTTGCTGAAATCCCAAATATCATTGCGGTCAAAGAAGCATCCGGCGACGCAAAACAGATTCTGGACATAGTAAATCATGCCCCCGAAGGCTTCACAATCCTTAGCGGCAATGATGACCAGACCTACGAATTAATGGAAGGTGGTGCTCATGGCCTTATCAGCGTGGCTTCGAACATCGCTCCAGCACAAGTAAAAAGCCTCGTACACGCCCTTCTAGACAAGGATTTGGACACTGCTAAAGACTTGGACAAGCATCTTCAGCCCCTTTTCCATGACTGTTTCGTGGAGAGCAATCCTATTCCGGTTAAGGGCGGTCTGTCTCTCATGGGCCTCTGCCGCAACGAATTCCGTCTGCCCCTCACCCCTGCCACTCCGGCAACCCTTGAGATAATGAAAAGAACCATAAGCAATCTGTAGCCCATGAATTCGGATTTAAAAAAATTCTATGATACCCTTGAGCAACTCGAAGCCGGCAAGGTGAGGGTTGCTGAGAAAAAGGACGGCAAATGGGTGGTTAACGCTTGGGTTAAAGAGGTGATACTAAGCGGCTTTCGCTATGGCGTTCTGACCGACATGTCGCAAGGTCAGTTCTCTTATTTCGACAAAAATACCATCCCTGCACGATCATTTTCCATCAATGACGGCGTCAGAATTGTGCCAGGAGGAAGCGCAATCAGAAGAGGCGCATATCTCGCCCCTTCGGTCATTGTCATGCCCCCATCATACATCAACATTGGTGCATATGTGGATGCTGGCAGCATGGTCGATTCGCATGCGCTCGTGGGGTCATGCGCCCAAATCGGCAAAAACGTGCATATAGCGGCGGCAGCACAGATTGGCGGCGTTTTGGAGCCGGCAGGAGCCTTGCCGGTCATAGTTGAAGACGACGTTTTCATCGGTGGAAATTGCGGAATCTACGAAGGCACTATATTGCAGCACCATTGCGTCATCGGCACAGGCGTGGTTATCAATAAATCAACTTCAATTTACGATGCGACCAACGGCAACTGGATTCATGCTGTCAATGGCCAAATCACTGTACCGGCATATGCTGTGGTTGTGGCAGGCAGTCGCCCCATCAAAAGACCACCTGCAGAGGACGATGGAGTACATCTATATTGCCCCGTCATCATCAAATACAGGGACGAGAAAACATCGGCATCCGTAGCTTTGGAAACCACTTTGAGATAAATGGATTACAAGAAATATTTTTCGGAAGACACATTCAATTTCATGCGTTCGCCCGTGAGGGAAATCTTCAAAAGGGTGGACTTGAATGCCATATATTCATTCGCCGGCGGCTATCCATCGGCGGAGACTTTCCCGCTCGATGACATCAAAGAATTGTCGACGGAAGTTGTGGATAAATATGGCAGTAACGCATTCCAATATGGTGCTACCCAGGGCCTTACCCTTTTGCGGGAGGTCATCTCGAAGCGTTATGGCGTGGAGATGGATCGTGTTCAGATAACCACTTCTTCGCAGCAAGGCATAGACGTTTGCACTCGAGTTTTGGTGGACCCTGGAGATGTCATTCTTACCTCATCTCCTTCCTACCTTGGATCTTTGCAATCTTTCAAATCCTATAGGGCGGACATAGTTGGAGTGGCCTACAATGGCGATTTTGAGCATTCATGGCGCCAGACAATAGAAGATGTTATACAATCTGGAAGGCATATAAAATTCCTCTATATGATTCCGGATTTCCAGAATCCTTCGGGCGAAACTTTAACCGAAAACGAGAGGAAAATCCTAGTCTCGCTGGCCGAAGAATTTGATTTCCTCATCGTTGAGGATAGTCCATATAGAGAACTTAGATACGAGGGCGAAGATGTGCCGACCATGTATTCCATGGCTCCCGACAGGGTTCTGCATCTTGGTTCTTTTTCCAAGATTTTTGCCCCTGGATTCCGTCTGGGCTGGATTATTGCCAATCCTGGCCTTTTGGATATGATTTATGTTTGCAAGCAGTCGCTCGACCTTTGCCCTCCGATTTTCGACCAATATTTGGCCGCCGAATTTATGGGAAGCGGGCGTCTGGATGCTAATCTCGCAAAATCTAAGGCACTGTATAAATCGAAGCGCGATTTGATGCTTACTTTGCTTGAAAAGTATATGCCCGAAGGGGTACGATGGACCCATCCCGAAGGCGGACTTTTTCTATTCCTAACGCTACCTGAGGGCTTTGATAGTGTGGCTTTTTATGAAAAATCCCTCTCTGCCGGTGTGGCTTATGTGTCCGGATCATTTTTCTATCCAGATGGTAGCCATCGCAACACCATGCGTCTGAATTTTTCCTTTATGAGTCCCCAAAAAATCGAAGATGGCTTGAAACTTTTGGGCGATTTGCTCGCAGATGAGGTTTAAAATGAGAATATGAAGAATGTTTTTTATAAATATCATGGCGCCGGCAATGATTTTTTGATGGCCGATGGCAGAGACTGTGGCCCGATGGATCCAGTTTTTGTTAGCAAATTGTGCGACCGCCATCTAGGTTTCGGTGCCGATGGGCTTATACTTGTGCGTCCATCCGACAAGGCATCTTTCCGCATGGAATATTTCAATTCAGATGGTTCTACGGGCATGATGTGCGGCAATGGTGGAAGATGCATAGTGGCTTTTGCGGATCGTCTCGGCTACGAAAAATATGATTTCGAGGCGGCTGATGGCATTCATGAGGGCGAGATTTTGTCTCGTGAGGGCGATGTCACCATGGTGCGAATAAGTATGCGTGATGTGACTGAGGTTCGCAATTTCGGCCCCGACTATTTCATGGATACCGGCACAAGACATTTTGTCAAGTTCGTGAAGGATGTCGCTGATGTAGATTTGGTTTCCGAGGCGCTTCCAATTAGGCATAGCAGCCTTTTTGCTCCGATTGGTACCAATGTCAATTTTGTTTCAGAGCATGATGGATGCTTCCATGTCCGAACCTTCGAGAAGGGTGTTGAGGCTGAGACTTTGGCTTGCGGCACCGGCATTGTAGCTACCGCTATTGCGGCTCATATGCGCACCGGAAAGTTCGACAATCAGATCTATACTTACAAGATAAAAGCGGCTGTGGCTACTCTGGAAGTGTCTTTTTTGGCAACTACCAGCGGTTTCAAGAACATCCATCTCACCGGTCCTGCCGAATTTGTCGGAATAGTGGAAAAATAATTACTAAATTTGTAAACAAACTATTAATAACACGAAATGAGAAAAATCTTCACACTCGCGTTTTTGCTAACGGCAAGCATCGCCTTGTCAGCACAGAACAAAGCAACCGTAACTGTCCATGGTGACGAACCTGGTAACATCATCCCCAAAGAAATCTACGGCCAGTTCTCCGAACACCTCGGATCTTGCATCTATGGCGGCCTTTGGGTAGGTCCCGATTCGGATATTCCCAATATCAACGGCTACCGCAAGGATGTCTATGAGGCCCTCAAAGAACTCAAAGTTCCGCTACTGAGATGGCCTGGCGGCTGCTTCGCGGATGAATATCATTGGATGGACGGCATCGGCCCTGCGGCTGATCGCCCGAAACTCATAAACAACAACTGGGGAGGCACGGTTGAGGACAACTCATTCGGCACCCACGAGTTCTTGAACCTTTGCGAAATGCTTGGCTGCGAGCCCTACATCAGCGGCAACATCGGTAGCGGCACGGTGGAAGAACTCGACAAATGGATAGAATATATGACCAGCGATGCGGACAGCCCAATGTCTCGTCTTCGCCAGAAAAACGGCCGTGAGAAGCCCTGGAAGGTGAAATATATCGGCGTCGGCAACGAAACTTGGGGTTGCGGCGGATCAATGAGAGCAGAATATTATGCGGACGTCTACAGACGCTACGCCACCTTCTGCCGCGATTTCTCAGGCAACCACCTCTACAAAATCGCTTGCGGAGCATCGGAATATGACTACAACTGGACAAAAGTCATGATGGAGAATGTAGGAAGTCGTATGCACGGCCTCTCCCTCCACTATTATTCAGTTGAGAATTGGAGCGAATCCAAAGGTTCAGCGACCGAATTCACCACCACCGACTACTACAATCTTCTTGGCAAGAGCCGAGAAATTGACGAGGTTCTCAAGAACCATATTGCGGTCATGAATACCTACGATCCCGACAACAAGGTAGCCCTCGTTTTGGATGAATGGGGAACATGGTTCGAGGTTGAGCCTGGCACAAACCCTGGCCACCTTTTCCAGCAGAACACCATGCGTGACGCCATGGTTGCCAGCACCTCTCTCGACATCTTCCACAAATACACCGAGAGGTTGAAAATCACCAATATCGCCCAGATAGTCAATGTGCTTCAGTCCATGATTTTGACCAGCGGCAACAAGATGGTTCTCACCCCGACTTACTATGTATTCAAGATGTACAATGTGCATCAGGATGCCACATATTTGCCCACAGAAGTGGCTGCAAGCACCAAGAGCGTCAGCAAGGGACGTACCCTTCCCATGGTCAGCGCAACCGCTTCCAAAGACGCCAACGGCAAGGTTCACATCTCCGTTTCCAACATCGATGCGGACCATGCCCAGACCATCACAGTCAATCTCGAAGGCATAAGCGCCAAGAGTGCGGTGGCTCAGATTCTTCACTCTGCCGCCCTCCAGGACCACAACACCTTCGATAACCCCGACAAGGTTAAAGCCGTTGATTTCAAAGACTTTAAACTCAAGGGCAAGACTCTCACTCTCAATATGCCTGCGGCATCAATAGTTACTTTGGAACTCAATTAGTATATGCTTAAAAAACTCATGGCGGCCTTGGTGGTCGCTTTAGCCATAACAGGTTGCGTCCGCAAGAGTTTCGTTGCGGAAAACCCTCTGATGCGTACGGATGTCCCTGACATAGACGTGATTAGAGTTGGCGAATCGTACTATATGGTCAGCACCACCATGTATTTTTGCCCTGGTGCGCCCATCATGAAATCGGAGGACCTAGTGCATTGGAGAATCTGCTCCTATGTGTTTGATTGTCTGGATGATGACGATGTCTACAATCTTCGTGATGGTGCCAATGCCTACGGCAAAGGTCAGTGGGCCGCGTCTTTGCGCTATCAGGATGGCGTTTACTGGTGCCTTTTCGTGGCGAATGACCAGCAAAAGACCTATATCTACAAGACAAACGACATAGAAAAAGGCCCATGGACTCGCGTCAAACTGGATAGATTCATGCATGACGCATCGCTTTTCTTCGAGGATGGCAAAACATATGTGATTTATGGCAATGGCGATATTCGCATAGTTGAGCTAGAGCCGGACGGATCAGCAGTCAAGGCCGGAGGAGTCGATACGGTTCTACTTTCAGCACCCAAAGACGGCATGGGACTTCGTGCGGAAGGTACTCATTTCTACAAAATAGGAGATTACTATTATCTCCTCGAAATCGACTGGCCTCTCAATGATATCCGCACCGAAACTTGCTGGCGCAGCAAAGAATTGCTAGGTAAGTATGAGAGCAAGGTAGTGCTTAAGGGCGAGTTCGACGGAAGAAAGGATGGAGTGGCTCAAGGTGCCATTCTAGATACTCCCAAGGGCGATTGGTATGCCATAATGTTCCAAGATAGAGGCGCAGTTGGACGTATTCCCACCATTCAACCGGTGACTTGGGTGGATGGTTGGCCCATTATGGGAGACAACACCATCCCCATGAAAAACGTCACCGTGAAACTCGAACAGAGCGGCGAGGATTACACATGGGCGAATGACGAATTCGACGGATCCAAGCCCGACCTGGTATGGCAGTGGAACCACAAGCCAATCGACACGCTTTGGACTTACATTGAGCGCCCAGGTTGGCTTAGACTTAAGGCAGCCAAGGCGACCGGCATAATGGATGCCCGCAACACTCTCACCCAGAGAACAGTAGACCCAGGCTGCACGGTAACAACCTTGCTGGATGTCACCGGCATGGAGCCAGGCGGCAGAGCGGGAATTTGCGCTTTCCAGAGCCGCAACTGCTCCATCGGAGTTGAGATGGACGAAGATGGTCGCACAGACATCGTCGCCCTCGAAAGGACTCCAGAACAGCCAGAACACGTTATTTGGTCGGAGTCTTTGAACCAATATCAGGTTTGGCTCGCCATCAGATACGAGTTCGGCG
>Ga0181612_120104_pt1 | contig 20355 bp, 17 predicted proteins | sample HoacroProtozoa21_FD_119630 | JGI IMG/M metagenome (GOLD analysis project Ga0181612, IMG submission 119630) | Hoatzin crop microbial communities from Cojedes, Venezuel. Combined Assembly of Gp0051906, Gp0051904, Gp0051908 | reverse complement strand
GTTGTCAGAGAAGCTGTGGCTGCCCCCTCCCTGGCAGGGTTCAAGACAGGCTGGATGGAGCTCTGAGCAACCTGGTCTAGTGGAAAATGTTGGAATCAGATGATCTTTAAGGTTCCTTCCAACTCTTACCATTCTGTGATTCTATGGCATCATACCTGTGTTGTAAGTCAGCTTTGACATCACTGAATATATGATGCTGAGTCTGTGGATGACAGCCCAGACTACACAGGGTTGTGTAAGAGTGGGAATGTGAGAAGGACTCTTTCTTGGCTTTAATTGCTCTCCATGAGTATTAAGGAAAGCTGCAGCCATTGTGCTCTGAAATGTAATCAAAGGAAACCTGTTCTGGAAGAAATATTCCCCCTGGCCAGACATAGAGGAGAGAGTCAAAAGTTATTTGGAGTGTCCTCTGCTGTCTCTTCTACCTTCATGACTTCCACCTGGGATTGTATTGCAATGGACCCGGTAGCTGCTGAGCCCTGGGAAACAACCTCAGTCCTGGCTTCATCCACACACAACTCTGGTCCCTACAGGCCAGAGACAAGAAGGTGTAGGTCAGGAACAGAAACTCTCAAAGATTGTCGGCTACATAAATGCATCAGCTGTGAAGGAAAGCGAAGCAGAGGTCTGTGTGCAAGGTGCAACGCTTCACAGGTCAGTTTTGTTGGAGCACTGCCCCGGAGAGAGCTGCTTGCTGTCGCTCCCAGTGGGGGTTCATACCTCTCAACTGCAGCCAGGTCCTACGCAACCCATAACTCAATTTCTTCTCTCTGTGCTGCCGTCTCACTCTTTTTAAGTGCTTCTACGAACTCCCATACTGCTTTACCAGCAGCCCCACCAGGCTGCTGCATTACGCTTCTGCTCGAGCTGAGGGAGGGAGGTGGGAGCTGGGAGGAGAACAGAACAGCAGTGCTTCTCTGTTTTTCCTGGATGTCTTTCCATGCACCCTCGGCTGCGTTTTCTCCCCATTCAGAATAACTAGTATTCTTTGGGGCACATCTCTCCTCACAAATCTCGAGGAGGCGGAAGCATTGCAGAGCTTGCCACTTCACTAAAGAGCGCGTTATTCCAAGGCTAAGATCTTATTACAATTCCCTTACTACGGCAACACATTTTTTCCACTCCTTTTCGAAACCTCAAATGTTGTTATGGCGTCAATGGTAAAAAAGCTTAGGCTTGCTTGGATTTCAAGTCTCTTGGCCTTGGATGGAGGGGAAACTTTATTTCTCTAAGTAGATGAACCCTTATGCACACACACACTTGCACGCTCCAAGACCCCAGTCTTGCAATAGGATCTGCTCGTGTGTAGCCTTCTGCCTGTCCAGAGTTGTGCTGAACGCAAATCAGGCACATCTGACAGCTCAGGCTCCTGTAACACAGCGCTTCGGTAATGCTGCTACTAATGTGATCCAGGGAAACAGCAGCCTGGTTCAAACCAAGCCAGACAGTGGTCCCAGCATAGTAGCAAGCAAGATAAAGTTAACAGAGAGCCAAACAATGCTGCAGGGACTCAGTACACATCCAAGTCTCTACCCACAACCTAGCGAGGGAAAATGTTGCTTGTGCTCCCTATTACAAGGCAGAAGTGGTGGGAGAAGAGACCCCAGAGCTCTTCCTGCTGCAGCTCCGGGTGAGCAGGCAGTGCTTCCACCATGACACAATGGCACAGAAAAGCACCTGCTGCCATGCTTCCTCAGCCCCCTTGGGTTCCTCCCTGTGCATATGTGAGATGGGAGGGAGATGGGGGGCACAGAGATCAGAACCGTATTTTGGGAGAGATTCTGGTGCTGCTGTTGTCTCCTTGGGCTCAGCTTTGTACTCTGCACGCAGTCTGCACACTCTAGCCCCCTTCCAAGGGGCATGGAACAGGGCACACAGATGGGTCTGTCCCATCTCTCAGAAGACCAGCACAGAAACCCTACCCTCCTTGATGACTTCCTCAGCACCCAAGGCACTTGATGCTGTCTCTGTCACCAAAGCATCTGAGCACCTTCTGGCCTTCAGCACATTTTTTCCTTCAGCAGCCCTGGGAAAGGATGGTCTATTTATCACACTTGAAAAATGAGGTGTAGAGTGAGGCATAGAAAGATTGCTAATGATATTTAGGTGCCTGAGGATGGACATATGCATTTGGTGGAATCGTCAAGCACGTGGAGGCACTTCCCTCCCGCTGTGCTCAAGCCAGGTGCAGTAGTGGGTCTGGGCTGTATGCGGTAGGAATTGGACAGTGTTTATAACAGGATCTGTCTGTTGCTGAGGCTGTCAAAACCCCCTATACACTCCAAGAACAGCTTGTTCCCTACCAGTGAAGATTGTTATTCTCGCACTGTTGTTTCACAAGTTCTGTTTCCATCAATGCCTGATCGCAGAGAAGACAAATGTAACCTGAATATGTACAGCTTGGGCTTTGTTTATCCAGGACCAGCTAGGCATCATGGTGGGAAGAATGATATTTCATTTCTTCCTCCAGCAGCACCTCCCCTTCTCTGGTGCTTAATTTTCTACCACTCAAAACTGAGTTCAAAACAACATTGAAAACCGCTGGAGCTGGAATAGGACAATCCCCTGAGCTAGAATCAGTTTCAGTCTTGCCAAACGGACAGGTACATATCTGATTCAAAAACAAATCTGAGTTTCCTGCAGCCTGCACTTTACTAGTGGTTTCCTGCAGGCTCTCGGTGCTGTTTAATACCTCTCACAGAAGTAATGACTGAGCCCAGCACTTGCACCCCATCTCCAAAGCATCTTGGATGCCTTGCTCAGCTGCAGATCTAACCATGGCAGTGGGCATGAGCAAGATGTTCAGGGCTTGTCCTCCCTGTGACTGCCATGAAACTGATAATCTCATCAGGGGATTCAGTGAAGTGGCATCAAACCTGTGGCTGGACAAGAGACCTTTGCTGCTAACAATTTTGGATCCCTGAGTGATGAAGACATGCAGAAGGAGTGCCTGCATTTCTGAATCTCAAACAGAATTAGCTTTTCTGCAAATTAAAAAAATGAGAACAATTTCACTTAGTTTCCTCCTTTCTGAACAACAAAGGTTCAGGAGATTGGCTCTAGCCTACAGGGACGGGGGTGACTGTCTGGCTCAGATCTGAATTTCATCTCACCCAGGTTAACAGGATTCCAGGGTTACAGTGAAGCTAAATGGAAATCTTGTCTTGTGAGCCAGTCTTCACTTGTTCCTGTGAGCCTCACAGTTGGATATAACACTCCAAAGTAAAAAGTGACAGAGTGGTTTTTGCGAGGATGCAAACTCTCCTGTGAATTAGGAGTTATTTACATACTGTAAAACTGTGGATATTATTTTCTCCCAGTGTTAACCTGAGATGTATAAATTCAGAGAGAGGGTGCCAACTCGGAGTTAAAATAAAAGTGTGAGGAAGGCATAAACTGTCCCCTAGTACAGCCAAGCAGCTTCCATGTCCTTCTCCCCACCATGAAAATTAACCTGAGAAAAGGCAATGCAGAGAAAATCAAGAGAGTTGAATTGAAGGAAAGGCTGGACAGCAATAGCTGGACCCAGCCCCTTGACCTGGTTTCTAACAATAAGAGAAAAATCCCAGGAAAGCTGATATTCCTTTTGTCTTAAAAGACAGAGGCTCATATTTACTTCTCTGGTGTAAGTGTCACAAACAGCAGGAGCTGGGAAGAGAGCAGCCTTTGTGCCTCCCTGGGACAAAAGCATGGTGGTGACACACAGACGGAGGTCCCTGCCCCAACACCACCACCTTGGGAGGGCAGTTTCCCCCAGCCCAGCTTTTTTTCTTTTTTATCGTTTACTGTAAGGTCTCGCTGTCTCCTCTCCTCAGCAGATAGGGCACTTTGGGTGCCTGGTCTTGTTGGCCGAGGGTCAAGGTCTTAGTTCATGTGTCCTGTGACAACTCCTTCTGGTGATGGTGCAGCCCAGGAGAGCCCCAGGCCAACAGAACATTCTCCAGATATCTGTGTCCGTAACAGAGTTCGCATTTAGCCTTGAACTGAACCTTGAACTCCTGTAATCTGGAGAGCCACAATGGTTGTCAGAGGGCAAGACATCCCTTTTCAAAACCTAAATGCCTGACTGGGTAAAGCAGACTATGAGCAAGCTTGAGAAAGGGAGCAAAGAATTTGAGACCTCAGGAGAATATGTATATTTGAGGGTTCCTGAGTGGTACTCCCCCTTGTCCTCTTTTTAATTGACTAGGAAGTCCTCTTAGCAGCCAAATCTCTTCTTCCAGGCTCATGCCTTGATGTTCGTGTGCAATATCTGGCCATCTGCTCTGGCTGAGCTCCTGCCACACACAGTATCCCTCTCTGAGCAAAGAAAACTAGCTCTGCTGCCCTTCCAGACACTTTTCAACAAATCCAGTGTATTGAAGGAGAATATCTCCTTACGCCGTGCAAAATACCCTAGAAGTCTTCGAGACTCAAGGGGCATCACACAGCCAGAGGGCAGAGAGGTTGGTTTTCCCAGCTGAATCTCCAGACTAATCCCCAGAGCAAGGAAAATGCTCTGGAGTCCTCACAAGGACTGTTGTTGGCAAACTTTACACAAACAGGACTCCGACAGACACTGCCACAAGGGTCCTCATCGTTCCCTCAGCCCATGTCTCTTGTCTGCTGAGGAGGGATGCAATATTTGAATGTGAATGGCGCACACTTGTTGGCGGAGTAACTGGCATTAATCAACCGCCTCTGAACTGGAGCTCCAGCAGCTTCCAGGCTCTCCATGGGAGCTGCAGGAGAGTGAGGAGGGGAAAGCAGACTCGGAGACCCCTTGGCACAGCAGAGGTGATCAAGGCATGGGGAAATGGCTGCAGCCACTAACAGAGAGGAATTAGGTTGACAGGATCTAAGACCTTTAGGATTGTTCTTTTTCCTATTATTGCTTGTGACAGGCCTGATAAAGTACCATGGAAAAACCACCAAGCAGCCATTAGCAGACGTCAATCTTTCTAATCTTGTTTTTGGCCTCAAGTGATTGAGGCCAGTTTGGCCATGAAACATAAACTAAGAACACATGAGGAACTAAATCCAGGCAGCAAACCATGTCAGAGGAATAATAGCTGTCAGCAAAACCAACACATATCAGACCTGGCTTCCACTGGATGGCCTCAAACTGGATTTCCCAGAAATATAAATCAGTGCGGCTCGACTTAAATAAGGGGGTTTACACACCAGCTGGGAAGCTAGCCAGGATATCAGAGATGGCTTCACCGACCATTGCATAGTGCTTCTGCCTCCAGCTACAGCCCACAGGCTTCATATACTGTTGGGGAAGGCAGGCACTTGCCTGATAGACAGATACCCAAAGCACCTAACTAACAAAGCCCTCTGGGTCTTGGATACCAGCTAACTTCCAGCTTTCTTTCCCCTTATAAGAGCTTTCATGATCTGGCCCACTTCAGAGAGGACCACTGCTCTCTCACCTCTGCCTCTGCACTGTGGTCACACTACAGTTCGCCAGTGACTTACATTTGGACTTGCTGACAGAGACCATAGCTCCTTGGTTTTAGAAAACTCAGCTAAGCTCATATGCATTGTTGAAAAGTAAGCACGTAGTTCTAGAGCTTGAAGTGTTTTATCAGTTCAGTAGCAAAGGGTACCAACCCTCCTTTAAAAATAGGTGACTCCTGTAGGGTAAGGAAGCCCAATTGCTACCAGAGCAGGTTATTATTAGAGGCAGACTTAAAGCATAAGTCTTTAATAAGACTGGATACATAACTAGGACTAATGCAGTCCTGTCTCAATGGAGTTGCTACCCAGATGCTGACAAACCAGACAACTTCTTCTTTGGTTCGGAGATCCTATCTAAGTAGTAAAACTGCTTCCACATGTTCATTATGTAGTGGAGGGTTGCTTTTGTGTTTATTAATGCATATACTATCCAGAGCAGAGACCCTGGCCTGCTTAAAATATGGGTGTCCTCTCACTGCTCAGTGTCTGTCTCCAGCAACATGTCCTCTGATGTCGAGGGAGAGAAAAGACCCAGTTTTCTACCCCATGAAATGAGTAATAAGTCCGATTCTCAAATAATTTCCAAGCATTTTGTGTGCCCTTTTATAGGGCATACAATACACAAGGTAGACAGAAAAGGTCTGTGAAAGACAATAAATCAGAAGACAGGAAGAAGGATTTTAAAAATGAAAAAGAAAGATAATATAGGACTTGAAATAACCAATTGACAGCACTGAGCAAAGAGGAGTTGGTGACAGTTTGATGGAAAGAAGATTTAAGTGAGAATGTGCATCTAAACCCAACCCTCTGTGGTTGGTTTTTTGCTTCAGGTGTTGAATTTTGCTTTAGAAATGTTGCAGTAACTCACGAACAAACGTACCTCTAACAGTGGCAGTAACTCAGTGCCAGCTTCTGGCTGGTTGGCTAGCTGTGTTCAGGGCTCGTGATAAAAAACTGATGTGAAAGTTGACCTCAATGATTCATGTCTTTGACTCCACCTACCTTCATCAGCCCGGACAAGTCGCATAATCTCTGCACCTCAGTTTCCCCTTATGCTGTGCACCTGTGGCAATAATGGAGTTTTAGTCAGGACACTGCTGCACCAAGGTGAAATACGAGTATGAGAGGTAGCAAAAGCATGGTCTGAGCCCAGGAAGCCTTTACCAGGGTAAAACATGTGGGAGACCTGTAATGCTGGTGGGACCTCTTGTCTCACCTGAACCTGGGAGGAGGGCTGCAGCCATGGCTGTGGCTGGGCAAGATGGGAGTCCACCACCTGCAAGGCTGGATCTGCTGCTGATGCTTCATTTAGCCTCTGCTCAAGCAGTGATTGCTAAGAAGGGTAAAAAGACAGGTACAGAGAAGCCATGTAAAAATGAAACAAATCAAAGGTGTATACCCCCATGCTAGAGAGCAGTGTTTGCATGGAGGTGTGTTTGCAGGAGCCACACTCTGTTACCATCATGTTTATCAGCAAAGCACAGGTGAAGCATCTGAAATAGCAGCCTGACACAGAGTGCACCAAAATCAGTGGGAAGACTCATACTGTATTCATCAGCATTTGGCACAAAATCATAGAAATGTCATGTTCACAGTGCCCTTTTACTTCTCTATTTACAGCATTCCCCGGCCAGTAATGGTGTCCATCCTTCACATGCCATAGGATGACAGGGGGAAGATTGTACATGGCTAAAGAAAGGAATTTGTCAGGAGGGCAGAAAAGTGTTGCTGGCTGACTTAGGTGACCAAATCTGCAACTTCAGGTCAACACTGTGTGTTAAGAGTCAATGAATAGCTTGGCTGGGAAAAAGAAATTTGAAAAATAGTTGTTCAGATATATTTAAAATAAAATGTCTCATTTGAAAAATGTTATTTAGATGACTACCTCTATTTCCCTTATTTAAAGGTTAAATATAATGTCAGAAAACAAACATGTAGTCTGGGGTTGGATTTTGAATCAGTTTGACTCTGCTTTGAGTGAATTTCATCCAAAAAAATTTTTTCCAGTGTTTCATTTCAATCTGAAAACAGCAAAGCCAATTCTGTTTCAGAAAAACACCAACTTGTTTTTTATATTATGAGATTTTAGTTCGGTGGCCACACTAGAAAAGCAGCTATCCAGATGTTCTTAATTGCAGATGTAACCATACTCATCTCAGAGATGCAGATAAGTTCTTGGGCTGAATTGACTGGCAGTACAGTAGGAAGCAAGTGCTGTGTATTTCAGATTTATTTAACATTCCCTTCATAAATCCATTTCTCCTGCTCCTGCTCCTCTGCTCTTCCCACCTTTATAGTGGAACATAAGAGCAGCACAGCCTTGAAGAGAAGGACAGAGGGAGTTCTGGACATACAACACACAGAGGCACAAAGTGAAAGCCAAAGAAACACTGACTGAAGAGATAGGAATACACATTCTTATTTAAAATCTCTTAATATCTATCTACAGCCTCCCGTTTCCCAGTGATCAGCTGTTTCTTTCAGGGTTTGTATTATCATATTGATACACACACGGATCCTAGAAGGAGGAAAGATGCAGTTGACTGCAAACCTTCTTTTCCTACACTCACCCTCAGTCTCCTAGTGTGTGTGCTAAGTTTCTCTGTGCACAGAACTCCTCAGTACTGACAGCCTCATTGGACATTTTCATTCAGAGCTGTCTCCTGGGTGTGTGACGCTCCACCTGAAGGCAGGACCCTGGCAAAAGTACCAGTAATACTGCATGGGAAGGGTCAGAGTCACTTGTCAGCTGCCAAGGGCAGAACAGGTTTACAGCTCTATTTTTCCATGTAAAAGTAGCAATGCTTTTAAAAAATAAAAGGTAAGCACACTGACACAGGGAATGTGAGAACAGACACTGGTAATCTCCGTTACACATCTTCCCAGCAGGTGGGTGAGGTGTAGGTGGGACGGGAGGATGCTCCGAGGCACGTGCTAGGACAGGATCCTAGCACAGGGCTGCAGTGTCGTGCATGGGACCTATCTCCCATGAAACGTGTCCATCTACAAGTTCCCTCTTAATCTAAACTAGTTGTTGCGGCTTCTTCTCTTGTCAGATGGTAGAAGGCAGCACTTCCAGAGGTGGCTCAGAGCAGTCTAAAGCAAAGCCTAAAATGGGCAGCATGTTACTCAGCCCACGGGGACATTCCAGCCAGTAATCTGTATGGAAAACCTCAACTGTCCATAAACCCAAGACGTGTGCATCTGCCTGATGTGAATGGCAGGAACTGCAGCCTGGGAGCGTTGCGGGATTTTCCATTGTAAGCCAACCCTGCCTGATTAAGGGCTCTCCACCCCAGACCTCCATAGCTCAACTGCAAACATGATAACCTCTACAGCTCTGCTCCATGGTGGTGCAGATTGCTGCCCACAGCCACGGGGCAGTTTCAAAAAATGACACAAAATGTTGTCGGAATTTGGGCAGCTGCACCGAACTGTGGGTCCCCATCAAACCCAAGGGTGGAAAGAAAAGATGGAGACCCTGACTCCTTGGGAACTGCAAACTTACTCACACACAGTGAAGACTCCAATACTGGGGAATTTAGGCAAAAGCTTTGCATATTTCGGTGCTGCATCTCAAAACCCATGATAAACTTGTTTTCCTCTGGTTCTAAACCCAAATAGATGTGGCAGAATAAAATCTTTTACCTTTCATACATGTTTGAGCTTTTTAGTAGCTTGACTGGTAATCAATAATGGCAGTATTGAATGAGATATTTATTTGACGGCAAAACTGCTGCCATATAAAATCAGTGGCAGCAAGACCTATGCAGTGTTCAGTTTAAGTCTATTTATGTGTGTTTATGGATTGGACATGACTGTTGTCACCCATAACTGCTGGAGCTGCAAGGCCTGGATGCACAATACATTTTGGAAGAGACATGAACCTTTAGGCTTAAGATGGTCTAACTACCAAGCTGAGAAGCACTTTTTTTCCACATCAGGGCTGTCCAATTGCTTTCTTTAGGAGCAGTCAGCGCTGGTTGCTAGTTGACCCAATGGCCAGGTGACTTGACCACTGGACTAGCACAACCACATCTGATTCAGTCTGGCAATGTTTCCACTGCATATATTCAGGTCTTCTGGAGCAGAGTACCCCTCTTAATAAATATTTTTCTAAACACATTTTTGTAGGAATTTCTTTGGGGGCAATATTACTCTTATTTTGGACTTTGTGGCAAAAGCCCAAGCCTTCCCTTTTGGCTGATTTTTCATAATTTATTAAGAACATAATTGGAATCCGTCAATACTGAAAAATATTTTGCCAGAGATTGATAATTGTGCGCAGACTAAGGATGAAGGCACATTTCATCACTGTTTTTATTATTCTGTTTTCCTGCGTAGGGTAATTTCCCATCATCCTAAGTGGCTTGAACAGCCACAGGCTTGAAATAGTGATGATGGAATTTCCTGGGAACAAATTAATGTAGAGACACTGCGATATTACAGTAATAGTGTGGCAGAGGAATGTGCCTTTTACTATATGCCTCCGCTGTACTGTTGTACACTTTGGCTAACACCAATGTCACTTGCGAAATGTGTACTACGTTGTGGCCTGTGTTTTTCTGGCCTCTCTCAGACCGAAGCAGGGAGCACTATGCTGGGTTAGTCACTCCTGAACGTGGTCCTGCAGCACTTTCCCATGCAGGCAGAGCTCCCACTGATTTCCAGAGGGGCATGTACAAGTTAGGGTTGCTGGATCTGTCCCTACCATGGTAAAAATAGACAGTTACTTGGTTGTTTTCATTAAAAGGAGGGGAAACAGAGCATTATATAACAGGAGGGTTTTTGGGGGGAGCACTGTTTTATTTAAAACCTTCAGTGATAGCTGCTTTCCCTGACGGGAATTGGCTCTGCAGCAGGGCACGAAAGCTGGGATCTTGCCATTGCTGGAGAGCAGTGCTCTTTTCTTTATTAGCAGACAATAAGCCACATTCAAGACATGCTAAAGAGCTGGAAGACAAGCAGCCAAAGCAGAGAAATTCAAAGTGAGGGCTGGTACTTGGGAGCCTGGTGTTTGCATTTGCCTGCAAGGAAGAGGCAGACACAACTGAAGATGGGGCAGCTCTTTGCCAATGCCCTCGGTGCTAGTGGGGATCTGGAGGCAGAGAGAGTTTTAATTGGCACCTGTGCTAATTGCTTGCCCTTAATAGGCATAAGTCCTGCAGGACTGCAAGCGCATGAAGTGCTGAAGTCAGGGACCATCTGGCAGGAGATGGCATTTTGTATGGTGGTGAGGGAAATTTAGCATGCAGTGAGTGAGGAGGTGCATGAGGGCTGGAGGTTCTGTTAGCAGAGGAATGTGGGGCCCCTGTGTCATGTGGAGAAGAGAGATCTCAATGCTCGTAACCCTGACACTGTTCCCTCTCTGTCCTGGCTCTGTACAACATCAGCTGTCCCCTCATGACCCACAGCCAGGTCTCACATACTCAAAGGACACAGCCACAGCTCTGCTGAAAAAAACATGACCTGCCACTCAGGGTGAGCCCAAAGGCTGGTTTCTTTTCTCTGGCAGAGGTCAAGCGAGAAAGCCTGAGGAGAATGAGAGCAGGACTTGTCTACTGTGTCCCCCCAGATGTTCTCCTGGCTGGTTCCTCTCCTCATCTACGTCTCCCTGGGAGAGGCATGGCTCACCAAAGCCCTGGAGGACATTCCTCACCTGTGGCCTTGCACTAGAGCTCCATGTGCTGTGGGACGAGGGACGGGGTCTGTGGGGTAGCTGCAGAGGGGTGCTGGCACACCCCGAGCCAGTGGCGGGCCTCCCGTAGGATGCCAGTGCTCGGATGGCTTCACGCTGGGTGTCCTCAAAAGCCCTCAGAGCAAAATATTGCACATTGTGCGTGTGTTGATCCAAAGCCCAGTTTTGCTATTGTTTTCAGTGACATTTGATTTGGGCCACAAGGCCCTGAATCAACACAGTTCTGAGCCTGGCAAGTCAAGAGACTGAAGCACCTGATTAGAACAAGGCATTTTTTTTTTAAATTATTCCCTGCCTGGGAACTTACCCTAAGTGTAGAGTAGGGTTTAGAAGGACAAACCGCCGTCACTTCTGTGGAACTTCAGCAAAGCCTGATGCGCTTTGCAGAGCACCTAGTTGTGGGCTCTAAAAGCAGACCCTCTTACGAATGAAACACAGAATATTCTCATTTGGAACAATGGGCTGTGTTCATTCCTTGAACCAGATTTATTGGGATACTGAGGTTCACAACATGCAAAGGCAAGGTGAGGTAGCAGACTCCTGGTGAAGGCCATTTGAAAAACCTCATTTCAGAATGGCCAGTAAATGAAAAAATACAGCAATCTTACAAAAATGTATTTCAGTGCAGAGAACTTATTTGTCAACATTGAGCCAAGGGGCATGTCTCACACGTAGTTTCAAATGAAAAAAAAGTTGGCAGAGCCCTTGCTACAGCTGTTCCAGAGGAGTAATTAAACGGGAGCCACTTGGAGCCAGCTCCGGGGAAAGTGTACGCCTGCGGTCTCGGAGGGGGAAGGACTCTGTGTGTGCCTGCATGCATGTGTGTGTTTGCACATTGCTTTTTGGTTTTGCTTAGTCACATTTGTATGTTATTTTCCTGTGTGTCCATGGCACCTTACTTCAATGAACAGTTTCAAAGGCATATGCTGTTGAGCAAAGAGGGGAGAAACTCCCCTGGTCTTTTTTTCTCTTATCTCAGTGAATATGTCATTTTTTGATGCTTTTCCTAGGGCTTCTGTGACCTATGCTTTACACCACCTGGCTGGTTTAAAATTCATGAGTCTTTTATTAATATGACAGACTCTGCAAAGGTGACCAAAAAGTTATGGAGACAGATGTCATCAGTATCTCTCAAGGGTAAATAAGTGAAGTTTGCTCCCTTTTTGTGTGGCTGGTCTCTGTTCCAGGTCTTGGCACCTTGGCTGAGCCACTAAGACTAACTCATTTTTGCTCCTCCCTCAGATGCTCTGGATAAATGTTAACCATAACTTTCACAGTTTCCTGTATTTTCCTCAACTGTCAAAGCCTTTTTCTTCTGCCTCTCCTGCTGGACAACCCACATTTTGCACAGATGTGTGATGTAGCTGGAAGAGGTCCTTATAACTCACAAGAAGTCACAGGGCGCTTTCTACCACTAACAGAGCACATTCTGCCCTTCAGGCAAGAAAACAGGTCTTTGCTAAGGGTATCGCTAACTCCATGTTGAGTTGGCTCAGCATCTTGTTCTCATAGAGATCTCAACTGAAAAACTATCTCAGGATCTGCTGTGGCTGGCCCAGTGATGACTAATATGGAGGCAGGGTTAGGCAGAAGTAGGTCTGATGCAGATACCTGGCCCTGCTGTTGGAGAAGGTGGCTTATTTCTCTTTGCCCCAACATGAGACGTATTCAATAACACACAACACGAGGAAAGGGAAGCAATGTCCATTCTCAGAGAGCACAAGAATATTTGGGCTTTGGGCTGATGCATGTGGGTCCATTCAGAGTGGAAAAACACAGGCTTGGACCTAAATCATATAAAAACATCTAAAAGTGTATAGAAGCCTCTCTAGAACTACTGAGGTGTCTTGGGGATATATCCAGTTTAGAGTACAGGGAAGGGGGAAAGGGTCCCAGTGCCACAACTGCAGTACTTAGACAATGAATTATCATCACCAGAGTGGATAACTTCTGTTCACTTCCTTCCAAACTGCTTAGTGTTTTGGATCCCGGCAAAACTGCCTGGATCCAGCTCACGTAAGAGACCAAATGTCAAACCCAGATCCAGCCACGCTCTTGGCTCTGGGACACAATTCATATCTGTGTCCAAGCTGCACATTGTGGGTTTGTTCTGGGCTGAGCATACTGCACGTCTCCTCCAAGACAAAGCCCCATATCCATGCTGTCCATATCATATTTAACCTTACAAGATTGTCCCAGGAAGATTTTTTCATCTTCGGAAAAATCCGCTTTTGCAAACTGGCATTGTGCTGGGCTCATCTCTTCTTTCACACTCCTTCCCAAGGCAGTTACTTGTCTGCTGTAATTTACTCTTTAATGCAGCACTTTCCTATTCTGTGAGACAACAATCATGAAGCATTTAAATTCCAATTGAGTAGGGCTGGAGTGCAGAGGGGCTGCGGCTTGCGCAGCGAGGATAATGGGAACCTGAGACAGGGGACACCAGTTCAAGGCCCCCCAGGAAGGAAGGCTACAAGCTTCTCCCTCACATTCCCATCTCCCTAGAGATGTAAATCAAGAAAATGAAGGGAGGGGAAGAGGAGGAGGGGGTGTTTATAGAAAGAAAAGGGAAAATGGATTGAGTTGTGCTGAATTCTAAGACAAGGATCAGCTACACAAGAGAACTATTGAATAGCTGTGAAATCTGGAATTGAGCCATCAGAAAAGCTGCTGAGCTGCATGTGAATCAGGTTGATTGTTTTTGAGAAGCACCTGATTATTTTTTTTATTTGCCCCTCTCTCTCTCTCCCAGGCTGCGTGCTTAGCCTTGGAATTTGAACATGACTGCTTTTCCTTGAGATAGAGACATTTTAGGGAGCAGGAGAGGAGGGAGGGCGGGGGAGCGTCTCTGAATGTGAAGGCCATGGTATCTGGGCCGGGAGCTGACAGGTTCCCCACTGCTCCCGGCAATAGCAGCGAGGAATTTACACTGCTGGCAGAAAGCAAGCAGGAAAAGTAAAGAGCTGTAACTCCCTGGGACACGGAGGAGAGGGCTGCTCAAAGGGCTGCACGCTGCTCCATTGCTGGGCTGCAAGTACGTTTTGCCCACTCCTCACCAGCCTTGTGCTCCCAGGAACTCACATTTCTTACCTTTTCTCCCAGGACTGAGCAGGCGCCTATTTCCTGCTGAGTGGTCCCTGCTGGACCTTGGGAAAATGAATTGCAAAGCCCCAGTTTAATACTACACTTATAATCACAGAGCCTGTTTCGCCCATCTGAGTTGATGGAGTTACAATTCTCTCTGCAGCCTTCCCTAGTGAGGGAAGCAAAGCACAGGAATGTTAAGATACTGTTTTCACGATGAGCGCTGTGATTCAGGAGTGCCTTAAGAAGCCATACTGAAATAAAAATAATAATAAAAAAAAGCAAGGCTGCTTTTAAAAATCTATCAGTTTTCCTAGGGTTATGGAATGACTCGGGATTGCAAGAGTGAAACCTTGCCTCTCCTCATTTGGTATGGCTGAGAACCATTTCTGTTCTATTTTATTATTATTGTATTGCATTATTGTGTAATTTTATTGCATTAAAAATCATGTGAATAGCACCATGGTACTTTACAAACAGAGAGCAACACAGCCACTGCTCCAAGGAGCCTTGTTAAACTCCCTCCAGATTTTACTCCAGAGGCCTATACTCTATTACCTTATGCAGAAAACATCTACATTGTTTTATTGTTGTTTATTTATTGAACACTGAGAGTAAGCACTGCACTGGGCGAACTTGCACAGTATGGACAAATCTATCAAACTTCAGTTCTTCTGCAATGGGATGTGCTCATGCGGACTCTGCTTTCTTCGCTCTGTTGTGGTACCTTAACTTAGCCCAGCACTGCATCCTCTCCACCGCTCCAGCCAGCTAGCTGATGTGAGTCAGGACCCCCAGGCTTTGGAGGGGTCTCCAAACCCTGTAGACCATCTCTGTCTGTAGACCCTCCTCCTCCCATCCATGTTGGCCATGCTAAGGGTCTTGGAGCAGCCCTGGGGTCACTCTCAGTGACACCTTCACCCCACAAGAGCCTCCAGCTCTTTCGAGCCTCTGTGGAACCCACACATTAGGCCAGAGTTAAGACAAGCTTTAATATCTGTTGGCTGCCACAGCAACTCAAAGCAACTGGGATGCTGCCATGCTGAGGTCTGCAGTGATGCTGGAGAGACCCATGTGAGCCGTGTCTCGGGGCTGGAGGCAGGGAAGGCTTCACGGCAGGAAGGAGCTCACCGCACCCGGCTCCCACAGCCCCAACCTCATCAGGCACCAGATGGGAAAAGGCTCGGTCCTCTGGGGGCTGTTTCTTTCCTTTAAATGGACAGGACCCTCTGTGGGATGAAATACACTCACTATGGGGGGAGGGTAGGGAAGGAAATGCCCTGCCATCCCCTCTCAGCTCCCAGTCTGCTTTTGTGCTCTTGGCCCACGAGCAGACCCCTGTATCCCAGCACCGGTTACATACGAGGTGCTGCCCTGAGAAAAAACTCACAGCAATTACCGGCCAGCCATCCCGCCGGGCAGAGGGCCTCTGGAAGAGCCAGGGCAGAGGTGGCTCAGCTCCGGCGGGAGGTCAGGGGCAGCGGGAGGGCAGCGGGAGGGCAGGCATTGTGCCTGGGCCGTTGCTGCCCGCTGCAGACCTCGGCCATTCACACGGAGCCCGACTCTGGGCCCCTTGAAGTTAATGAAAAGACTCTCCGGGATGTCAGCGGGTTTTGGGCTGAGCCCTCGGTGCGCAAAAGCAGCTCCACATTCTTCTCAACTCAGCAGCACCGTGAGATCCAGGAGCACCCAGAGACACCCAGGCTGAGGGGGTCTCAGGTAGGTGCAGACAGCATCTTCCCATGGCAGCTGCTAAAACACATCAGAGGTTGGCAACAAGTTTTTTCTTTTTTTTTTTTAAAAGGGAGAAAAAATAATTAACCTTCACCTCAGGTCCCAACTGGCATAACCACAGATCAGATTCTACTAATAATTTGCTTGCCTAAGTGACTCATAATAAACACTGAGTTTACTTTTGCTTTGAGAGCAGCTGATCTTTGGAACAAACCGCCCACAGGCGTAAAATCATGTCACCCATTTTCAGAGTTAACCCTCTGCATGCTCACGCATCTCTGGACCCCGCTAAACTGCTGCTTGCAGGAAAGCTTAGTGTCTGGGGATTTTTGTCACCAAACATGAAATAATATCCAGAGAGGGTGTGATCTCCTCTTCACCTATTTCAAGCCAGAATGCCTTTGCTCAGGTCAGTGGTCCCAACACATGGGGTCAGGGATGCAGGTGAAGGCAGGGACTGGCTGTCCCATCTAAAATTGCTGAGTGGTTATTTATGCGTATTTTCTGTAGTGGTATTTTTTCCTTATTACAAGTCCTTCTGAGGATCCTTTTCCCCATTAATTACAGACGAGCATGCTCAGCCTTTGTTCCCCTTCAGGCCAGCCTGAACCTCAGCAGTGCTAATACAGGGTTTGAGGGGCACCAAGACCCAGCAGCGTGACCTCAGAATCCTGATGTGACACCATGGGACACATGGGCTGATGCCAGTCTCAGAACGACACATTGCTACTTGTAAATAAAAAGAGCCAGGGCCTGTTTTCCTAGAACTAACCCCTTTTCCACCTCCACTGCCTAGGTGGTGAGCCCTGGCTCTGTGCTTTGCCCGGGTACCGCTGAGGTGCACAGACCACGCTCAGGAGGAGCCCCACTGCGATACCGTGACCCCCTCATGCAAAGGCAGAGACTACAGGTGGACGCTGACTGGGGTGTGCAGCTGTGTGTGCCAGCAGTGACACCCTGAAACACCCTCCTGTCTGCAAAATATGAGCAGGGCACCTCTCGCAGCACAGCTGCAGCACAGGAGCGACTTGCACCCTGTTTTGCAGATGAGCATAACAGAGTCTGAGCCATGGAAGGGCTTCCCCAACGTCATACAGGAAAGCCCTGTAGTGTAATTTGAGCATCAAACCCAGCTCATGGAGCAGATAATTGCTCCTGTTCTGTGCATGTGCTTTCTACCCTGCCCTGTGCATTCGGCTCAGTGTAAGGAAGGTTTGCAAGTGCAGCAAGTTGGCTGCAGGCTGCTGAACACAGCTCCCTGTGGAGTCCTCAGACTAACAGGTTTTTGGAAGATAATTTTATTTCTGTCCACCCCCAGCTTATGGTTTCAGCCAAGCAAAAACCTGCTTGACCTAATTTCTCCACCTTGCTGATCAAAGGTCATGTTTTACCAGGATTATTCCTGTCTTCATTGTAGGCACAGCTGGTAAACAACATGGAGATTTTACAGTATTTAACTTTCTGATAGATTTATGGAGGCTCCCTGCCTGACTTTCTTTGCTTCTTTCAAAGCTTTTGCACTCACCCTTTGGATGATACCATGCACTGTGCACCTGCAGGCCCAAAACCCAAGCTGAGCCAGAGAAAGGAGCTGCGTGTCAGCAATTAGCCACCCACCCTCCCCGCAGCCAGCTCTGAACCTCCGCTCCAGATCACTCGCTTTCAGCAGAGCAAGTCACGTCAGATCAGCAACAGCTCAGACCAGCTCAGGTGCCGTGATGGGCATTGCCAGGCTGCCAGCGCTCCTGCTGCCAACTGTGAGTGAAGCAGAGGAAAGGGGCTGACCCACTTCCCTGGGCTAGCAGAGCGTATCGCCTGGTCTGCAAGCCGGCACGGAAAAGCTGTTCCTCCACGGTGAAAACAGTGAGGGCTGGGGCTGGCTCACCTACTAGCCTTTTGGCCTCGATCTTGTAGGCTTAAGGAAACAAAAAAAGAAAAGGTTTGCTGGTCCAGCAGCCATCTAAAGAGTTTTGCAACCTTGGCAGCTATAGCACGCTGCCTGGGAGAAGATAGGAAGGTATCTCCATCCAACACTTCACCTTCTCGCAGCGCAGTCGTGGTAGGAAGGGTCCAGGCTGGATTTCCCAAGTTGCAAAGCCTCCCACCATTTGGATTTGAGGGACAATTTCTGCTGTTCCCTATTTAAGCAGCTCTAGTACAGATAGCAGAGGGCAACAGTCCAGGCCTGGAGCTTCAGCCCTGCATGTGCCGGCATAACACTTGGTGGCAGAAGGAGAAGAGGGTGTCCCTGTGACCCCCATGTGCTCCTGGGTCCCTGAGCAGAGAACAGGGACCCTCCAGCTTCCCAGATGAGGGTGCTCTTCCCGTCCTAAACTAAAAGCCTGGCTTCTGCTACACCTTCCTCAAAGCAGTGGTTGCATCACCAGCAAACCGGGCAGTGCAGTTTGGGAGATCCTGCATTTGCCAGCGCATTCGTGCCAGCAAAGAGATTATTCAAATCCTCTCCTGAGGAGCCAACGAAGGGGAAGCTGCACTACTTGCAAAGTTGTTGCCTCTGTACCACTGTATTGATCCACAAGCAGAGCCAGTGACTCAGAAGGAAATATTGTTTCATCTACCAAACAATAGTCTAAATAAATAGTATACAGCTTATTTTATCTTCCTTCCATCAGCCTCCACCGGGTAACATAACTTATTCAAACACCACGAAGTCATACTTCCCTGCTACAAATTTTTTCAGTTATTTATTAAACAGTGGAGGTTGGAATGGGCTGACTCCTGCAATGGTCAATCATTCCTTCTTTTTCTAATTAAGTCAGCAAAAGGTGGTATAGGAGTCCAGAGGTAACAACTCATTTTCTGGTACTGGCTACTGCTTTGGTAAGGTTTCAGGCCCGGATCCCGAAATAAGGGCATCGCTCCTTCTTCAGAGGCGTTACATTTGCTAAAAGTAGCAGACACAAGGCTTTACTTGCCCTCTTGCCCTGGGGAAAAGACGCATGCTTGCACTTTTTCATCTATTTTAACTCCGAGTTGTTTTATTTTATTTGTAATGAGGAGGTCAAAGAGGATGCAGAAAGGCTCTGGAAACATCAGCCTATCTGCCTGAGGTTTCCAGGAACCTCAAATCAAGCTCTAACCAGAGCACTAAGCAAAGCCTGAACTGGCTTGTGAGTCTTGTAACTCTGGCTTTCCCAAAAATGCCCCCACATGTAAGCTGGGTGTAACCCCTGCACTACCTAGGACAACCGGTCACCCTCCTGTGTCCTCGTGCATCCCACAGAAGCGGGGGAATAGCTGCATCGACAGTGCACGTGGGAGATGTGTGCAAGGACCTGTTTTCTGGCTTCAGAGAGGAAGCTTAAATGAGGCAGGGAAAAAATCAGAAATTTTTGAGAATTCCCCTTTGAAAATTCCGGCTGCTGATGAAAAAAACAGGCTTCTTATTAGAAAATTCTGCTGCTTTCTGAAGCATGTAGCAGCCAAAAAGGCTGAGATAAGAGCAAAGTGTCTTCAAGCAAAGATATTTAAAAGTGTTGGTTAAATTCCCCTCAGCTATCAATAATCTACTGATTGCAATGGTACGACAGGAGATGGGGCCTATTGGATTCAGGAGACTGCCCTGATTTTTAGCAGGAAATAGTGTAAATGAAGTTAAGCTGTAATTTGTGGATAATTGAGTGATCAGCGACAAATGTTCCTGTGGCACACAACAAGCTGTCATGGAAAAAGTATGCTGCTACAGCTACGTGTCACATGTGGTTTTAAACTGATTATTCTAAATCTTCCAGTGTCTCTGCTCAGTGCTTGTTAAAAAATATCCCCCAAATTTGACCTTTACAAATTTAAAAAGGCAGTGGGAGATAAGTCAGAGGAGATTTTGCTGCCGACTCAAGTGGACTCTGGCCGGGTTGCCAAATGGAACACTTATGGGGGTAAAATGAGATGCTCGCCCTCTTCACTTAAAGAAATGTCATGCAAACAAACATTTTCAGGTCAAAAATCCCAGATGTGCTGGTTTCCCAAGCGTAAAATAGTAACCCAGTGCAGAGAGCTGGTGTCGCAGCTCCAGTTTGCACAGATAGGCTAAGAGTAGCCTAGAATCACAAACCTGAGCCTCCCCAAATATGCTCTGTTTGGAACATTGTGCCATAGAAAATTAATTGCATTCCAGCTCCAGGGAGCATTAGCACTTCTCTGAATTCAGGACCAGCCTGAGGAGCAGCCGTGCCCTAGGCGAAGAATCCAGCCCCCTCCTGGCCTTTGCCCCTTTCTCTGCAGGACTGAAAAGGAAAAATTATAATAAATCACAGCCTTTAGAGACACCTACTAAACACTGACTGGAATATAAATTTATAAATAAAATAGGAACTGAACATACTTAGCACTCGACTGTGGCTTTTCTTCCCTTCTCACTTTCATTTCTTCTTTCCTTT
>Ga0181612_173316_pt1 | contig 20356 bp, 13 predicted proteins | sample HoacroProtozoa21_FD_119630 | JGI IMG/M metagenome (GOLD analysis project Ga0181612, IMG submission 119630) | Hoatzin crop microbial communities from Cojedes, Venezuel. Combined Assembly of Gp0051906, Gp0051904, Gp0051908 | reverse complement strand
CGTCCTCTCTGTAGGCTTCCTCTCTTACCTCCGGGGCCTGGGATTCCTGAGGGCCAGCCTTAGCACTGAAGACTGAAGCAAAGAAGACATTCAGTAGCTCTGCCTTCTCTGTATCCTCCGTCATAAATCACATCGTCTAGGCAGGCTGTATGATGGCAGCAGTAGGCAGCTCAGGGAACGTCATACGGTGTCTGGAGTTTAGATGAGCCTCTTGAGTCTGAAATCTTGGCCAGGGAACTCCCAGAGAACAGGCTTTCAGGAAATTCCTGCTTCCAGCTCTGCCAGGAGTAATAGAAGCTTTTCCTGCTAAATGTGCATCTAGAACCAGCCACAACCTGGGTTTGTGAGGGAGCAAAACGGTGAAAAGTAATGAAAGAAAAAAAAGTACACTTTCTGAATCTCAGTGATGTTTAGATTCATGTCAGACCTGACCTAAAGGATCAAGATAATTTTTAATTTATTCCTTATTTGCCTTTAATTGCTGAATTTTCCCTCAACCCTGAAAGCAGAAGAAAAGACATTTTTACCCTTGCATAGAGTTTGTACCCTGCAACTTTTCAGGTTGTGCCTAATCCTGTCAGATGGTGAAGAATGTTTAGGTGGCATACAGAAAGCATGGAAGCATTCAGTGTATTTGCACCATGGGAGGGATCTGTGTGTCACTGGTATCGGATGTGGTCAGGACACACCTTTTGTGGCCTTGGAACTGTCTCAGGGCTTTCACTCTTGTCGGCTGTCTCTGACTCCAGTGGACACCTTCCCCATCCAGGACTGGCTTTGTGCCATCAGGCAGGAGCTATTTGCAACCTCTCTGCAACTACCTCCTTTCCTAAAGATCTGGTTCAGTTTTTGAAGCAGGGGTAGTGCAGGACACATGAAAGGCCATTGCAGCAAATCTTTGCTGAGAGTCCTAGCAGGGAAAGGAGTGAGTTTACATGGAAGACAAAGTGGTGCCTGGCAAGCGAGCTACAAGTAAAAAGCACCTCCACAAGCCAAGAGGCTGTGAAAACAAAACTCCTTGGCCTGGAGGCCACCCCTGGAGAAGATGGTTGCAAAGAAGAGGCATTTCTGGTCATCAAAAGCAACTCTTAGATATCAGATGGGTAACATTTGTGGGAGCCTTACTTAGGCTTCGACCTCACCTAGAGCCCATGAAAGTGTTCCTCCAGGTTTAAGGAGGCTTTGGATTAGACCTGTAACAGACCTGACTTTTGTAGCTTTTAACCAAAAGTGTATGGGGCCTAATTTCTTTAATCTTCAACAGGAACCATAAAGATAAGTATATGTTTCAGTGCTGCAATAAATATTGCCCTTTCCTTCTGAAAGAAGACCCCAATGTCTTAAACCTCTGTGCAGTATTTATTGCTCGTCCTAGACAAATATACAGTTTTAATGCAACATTAAAGAACAATTAATTTTGTCTTAGGATATAAAATTTTGGCATATATTTAATCCTTTATTTGATCGCTGTTCTGGGACTATAATTCAGTATTTTATCTTTTATATAGGGGATTTATTGTAAGTGCACATTTCTTGCTTTGTTCTTTTACTGCCCTGCGAATGGGTTTATAAGAAAAAGCAAAGAAAAACAAACAGTATGTGCTTGAAAAATCTTCATCTTCCTGTACTGCTTCAATTAATCTGGGGTGCATGGAGGCTGGTGGCCTGAATTCAGGCCAACAAATAAACTCATAAGCATTGCTAGCAACACTTTGGATGTGAACAAAGTCAGAAAACCGCTCTGAGTGAAATCCATGGACCTGTTTCCAGGGAGAATCTGGACTGTACCAAGTATAGAGTGTGACTCATGAACATCTGTGGAAATTTCACACTTCCATGATCACATCGTCAAAACAGCAAAATTTAGCTAGACCATCATTCCCCCCACAAATGCCCTGAGACTGTAAATATAACAAATTATTTAGAAAATGAAGAATCTTGTTCTGTTTAATTCAGCCCCCTTAAAGGCTGTCCATCATAGAAAAGCAATCAAAAGATATTTTCAGCAAGTAACAGGTCAGCAGAAATGTGTTTTTACTGTTATTTCACCTTTCAGGTGCACAACAGTATTAAAATTCTTTGCATACCTGTGACCTAATCATTACTTGAGACACAGGAATTGCGCTGTCGGAGTTTCCACTGAAAGTTTCTGCAGTTGGAATATGAATTATCAACCACAGTTTTTAAAGGAAAAGCTCTATATTTATTAAAATGTATTATATTGAAATCATTAAGATTTTTTTGTCCAAGACCATAAATATCTAAGAATAGTATGAATAGTATATTAAGCGTTAAAGTCTTCACCCCAAAAAATAGATGGTTAATTGTGTGCTTAACCTACTTATATGAGCAGCTTCACAGATTTGCATCTTCTTCAATAACTATACGTTTAAGTGTTTTGTTTAAACAAGGCCCACATTCTGCATCTGCCCTGGGATGGCCCAGAAAATGGAGCAGGGAATCAAAACCTCTTACTAAATCTGTCTTATTACACGGGATTTTGCCACGGGGTACCTGACCATACTGTGTTGGCAAGATGTGTGTTGAGTCCCCAGAGAACAACAATGTCTCCAGAGAAGGGATGAGTCTATAGCCAAGTTTGATGGGCAAATGACTTTACAGAAAGAAGAAACTGGTATTAATTAAAACAATAGACTGTTACTGGAAATAGAAATAGCATCCTAGAACACATCACACTGGCACCATACCTGCTTCCCTTCTGACAGTGACAGATCATCTCTGTTACTGTAGGTGCCTGCTGGCCACTGTCATCTCCTGACCTGCGCAAACTCTGGCCACACTAAGGCCATGGTGCGCAAAGTGGTTTTGACCCTTTAAACTGACCAGTATCGCTTTTAAAGATATGTCAGGGTCTGTTGTTGCTGCTGAATGCATTGATAACTTGGGGTGTGTTGCATTCCTGAAAATCGTACTGGCAGTGTATGTTTTGATGGAAAATGCATGACTTAAATCAGTTACTCCAGAAGGGTGATGAGATCTGCATATTTATTATAGGGATGTTCTGTTAACTTCGATCATGCAAGCTCCACCCCCAAATGCAAAAGCTACAGATACCTACAGCAACTACAAATGACCCTGGCACTAAAACCATTCTTTGTGTAGAGAAACGTCTGTGTTAACTCACCATCAGTGCTGCCTTGACCTCCTCTTCTGAACTTCTATATCTCTGTAGTGTAACATCCTTTCTCCTCAAACAAAAGTTTTGAAGTGCAAGGGGATTCTTACGTATTTAAAAATGACAAAGCTCCTGGAGCTAAAACACATTTAGAATCATAAAAAATAATTAGTCAGAGTACATTCTGCCTCCAAATGTTGAGGAGACTGTCAGACTGCACAAGGCTGATATTTCCCCATTTCTAGATCTAAGTATCACTGTGCATGAGGAGTCAGACAAGCACAGACTTGTGGGTATTGAAAAGGATTATAGGTATGGCTCTTAAAAATAGAAGTGAAGAGGAAATATGACGCTTCTTTTTTTTTTTCATTTGAAAAATCTGAACATATTCCTAAATTGATGGAAAATATTCTTTAAATAAAACAATCCTGTCTGCTGTGCCTCCAAAAGAACAGCACAGCATGATTTCATAAATGCATCCTTCTTAGACACAATAGCTATAAAGACAATTTGTGCTTATCTGACAATCTTTAGTTAGACCAGAAGAAAATAAAAGAAATGAATAATTTAGGCAATAAAGATGAAGAGAAGAGTTTTCCTTGCCCTGCGCATACATATATCTTCTATTTATGGAATTAATATATTTCTAAGAATGCCTGCTAATACAGTTTTATCATAAAGAACAGCTCATGTTGCAGCAGAGCAGCTGTAATTATACTGCAGGTGTAAAGACAACCAAGCTGGCTCTGCAGAAGGTGTTTTTTTTGACCAGAGTTTCAGTGGAAGATGCTGCATCAGTAGGACACAGCCATTATGAGGCTGAAACTGCTTTCAAACCTGGGCTCATCTCCTTGCACAGAGCCACGTTGAGATTGTGAGTGGAGTTGGTGCTGGCTTGAGACGGGAGCTCAGTAGATCCTTCTTTCAGGTAGCACTGTCAGTATAGGCAAGCCCTAAATTATAACCGGTATATTCAGATTTCAGGAGACGAGGTTGTGACTAAAGTAATTTTCAAGTGTTTTGCTCTTCTGACTTCAAGGGACAGGTGATTGCTAACAGTGCCGAAGTATTGGCAGCGCCTTGCTGCCCTTAACTGGGATGCAATCATCTGTCTGGCTAGCAGAGCATAATTGGACATGGACACAGAGATATTGCCATTTATCACAGCTAATAGGAAAGCTCTTTTGAAATGAAAACCTCACAAGAACATTGTTCAAGATACAAATGTTATTAAGCCTGAATCCAAGCCCCGTCTCTTTTTAGGTCTTGGAATTAATTAATTTGATCCAGACATCTTATTAATGGCTTGTTTCTAAAGTGAATACCTATTCATGATTGCAAATCACAAACAAAATCGTGGTTGGATATGGGCCAGGAAGAGAGAAATGTCCATAACTCAGCCTCTTCCCTGCACCTGCAAGCTTAATGCTTGCTTTTTGGTCACTTTAAAACATAAATGCTCTAGTTGCATTTTGTTAGTGAGTCTTTATGTGCATGGTATGTGGGTTTAAATGTCTTGTGAAGCCATAGATGAATTTCCTGTATTTTATAATGGTTATTTTTTCAACCAGCTAAAGAAATGACCAAATAACTAGGTCATTTCCAGTTGAATCTATAAGGCATGAACTGCTTTGATTGATTATTCATGCTACCCAGTTTCTGTCACTTGTGCAAGTGTTTGTGAAACTAGCATGAAGAATGCAAAATCATTAAGACAGTCTTGTTGATTGTGTGGTAATTTCCAGTGTTCTACAGAAGATTTCTTAAAGTTAAATAAAGCATATTAAAGCAATACTTTAAAAAGTACAGTCTTCATGAATGCCATATATCAGGTTTTTTTCCTGTATGTTTTTCAAAAATAGCTTGCCCTGGTTATCTCTGGTAGCTTTAAGAAGTGGTGACACACACACCTACAAAATAATTTATCTAAAATAAAATCCGCAGTATGACTCAGGATATTTTTTTTCCCCATTAGTGAAATGGCAACTTTAGGTGGATGGTGTTGCATTATAAAGAGTAATCTGGAGTTAATCAGATGAGGCCATACTAAAAAAACTGCCCCCACCATCTCTGTACATCACAGATTGATGTTTTGTTCTAATATACTCCTCTTTATCCCTTTATTGATGGATGGTGGAATTCATATGCATGTGGAAAAGATTAATATTCCTAAAGTGTTAGTAGTCAAATACTATGGATATGGAAGACATAATTTCGTTTAAAAGTAAAATCAAAGGTCTTCTTTTGTGGGAAACAGCACAAATTCCATAAAACAAAGCTACTGCAAACAACAGGCTTGATGACTCCAAGAACATCATCCCCATGCAGAGCTGCACAGATGGAAACATCTAAAGGTCAATGGTCTTTTATGGAGAATCCTGCTGCTCTGTTCCTGGTTTGGGACGGTCACCGGAGAAAGAGGGGCCAACAGTGAAAAGAATGTTTTTTGTTAATTTTGAGTGAAGTATTGGAGCAAGATACTTGACTTTTCTAAACAAGTTAAAAGAAAAAACATCTTTGTGTGATTTTGCAAGTTAGTGAAGTGACAGTTTAAAGTTTAGTTCACTTCCTGGGAAAGTAAGTGGGATGCTTTTCTGCTAATTTATATAAATAACAACAAAAAAATAAATTCCTGGATACTGTTGAATGGATGGCAAAGATCCTAAAGATTTCACTTGAAACATTGTGTTGCTTAAGAAGACTGAGAAAGGACAGTGTACTATTAACACCTTATTGCTCAGTTTTCATCAAAGGTATCTGTACCACACATCGTAGATATCTCCTGCCCGCTCCTAAAGCCTAATCTCTCTGTCATTGAAAACTCCCATCAAACGGAGCATTTCGTAATATTGCCCTGTTAATCTGATGCGTTCACTGACAACACAAATAATTTATCCTTGAAAAATGAAGAACAGTCAGAACAGTTTAACTGACATCCATATGAATATTTTGGAGTCTGTTATAAGGTTTCAGTTTCTCTAGAAACAGAGATAATACACACAAATATATGCAGGCAATTTCTTCACCCTGTAAATACCCAGCCTGCAGTTTAAGAAACCGTCCCTGAAATCCACTGACAACCCATGAATATTGCAGTTTTATGATAAATTAGTAACATTTCAATCTGAATAAAACCAAATCAACTTCTTGTACATGCCCTGTCAGGAGGTGCCTGTCACTCCAGGTAACTTCAGCCACGTCTGACAGGCAGATACCAGGCTCAAAAATAGTGCATTTCCTACAGGTTTCATGAAAATAGGTTTAATGAAAATAGGAGAAGAGAGAAAGGGTGAGGAGGGGGACAGCAGATCGCGTGGGTGTGCTTCCTATGGAGCACCGATGTCCTGAAGGCCCCCGTGGCAGGTCTGTAAGCCCTTGCTCCTGTTCCATAGTGAAGAATGGGCTGTGAAACACAAGCTGAAAGAGACTGAGCTTCAGCGGGCAATTGCTGATGGAGCTGGCTCTTCACTGTTCAGGACATTTTCTACTTTTTTATTAACTCCTAATCATACCTGTAGATTGCCCTTTAGCCTTGTTAGGTGCTGCATAAACACTGAATTAAACGATATTTGATGAAATGAATATGTAAAAGTAGCTTGCTTTTATTTTCAGCTCAGGCCTCGCACAAGTACTTCTGGGTAGCTTTTGAGTGCCTGGGAATGGTGAGACTGTTCACGGAGCAAAGTACACCGAGGTGCAAAAGAGTTTGCGGGGTTACACCACGAGACTGATTTCCAGACCTATCTGGAGGACTGAACTTGTAAAAGGCAGGCTGTTCCCAGCCATACAATTTACTCCCAGCAGAGATCTGTCAGAGCCTAAGACTTCTCCCTGTCAGACTATGGTGAAAGATGAAACACTCTATAAAGAAATGCAATTAAAACAATCAGCCAATGAAACAAAAATCCTCTGAGCTACTCTTTCCTCTGGCTTTCCTTGTACATCCTATCTCTTCTCTGTTTTGGATAATTAAATTGAAAGCTCTTTGAAATGAGGAACTGTCTACATTTTGTCTCATATGTAAGACAAATATCACTGTTGGTACTTTAGAAAATACATTAATATTTAGCATTTGTCTCTATTGCCTCTGATGGAGACGTAGAATTTTGGCCCTGGATTTCTGTGAGAACTTTCATAAGGATGAACAAAGAAATACTAGCGTGAATTGACAGCATGTGATACCTTTTCTGAGGGATTTTAGGTTTTCATGAGCTATGGAGGAGCGTAGGAAATCTCATACATGTTGCCAGTTTGCGCACGGTAATGCAAAACTACATGGGAAAGTTAGACACGGCCAGGATGAACTTCTCAGGTACATGCTCTCATGACATTTTGGCAAGTGATTAAAATATATATGTACTAGGGATACAGGGGTAGAGCACTTGAGCCAGCTGTCCGACAACTCTCCAGCAACTGCGGCACAAGCGAGATCGTGATCCCGGTTGTCAGGCAGGCAGTGAGGAGGGATGGTTTGGGGACTGGAGGGCTGGCCTGGGGACTGGAAATGTGGTCTGGGCTTCACAACTGGTGCTCGGCTCTTGTCTCTGTCACAGCCCATGGCACAAGTTACAGCAAACCTCCCACACTCAACTGCAGAAAAAATCTGTCCTCTATCCAAAAGCAGAAGTGATATGGCCATGGCAGCGCACACCCTAGTCTAACCTAACAAGTACCCAAGCTAAATAAGAAGTGTGACACTGCTCTCCACCTCTGCCCCATGCAGACTTTCCAGTTCCAGCTGATGCTGACTTCAGGGTCTCTAAATCATTCTCCAATGTACAATTTAGATGCTCCCAAAGTCTCTCTCTGTGGTTTTGTTCACCTCCTGTGAAACACTGAGAGTGGGTCTTCCCCACCTGGCCATGGTATTTTGAAGATAAATACGCTCAGCATTGTGTGGGGCTTACATACCATGGTGGCTGGGGTCATTTTAAAGCAGACTATTTTTCTGATGGTCGTGAAGCAGACTCTTTCCAAAGCTGTATCTTCAAAGCCAGAGCTCCAGGCTGTAGTCTGCTGCGTTACTGGGTAGCTGCTAAAGTAATGGCATCTGCTTTTCTTTCTTCAAGGCTTTGGAGCTTAGAGAGATGGCCCCTTGTTTCAAAATTACCTGCTTTGTGCTTAGTCATTACCTCTGCAGAGCTCGGCTCTCTGGCCTCCCGGACCTCTGTAACAGATGCTGTTGTGCAATGTGAGGGACTGTGATTGAAGTTTCCAGAAAGGATTTTAATTAGAAACATAACTTCGTACAGTAGCTTGGAACAAGTACAGGGGGGAAAAAAATCAAAACAAGAGATGAAAATGCCAAAAAAGAGAAAAACAAAAGGCCATTTTGCTGGTATTTTGTACTGAAAAGCGCTTGACAGGAAATAGTGTGCATATCCATAAAAAACCAAAGCATATAGCAAGCAGTAATAACTATATGAGACCCTCAAAAAGCCAGATCCTCAGCTGGTGTAAATCAACATTGCTTCAATGATTATATGAGAGCTGCCATTTCTCATTGACTTCAGCTGTGCTGTGCTCACTTACACCAGCCGAGGACCCCAGCCAGTTTGGCACAAGTGAAGTCCAGCAACTTTGAATACTTGTTTGTTTGGTGTTGTTTATTTAGTTTTAATTAAGTTTTAATCAATTTTTTGTTTTGTAGATTGCCCTCCACTTGGTCTAGAGACATTAAAAATTACTGACTTCCAGCTCCACGCCTCTACAGCAAAGCGGTATGGCCTTGGGGCCCACAGAGGAAGGCTTAATATTCAGGTAACATCAATTTTGCTCCTAAGTGGGAGAATGGCTTAAGGTTGTACGGTTGTATAAAGAGAACCAATGGACGGTTATCGGTTCTGACTCCTTTGTCAGCTCATGTAATTCAAATGAAGGGGAAACACTGGAATTATGGACGTGAATAAGGTTGATAGATAACCTCTAGATTCGTGGGGCTGAGGCAGGAAAAAAACCTTCAACCTTCGTGTGCTGAGAGTGCAAACCCGAACAGACCTCTGTGAGTAAAGCAAGGGTGGAGGCAGCCCAGAGCTGCTCCCTTCCCAACTGAGGGGAATGGTCCCAGCTCCCTCAGCGATCAGCCTGGAAGGAAGCTCGCACAGCAAGTTGCTTTCCTGTTGTTTGCTTGGAGTTAATGACAACGGTTCATTGAAAGCCTGGTTTTAAGTCAAGCACTTGCCCTAAGGCAGCTTTTCAGAGGCAATGATTATGCTACCAAGAAATGCTTCAATTCAGAAGTCACTAGTATATAATCTGGTTTAGTTTATTTTAGTTAATATTACAGATGTGCTTTGCAGGACAAAGTTCTGTTTTTCCATTTCTGGCGTCCTGTCCCCTAGGACCTCAGAGCATAAGCTTCTCCCACCTCACCTTCACCTCTTGGGGAGCAGCCATGCCTGGGCGTTGTTGGTTGTAACTGTAATGCTCCTGCCAGTTCTGCAGCAGCCGTTGCTTTTGCATTTATTGTGGCAATATGGTCCCCTCCTCTGCAGTGCAAGGGCTGTTATCTCTTCCGTGGAGTGCACGTGGAGATGTGGGTGAGTGGACCTTGTGTCCTTTATATAAATAACCCAAAAATTTGGGGTTTCACTCTTCTTTGTTCAAAAGTTTGTGGGCTTTTTTCCCCCTGTGAACGAAGGCTTCACAATGTCACCCTTTTTCTTGATACAGACTTTCATGTTGTTATTCTCTTGAGGTGTACGCATTCTACATGCATCCGTTCTCCTTAGTACCCAAAAGCTGGTTCTACTCTCTTTCTGATATAGGCACTTACCTGATCCCGTAACCATGGGAGGATCATATACCAATAACCCAGCAACACCCAGCTTATAGCAAAGTCTGATTTCAGTGACTTCTCTGGCTTACTTTTCTTTTTTAAATATAGACCTTTTTTCTACTACGTCTTTACCTCTAATAGAGATTTCTAGCAATACTCCAATCAAAAGATTTCACTGTTACTGAAAGCTTATGTGTATACCATAGATAGAATAATGCTCTAAACTCCTTGACCACTGAGAGTTATCACCACGACTGGCAGTGTCAAAAGTATGGGTTTGCATTTATTTTTCTTTTGATACTGCTTCCTTTGGGATTAGCTTAAAATTAGTAGCACTTCATAATTTTTCAAAACCACTTAAAATTTGCAGATCTCTTCCCTGTCACCCGATTTTCAGTGCTTAATTTTACTTTGCATGAAGATTTCTGAATTTCAGTAGTACTAAGATATATGCTTATAACCAAGAGTAGGTACTACAGGGGGCTGACTTGTCCTAAGGGTCGTGAGGACCCCGGTGATTTCTGTTCACCACTCAAAAGGACTGGTTGTGGCATGCTGGGGAGAGGTAAAAGGCACTTGTGTTTCAGCAGCGGTGTTTTCATGCTGTTTAGTACTGTATGTGAAGAAAAACACTTGTCCTAAGTCAGGGAGAGTCTGAGGGGCCGCGGTGCCACTCAGATTTCACCAGAGCACTATGCTAAATGTACAGTGATCAGCAATTTTATGGGCTGCTGTTCTCGTGGCATGGTCTGGGTATCACCACAGTGCAATCGCAATATTCATATGACTATTGTATTCCTCACCAAAATAAAACAAAATCCACTATCTACTCAACCTCATCATCTGATGCGTAGTCAGCTGAGAAGCTGAGGGCTCACCCCAGGTGACTGGCACTCCCTGAGTTCACAGGGAAGTCAGAGTAATGAAGTTTTTCAAAGGCTTCTGAGGGTTATTTTTTTCTGTTTAGATTATTTGAAGTGTATTCAATTAATCAGGCAGTGTATGCTTTATTCCTAAGAAGGACAGGCTTAGCAGGGCTGGATAAGATCTTCTAGGATCTGCTTCTTTTGTGACCTTGTGTTGCGAAGGACCTGGTTTTTCTCCCAGTCCTGTATGAATGTGGTGATTAATCTGGGACTTCTAGAGAGCAGGAGCTACTCACATTGTGGAGCCGCATATATTGGAGATCTCACCTGCAACTAGAATAGAGGCACAACCAGTAGTAATTTAACATCCTCAGCAAAAATCATAGCATGAGATAATATTCAGTGAGGCGCTCTGCCTTCAGGGATATGTCATTAGTATATGTCACTTGTAAAACAATTAGCAGTGGTTAAAATTTGAAATAATTAGTCAAATCATGTTTCTTCCTCTTCCTCATTTTCCTGGTTGGAAAAATCCAAATAACACTGAAGATAAACCACTTAATGCAATTGTGTATGCAAATAAGCAGGATGTATTACTTTTTGTGTTTTCAGTTCTTTGTTTCATTAGTTCCTTTTGAAAAGCTTTATTATCAAAACCCAAGCAAAAGACAAGATTATTGAAATTCTCCTTTCAGCCTGTGTCCTTTAATTCTTCTCTTTCCTGCTGGCAGTCGTTGCTATAAATACCTGTGATGAGTAATGCTTTTTTATTTTTTCCTCCCAAACATCCCATGGTAAGATAATGTTTCTGATCACACTGCTGGGAACAGAGAAGAATTTAAGCTGAAATGGTTTGATATTGGGTGTATTTTTACTGCTTTTCTAGCTGACTTGTGACAGAAGACTGAAATTTTTTCTTCATTCGTATACATTTAGGCAATAATACAGCTCTCCTCATTACAAAATAAGGCTTTTAGAACAGTCATAATGTGAGCAAGTGTTTATTCTGTCTTGCACTTGTCTAACTAGGAAGAGAAACATGAATTGAAATCAGTCATAGAATTTGTAAATAATTTCCCTTCATCTTAGCTTCTGGATACATATTAAGCAGTTAATTTGTTTTATTTGAATTACAATTTTCAACATTTCCATGTATAGATAACTTAGGGGAAAAAAAAGTCCATTTTCCTATATCAAAAAGGTATTTATTCATAAGACACTGCATATCGAGAAATTTTTTTGCATTTGCCTGCAAGTGAAATACAAGCTGGATTCTTGAAATTTCAGCGAAAGAAAGAAAGGTTTGCTTAAGACCTAGTCCTTACTCCCAGTTCTCATTAGGTCTTTCACCCTCTTATGAAGATAAGGTAGGGGTTTAAAATGTATAGCTTAAAATTATGTATGTCATAATTTGAATCCATTATCTCTGATAAGTCAATACACAATTTTTAAATTCAGGTAAGCGTCATACTGAGAGTATTTTGATCTATATTGTTTGAATTATTTGATCACTTGTTCTCATCTTTCAGGGATTAAAATATTTCCGAAGACATTTAATAACAATTTTAACTACTAAATATATGACTGATTTTATAAGTTGTTTTTTTTTTTTTATAGAAGCCATGTTGTTGATTGGCCGTAGGGCAAATTGAAAACCTCAGGCACCTTAAGAAAAAAATACAGGCTTGAAGCTTGAAAAAAGAAGTTTTAACATAAAATTATTGGTATTCTTTTCCTTTGCAACTATTTCTAATAAGAAGTTCTCATTGTATAGCTAGCACAGAGTGCTATTTGAAAAAGACAAGTTTAGTCATAGACACCTGCTTTGTTTTGCCTGGTAAAAATATCCTTTTAGCTTCAGAGAAGCTGATGTCAGGACCCAAGAGTAGGAAGAAGTAGCAGCACAGTTTCTTTTCTCTTTTAGGCTCTCTTTGTCCTGATTTAAGGCCACAGCATTTAAAGGTGTGCGTAGCTGTAAGCATGTCCTTTAGACTCCTACTATTTTATATACAACTGAAACACATGCTTAGCTGAAGTCCAGCTGAAACCATAGAGACCTGAGTAGGTAACTTATGGGTCTTTTACAAGTAAGCTCTTTTTTTCCTCTCTCTGCTTCCCTCTTCTCACTGTAATGTAGAAGAGAGCTTTACACCCTGGTGAGCATCACCCTAATGGGTCGTATCCCCAGTCTGAATGAGGACCCAGGATCCCAGCTGGAGCAATGAGAGATATGGGTACTTGGTCTGCAGACATTGGTGGAATTTCATCAGCGTGAAGGGGATTAGCACGATGCTGGTTCAAGGTGCTCTCCAGATCTTAGCACTTTCTGGCAAGAGTTGGTTTTAAACCCTAAGGCTACTTCAAATTCGATCTTATTCTAAAATGCATTGAAACCTTTCCTTGAAAAAGGTTATAACTCAGGTCAGTGACCATGTTTATGTTCTCATGTTTCCCCATTGTTCGGTTCTCCTTGAAGAATTCATCTTCCATTGTTAATAGAGTTTTTCTCTGTATCTTGAACTTTGACTTTTATACAAACTGCACTTTAAAATATCAGTGTTAATACACAGAAGCTGGTGGCTTAATGTAATTATGGTAGAGGCAGGAAAACAAGTAACTTTTAAGCTGCCCTAACTCGCACTCGAATACCTGAGAAAGCGAGAAGTTTTAGGAATTGGTGTCTACGTTTTGCAGCACTTCCTTCAGATGCCACCAGACTCCCACTGGGAAAAGGGATGAACAGCAGCACCCTCTTTCTTTGAGAGGTAGACCCACCCAATGCCCATTTTGGTAGAAATGGTCTCTAAAAATGGAGGTAGACAGGCCTGTCAGTCTCTGCCATTGCAACCCGGCTATGACTGCGTAATATCTGCTAATACCACTCAGTGGGGAGCTGAGGGACAAGTCCGGAAATTTAATTGACAGTTATGTTCTTGAAGTGCTTCATTTATGTTTTACGTATACACACGCGCTAACTGAAAATATACCACTCAACAGACAGTAGCTGTATACAAGTGCTGTAAGATCTGTCTCTAATATAAACTTTCAAAGTTTTCCAGACTCTTCATTTATATTTGGGAAGTATTTAAGGATATCCATTCTTGCAGTTGCATGGATGGCAATGATAAATACACACTAAACACAGATGAAATATCATAAAAATATGTGTAACCTCAGAGTACCATATGGAAAAGCTGCTGTGCTCTCTATGGCAGTAGCCAGCTTGGTGCCAAACATTTCCTGGGCTTTAATATGATAAAAATCTAATCACCTCAAGTACTATTTTTCTTTAAATGCTGTTCCAGATGTGTTTGGAATACAGCTTACTCAAAATACCTTGCAGCTATTTGTTGAGAAGGCTGTTTGTGATGGTTTTGCCAGCGTAAATTGGTATATAGACTGGTACACAAGTTGGAGTGCAGTTGGACATTTCAAAATTTTTAACCTTTGACACTGTAGTTATGGAAATTAATAATTCTGAGACAGAAAATTGGTGGGAAATAGTATTACTGTTTCCATATGCCCTACACGCTGCTTTGCTGCTTTTAGGGGAAAGGAGATCACTCCAACATTGACCATTATTTACATGGGCTGGAGCAGTCTTCAGAGTTATGAAAGTATTAAAAATCCTATGTGAATAATTTATTCTGGATAAAGGTTCTGTCAGGCCACAGGCACAGCCAGGTGGACTGAACTGAAGCACTGTTTATGCTTTTGAATCCTAATTTAAATTTATCTGTAATGGTTCTTAGCTATTAAAGGGACTTTGAAGAAATTCCTTCCCCGCTTTGAGTATGAAAATATTTTGGTCACTCCATATAGCTGTTGAGAATAACAGTCTCAGGGGTTTTAAACTGGAGCCAAAGGAGTAAGTGGAATGAATGACTACTTCGCGCGTTCTTTTCTTTTTCCCATGAAAGACCTTCAGTTTCTTGGTTCTGATTTATGAAGACACTTTACCTTCTTTTCAGGCAGGTGTTAACGAAAATGATTTTTATGATGGTGCTTGGTGTGCAGGAAGAAATGACCCGTATCAGTGGATTGAAGTAGATGCTCGAAGGCTAACAAAATTCACTGGAGTCATCACACAAGGAAGAAACTCTCTCTGGTCGTAAGTACATGTTTACTCTTCTCCATGAGATTCTGAGCTTTCAGAGCAGCGAATTCATGTTGTATTGTGTTTTGGTTCTTTAAGGAAAAAAGAAAGAATGGAAGTGCTTTGTGACATCAAGTAATTGGAAGGAGGAACTGCAAAAGGCAAAGTGATTTTATATGGCATAAAATACAAGTTTAACGGTAGTAAACTTCTATAGTCACTATCTACATCTGGCAAAGGAATTAACACGATTCCCTCAGATTATATGCCTTTATACTCACATTGTAAAATTTGTTTGTGTTAAAATTCCTCATTCTTTTCTGATATTTAACTTGGTTAACTTTAGATACTAGTTTTTTTAGATATTAGTTTAGAATAACTACTCATCTTTGAAATTTCCTAGTATACAGGCAACCACCAAATAACTGGTAAAATTCCAAAGCAACATAATTTTTAAATGAGCAGTTAAAAAAAAAATTTACATCTATACTTTTTTATTCTAAAGAGGAATTTATAATATAACCAGAGTTTGTGCTGACCAGGACTACCGTCTTTGGTAGCAGGCATGTTGTACTGTGTTTATGGATGCTAGGAAGACTGCATGCAGTTTAAGCCTGCTTGCTAAAAAGCTTTTAGGAAGGAATGTTTGCCACGAATAAGGCAGCTGCCTTGCTGCATTGGCCTAAGGAGGCAATCCAGTCATGTGTACCCCAGGAACACAACTTTGGTCTGATAGTGCTGCCCACTTCCAATGCTGAAAGCATTCCTGAGCTTTCTGGTTGCTGCTTCTGTTACAGAACGAGTAAATTACATTGGGAAATAAGTTTTGCACAGGCTTGTGTGCGTTTTCTCATTTGTGAATTGCTTCTGCGTGTAGGTGCCCAGATTGCTCTATAATACAACCGTTGTGAAAGAGATGAGCATTGCATACCAGGAATACAGCAATCGGCTGGCATAAACGGGAACTGGAGATGATGGTTGATCTTTTTCCTGATCTTTACAGTGTTTGTTCACTCACTTGATTTCTTGTTGAGTCTCACTGCTGTTAGACCTTCTGACCAAGTATGCAGGAGATGCGCAGCCTTAGAGCCATTCTGGTCAGATCTCTCACTTGAGAAAATGAATGTGCTGTACAATAAAAAGAAAACCAGAAAAATACCACTATATCTAAGAAAAAAGAAAAAGTCTTTTTCATCCTTCTAAGGTTTAATTTTCTGGGTCTTTTTTATATCTTTTAACAATGCTGTGGGAGTAGGAGCCTTTTTGGCAATAATGTTTCTATATTTATTCCACATTGTTCTGTGTTGGGTAGATAATTGCTGTAGCAAAGTCTTATTCTTTTCTGTAGTCATACTCTTGACATTGCTGTTCCTATCAACACCAGTGCTTCATTGCTTTGTCTTGTTGTACTGCTATTTTTAAATCAACTCTGTTGCAGGTTTACAGCAGAACTTGAAGCTCTATTTATAGTTGATATTCACAGTCATCTTTTTTTTTTGTTTTGGTTTTTAAACCAGTGAATCTTGCTTTTTGCCCTGTTTCCCCACAACAAGTTGGTGGGCAGAACCCTGAGGGTCAGCAGGAAGAGCAGGGTTGGTACCAGGAGAGCAGGTCCAGGCTTCTCCTGGATTGTTACTCGGATTTGTGGAGAAACAGGCATGTTTCTGCTTCATAGGAGCAAAGATGATTTCAGCTGGACCAGCTGCACTGTGGGGCAGACCAATGTCTCCTGGAAAACATATCCTGTAAGACTGAGCAGTGCCCCATGATGGGGCCAGGGGAGTGTCCCAGAAAAGGATGACATCCTTCCCCACCTGCAGCTGTGCAAAAGGGACTGCTGTTGAGGTGGCTTTTCTTATCCAGGCATGATGGCCTCCATCTCACTTGATGCCTCCTGATACGGCCTTGGCTGTGGGACTGCCTTCCCTGGAGTCCACCTTGTTTTTCTCTCCCGTCGTCAGACTGAACAGATAAAATCAGTTTAACTGACATTTGTATGCTCTGCTGCTGCATGTGTAAATCCTTAGATTTTAAAAATAACTTGGTACTCCCCAAGGTATCAAAGTACACGTTCATGTTTTCAAAAGAGTTTAGACTGATGTATGCAGCTCTCATCTGGGCCAAGAGTGGTATCCTGGGGTTTACAGAGTCTCAGCACCTGGGAACATTGTACCCAGGAAGATGGCAGGTGCTGCTTTCTGAATAAATTATGTTGTTGCATCTGAAAGATGATCTCAGTACAACTTTCTACCCCATTTCCTCCAGCAGTCAAGAAAGTGAGAGGAAAGGAAAAAACTTGAAATGCTAGTGTAGTGAAGAGCTACACAAAGGGAAATGGAATCCAGACAACAGTAGAGACTCAAGTCAACACTCCTGCCCGACTTGGTGTCGCTTACTAACTTACTGAGGGTGCACTTGATCCCCTCATCCAGATCATTGATAAAGATGTTAAACAAGACTGAGCACTGGGGAATACCACTCGTGACCGGCCGACAACTGGATTTAATTCCATTCACCACTACTCTTCGGGCCTGGCCATCCAGCCAGCTCTTTATGCACCGAAGAGTATGCCCATCCAAGCCATGAGCAGCCAGTTTCTCCAGGAGAATGCTGTAGGAAACAGTGTCAAAGGTTTTACTGAAGTCTAGGTAGACAATGTCCACAGCCTTTCCCTCACCCACCAAGCTTCCTTCTCTTGCACTGGGCTACTGACTGTGATGGTATCAAAAGGACTATTTATGATATGAATGTTTGTACAAAAAGATGTCATTTTGTTACCTGAGGCACCTTCACAACTTCGTGAAGTGATGTGACTAAAATACGGTGCTTTCAAAACTAACAGAAACATATCTTGGAGAGTAAGCTTATTACAGGTAGGAGAGCCAAAAACCACCCCTCTGATCTATGTTGTATTAGAAGCAAAAGCCTGCCAAGCTTGAGACCTAGGGTAAGAATTTTATTTAAGACTTGGAGGCTTTCCCAGCATTATATAAAAAAGTCAAGACACTAGGATACATGCTAATTTCACCAATGTTCCTATGTGATAGTGACAAAGAATCAGAAAAGCAACCTTTCTGGGGTTTCTTCCGCTCTTTGTATTGAACAAGTAACTTCAAGTGAAGAATTTACTTAACTGAAAGTCCTCTCTGAGCTTGTACCTAGAACAAATTTGTACCTGTCCTGGTCCCTTTAGCTTCCTGCTGCTGACTCAACAAGCACGTGTAAAATGACAAGGGAGGGCAGGCAAGGACACCCCAATGAATCCTGCAGCAAGTAACTTTGCCCCTCATCGCAGGGCCCCGACTTCTGAGTTACGAGCAGTCTGGCCTTTGATTCTGCTTGTATTTCTGATGCTGTAGCCAGAGCTCACATGCTGGTGGTGGAAGCAACCCTTTACTCCTTTATAGCAGCACTAGCAGTCTGGTTTTGCTGGTGGCCCACTCCACCCAGAGACAGTCTATTCAAATTAGCCTTGCTTACTGGTTTTTTCAAGCTTAACAGGCAACGGATGAATTGAAGTTTACACTTGACACAATGCAAAGAACACAAAAATTCTTGGGGTTGTCACTTTCTGTATGCTGCCAGGAACAGCTTCACCTCAGTTATTCCTCTCCCAATCTCAATAGCAAATTTGCTGTTTCTTGTCTGTCTGCCCCTGTGGGCTGTGGGTCTGCTTGCCTGTCCAGGACTCTGGTGACTGAGATGTGAGAGCCGGGGGGAGGAAGAGGCTAAGCTGCAGAAACAGCTCTCGAGTGCACACAGACCAGAGAAAGAAGGAAGCCACGCTTGGTTAGTAATGAATACTTTAATTGTTTAATCATTTCCTTTCTAAGGAAAAACATATCTGAGTCAAAGTTTGTGCTCAAATGGCCCAACTGTGAATTCCATGACAGTCACATGGAATCTAATCTTTCTGCTTTTCTTTCTGTAACAAGCAAAAACAGGCATTGAAGAAAAAAAAAAAAATCCAAACCCAAAGCAATCCTGAAGATGAGAAGTCCTTCCTTTTACCAGTCAAATTAAGCAGGTAGACACAGTGACTGTTGCTGTCCTGGCACCTGAGGCATTCTTGGGAAACCTGAAATCGTGGCAAAGTGCTCTTTTACCATCATAAGTCACGCACTATGTTTCGATTATCCGGAAGATCTGCAGATCTTGAATTTCACAGATAGAGGGGCACAGTTGCAAGCATCAGGACTTCTTTTTGATTTTTACACTGAAGATATCCAAAACTCAGAAGTGCCACAAATGTTGGTTGAGACACCTTGAGAGTGGGTGGAATATCAATTCCTTTGCACAAACTCAGAGCATCTGGAGATCAGTGTCTCTGTTCAGTTACCACACTGTTTCAGTAAGATATCCAGCAGTCAATAGATGGACATCAGTGACTTCTCTTTGCAGAACTGTTTTGTTTGCCTTCTCAGGCTAGAGAAAGTGATGTGAGTGATGCAACACTTCAGAAAGGCATGGGACATCCTCCTCCAAGAGGTGGATGGTGCCATAGCTGGGCTACAAGAGGGTTTATGGCTGAATATTGTGGGGAGAAAGACAGGATGTCATTCTTTATATTGCTGTCAATACATCTTTCAGTTTTATCAACCAGATATCTTTAACCACTGTTCAAGGCTGTTGCGTGGGACACTGGAAGCATCGCTGTGGAATTGTGCCATATATTTAAAGCAATGATGTGATAGTTGAAAATATGCACTCTTGACAGAGAGAAAGAAAATATTAATCACTCTTAGCAGTTTGGCAAGAATCTAAAAAACATGGGAAACATGTTTCCCACAACCCAAACAATCTTTTGATAACTCAGTACCATCTTTTGTAACAAGGGAAAACCCACATGTCTAAATAGGCACTGTGTGTACTGAGCTTCAGACTGTTTCAGCACAGAGGATGTTTTGATTTTTAGAAGAGGCTGCGATGTTTCAGGGAGTAAATATATTGGTGACCACGCATTTCGTTAAAATGAATCTTTCAACCATGTTACATTATGCCCTATCACGGTGTGTTATGAAATAACAAAATGACAACAAAGAGAAAAAGCAGAGATGAAATAATCTGTGCAGAATGTTAAAATTCCAAAGCAAAATTCTGAAATTTTTAGAAAAAAATCAAAATAGACTTATTTCCAGCTATGATTTTTTTAAGACCTTTCAGCCTCATGAAAATATTGAAGAAGTTTTTACTTTTATGCAAGATATTTGTCTTTAAGGAAAAAAAAGAGGGGAGTTATCGCAATTTGCAAAGTCTGCTTTGGGTAGATGTTAGTCTGCGTGCCTTGCAAGCCTGCACCAGGGCTTAAAATGCTGGTTGCTTGGAGGAGACAATAAATCAATGGTGTTGCTGGCTGGAAGGAATAATTACAGTGAGTTACAGGTAATGCTTGTTTTTAAACCGATCCACATTTAAACTGGCCAATTTTGTTCATTGCTGTTGAAACTGTGTTTTAACTAAAAGCTAGCGTCGACACCACT
>Ga0181612_101512_pt1 | contig 20357 bp, 9 predicted proteins | sample HoacroProtozoa21_FD_119630 | JGI IMG/M metagenome (GOLD analysis project Ga0181612, IMG submission 119630) | Hoatzin crop microbial communities from Cojedes, Venezuel. Combined Assembly of Gp0051906, Gp0051904, Gp0051908 | reverse complement strand
TAATGAGGACAGCCAGGTACAATAATATGCTGAAACCATGCAGGAAAGGTAATTGCTGCTAAGAAAGGTTTATCCTACTCCTGGCAGCAGTCAGGGGTGAAATAGACCCTTTTGTTTCTGCAGAAATTCAAAGACCTACTACAAAGAGAGAATGCTGGGTCTTTGCAGAGAATTGATGGGAACTGTGAATCTAGAAAGTTGTAGAAGAAGTAGTTTGATTTTCTTCTGTTCTGAGACTCAGGGAACAAAGTAATTAACAAATATTTGATATATTTAAGACAACAAATAACAGGATGCCTTCTTTTTCCTTTGATCTGTCACAAAAAACTTGCCCTTAAAATCTGCAAACACACACACCTTATTCTAATTCTGGTTTTTATGATTTTACTCTGAACTCTCACTACTCTGTAAAGCCAGCTTTCACCTATAGCATGACTATTTTGTAGCACATGTACCTTGCTAGCTGCATTCAGAGTAACGTTAAGGTAGCTGGAGTGGAAAGCTTGTTCTTTAGTAGAAAAGGATCATATACATATACATATACATATGTATGTATGTATATAGCTCTCTAAGCTGTTTCAGGTCCACTCTGAGCACCTGAAAGCTTATGTGGATCAAATGGGTGTATAGAATCTAGATCTCAATGAACAAGCTCCATGTAAAAAAAATTACCTTTTTGTCAGGAGCAAAGGCTAGACACGGTGCATTACCCGTGCTGGTTGCCATCAGTGGACAGAGCTAAGGCACATGTTAAAGTAGACTGGTGGATCCAGTCAGAGAAGCTAGCATTATTTTTCCAACAACATTGCTGTTGACAGACTGCCATTCAAGAGCACTGTATGCAGCCGGACAGAAAAGTAAATGCAAGGATTATCCTATAACCTACTTAAACGTGAGATACCACAACACTTATCCTTTGACCTGTCTGATTCTCAGATGGAGATCAGAGAGGTCACCCTTCCCATTTCCCCTTATTTCAAGGCAAATTCAATGAGGGTATGCCAGTTTTCACCTGATGGGGATTTGGCTCACTGAATATGAGACTAATGGCTTCAGAAAACACTGCAGCCTTGGCAGCAATAGTAAATACTGTTTCATGTTAGTTATGTATACCTCACACACTTAGCTCTAACTTACTGTAAATAGAATGAAGAGTGCCTTGTTGCTGAATAATTTATTACACATTAAATATGGCCCAAGGCAATAGGGTTTTCAAGTTCCACAAAGGTCTTATATATTTCCTGCTGTTACAATTGTGTAAAGGAAATACTGACAGTCTTAATTATGAAATATAGATTATCCATTCAGCAACAGTTCAAAGATATATTGTGTGTGAGGGTAGTGATCAAAGATACGGGATTTCAAACATTATGTGTACTCTTATGGCAGGTACAACATCTGTTTAAATACCTCCTCGCTCCATAGCAAAGTTGCAGAACACGAAGAGACCTTCAGTAACCCCAACAAATAGGCATGGCTGACACTACTGACTCATATCCCCTTTAGAGCCACATTTTTTTCCTTTGCTTTGTTTCCTAGTCTCACTTTATCCTTCTTTTCATGTTTAATGAGACATAAAAATACCTTTACTTCACTGAGCATCACTCATCCAAGCAGCTCAAAGAATTAAAGCTCACAACACATGAGAGGAAGGCAAGAGGTACCCAGAGATTTTCTTCACCTACCAAAAGGTGTATGTACCTCTGAAGTGGAGAGCAGCGTCTTTTCTGGGAAGCAATGTATCTCAAAATTACTCTTAAACAGTGTATTACTTTGATCTAGTCCTGCAAGGTGCTGCATGACAGATTCTCAGTCAAGAAAAATACTCAATACTTGCTCTTAAATTAGATGTGTAGATTTGTTGGAGCTACTCATTCTTAAAATGTCAGGTGATCAAAAGTTTCACTTCTACACCTCAAAGAACCCAACATTTTAGGAAACCAGAATCAATGGACTCTGAAGTCTCAGTGAGATCTGAAGAAAATACCAGCTGACATGCAGAGGTTTTCACCTATGGACAGATTTTAAGAAAGATACTTTTAAATTCTGAAGTGACTTCCACCAGAGTTCAATATGCATTACGAAATTTATAAAGCACATTATCTCTGTTTTACAAACGAGGAGGCTACGCACAAACAGATGTTGTGATTTCCAAAGGCTGACAGTAAACCATCGTGGTACAAACAGGTACATCCTGCCGGCTTCCTAGCCCTTAGCTTTCACATTGGGTTGTACTTGCTCTCATATACTTTTTATAGAGACTCCTGTGCTCCTTTTTGAATCTAGGCAAAGATATCCATTTATACTAACGCTGGAAACTCTGATCTGGGATTTTTTTTTTTTTTAAGCCATTAGGTGGGATACAAAGATATTTTGAAAATTATAAACGTGGTGATTCAAACATATTTTTCTCTTCATTATTCAGGAGTGATTTTTTTTGTGTGTTTATGTTACTTTTCTTTGTAAAACTGATAATTAATGAAAGGCTTTCAGTAAATCCACACCTTTGGTAGGAAGCTTGCTAACTTTTCCAGATCCTCCCAAAACATTCCTGGCAAATGGAATTATGAAACTTTCCTATGATACTTTTGAGTCATGATATCTACGGAGATGATGCATTCACAAGATTTCTGTATTTCAGAGGATGGAAAAAGAAATGATTTGAAAATCAATGACATGCCGACATTTTAACACAAAAACTACTTGTGCTGAGTGACATTCATTATCCAAATCCCAGATCAAATGCACTTTGTTCTATATATGGCATATATATAACCTTAGTCATGCAGTCATGGAAATTCACCCTTGTTGTAACACTGTATGAAAGGAAAACGGGCTGAGAATGCAATTCCAGCTGTTATACTGAGGGAAGGTTGGATTAAGTTTAACTGAACCAGAAGTGCACTGCAGTCACTGGGAGGGAAGAGTGAGAGAAGGCATTCTTGGCACCTGCAAAAAATAGCAAAACAAGTGTGATTTGACTAAATGGCAGATTTAGGGAAGGGGGCTTGATTTGCCCATATAGCCTCTCTGCTATTCCTTATACTTAAGCATTGTGATTGAATATTTAATTATATTGATCATGTACTATTTTTTTTAATTCTGCAGAATCACTGCCTCATTTAGTGGGTGGTACTCTGTAAACAAGGCAGCTGTTCAATATTCCTTTTTATCCACTTTATTCACTGTGTGTGGTCTCATGCCTTATTTAGTTCACACAATCCCAGATCGGCCCTGGGTCTGGAATTATTCACCAAATAGTATGTGATTATGCAATTAAAGACTGTATCAAAACACACAAAAGTGTGGAATTAGGATTGCATACAGCTGAGTTTAAGTTAGTTGAATTCCTTAAATTTTGAGCGCTTGATTTTTTCCACCTTAATAATCTTCTTTCAGTAGTTTTGTTTTTCTTTTTGCTAGCCTTCTGTGGAAAAGTCTGCGGTGGATTTTTGCAAGCCTCAGTTGCTAGAACTGCAAAGTCATGGCCTAAGTTGTGAATGGTTTGCTGTGTGGAGCTAAAAAGCCTTATTTCTCAGTGCATCCGCATAACTGCCTCAGGACTTTCTCTGCTGGGTCCTTGTCTGCTGTGGCAGTATCATTCTTTCCTATGTCATTCTCCTCACGGAGCCTCCTGAGAAACAACCTCACCTTTGCTGGAGGAGTAAAAAAGTCTCATTGTAGATCCTACCTAACAGAACACTGTACCTTACGCAAGGAAACCCACAAGGGTCTGGAGAGAGATGATGCATCCCATTCAACATGCCATGGCCAGATCAGGATACCTTGAGTACGATGGCATCCCTGATCACAAACTGCAGAATTGTGCTTGTGGGTTTCTGGGGACATACCTTCTTCCTTGCTCAGTCAACAAATGGTATAAGCTGGTCGTCTATAATATTTGATATCAAAGACCTGTCCTGTCACCTACTTCATTTCCCTCGTGGTTTTCACACGTTTTCGCCTTCTTCCCATGTATAACGGATCTCACTGTTAGCAAGCCTGTTTCTTCATGCTGCTTTTTTCCCCCCTTCATTTGATCCAACTCTAATTATACCCAAGTATGTCTAATTATATCCCCTAACAGCAGGCTAAATAATTTCCAACCCCTATTGGCTTTTACCCTGTTCAAATATTTAAAACCAGGGCCAGAATCTCCTCTCATTTCTACCAGGCTATGTCAGAGAGTAAAACTTAGCTTAGACCAATGGAGCTGCAGACTCATGGCAGTGGCGAGGTGGTGTGAGAAGAGGGCAGTGTCTCAGACTCTGGGATAATCCTAGGATACAACCACTCTGGTAATTCAGGCCTACTGATTCTATTTGGCAATTTTCCATAACCTGAATTTCTGAGGCTTTGTGGGGCCCGGGAGAGAGGAGGTGGAAGGGAGCAGAAGGATTAACTCATCAAAGGATAAACTGATTATTTTGAATTTCAAGTGCAGAGGCTTTGGTAAATGAATGCACAGGGGGCTCAAAGCACACATGTAGAAGAGCTGGGTTGTGGGCACTACAAAGGGCTAACTGTTAAGTAATTGTTGTCACATATGTTGTGTGGATTGTTAAATCACAGTTACTCTCAGACTAGGGTACAGCTGGAAATGCCACCCTTGTTCTTGCTTTACATGACCTGGTGCAAGACACAGATGAACATTCATCTAACTTTTGTAAAGTAGCCTATATGTTGGCTGCAGCTCACATTTTCTTTTTCTCTTTATGTTGGCTGTCTTCCTACATGTACTGCAAAATCCAGTGTCCTCCACTTACCACCACTGCCTCCTCTTCCTCCTGTTCCACCTCAAGCTATGAATAAAGAAAGCATCTGGATTTTCTGCCACTTTACACATTTCACAACTTTGTAAATTAGCTCTAAAACCACCCACCCGAGACCACACCTCGTCAGTAGCCTGGACCTGTTCCCACAGAAGGAAACCTAAGTAATCCCGTTGACATGTATCCAATATCAAATATCCCATACCAAAACTGAAAAGATAAACCAATATTAAAGAAGCCTTTCTGTTGAATAGGAGCTGATGTCCTTGTTTTTAAGCAAACACAGCAGAATACCTGAAGTTCTTGGTTCCTACCATTGCAGAGGAGGGTTATCCCACAAATTTGATAGGAAATTACATCTTTGATATAGGATATGGAGGGAAAAATCTATGAAAATTATTTTAGTCAATATTCGACGATTTTTAGATCTATCACAGGGGTTCCTTTGGAGGTTTCATATAGTTTGGTCTTCAAGCATGAATATAACTGACTTGTTGAATGAACAGTATGAAAATACATGAAAAATACAGCATTTCCACTTTTGTCTTTGACTCCAACAAAAATGCCTGAGAATATACAGGTAAATTAGTACATGTGTAAATTCAAATTAATTTTCAAACACAGTTTTGAAAGAATTGTGGACTTTGCATCTTTCATTTTTCAAACGCTTTTGTAAGAGGGATTTGTAAGAGGGATGTCTTTTTTTATATGTATTTGTGACCCCACATGACTGTTCTCTGCAGATTTGGAGTTGACTGTTCCTTCACAGAGAATTCCATTAATAACTTCCCTCTTTCAAATTAGCTGCTAAAATTTCACTGCCTTTCAGGGGAATGAGGTTGCAGAGCTGACCCTAGCAAATACTATTCTTTGAAAAGGCTTTTTTCTTCATTCCCCATATCCCCAATTTCTAGAAACAATGCACCTTTGGAAAATATGGTAGCTCATATATGTAAATACATAGAAATACACAACTATGACATCTGAATATAATGACATTTGCCACATGAGGAAAAAAAAATGCATTTTTAAAAATCAGTTGCATGTACTTTGAGACTACAAAGACTACATTCTCATCCTAAGTGCATTGCTATTTATTTACATCACCACAATACAAAGCCCAGGGTATGTGGGCACACTGACAGATCTAACTTGGTTAGATGTCTTTTATGTTAACCTCACCAATGATTTTCAAATGTTGTAAGCACTGGCTTTGGAATACTTGTTCTTTCTTTGTTTTTGTGTTTCTGTCTGTATATTGAACTTTTATCTAGCATTATGGAGATCATATCTAGGAATTTGTATAGAATCTCATGATTCTCTTTCACTACTTAACATGCATCTAACATACCATTTTCAAGCACAAAGTCTGGAGTGATTCCTTGCTTGGAAGTTTGCTCATGGTTCTACAGCAATTTCAAACTCTACAAAGGCTAAAACAGCTGCTGTAGTCTTTGAGTGAAACCCCTGCAGGTCTGCAGACTCAGTTAGTGACAGCTGATGAACTAATGATATAACCAGTAGGTTTATATATGGATCATGACAAATCTTCCAACAATAGAATACAGTGTTCCAAAACTTTGGACCTTGCACTAACATTGCACTATTTTATTTTCAAAAAAACTTTTTGTATTCATTCTGCTCATCATTTTTACGGTTGGCATGGTAACTGCCTAAAAATGTGCTGCAGGCTCTACAGCTCTAAGCTTTTCTTGTAGCCTATGATGCTTAATCAAAAAGTTTGCAATACATCCCAGTACTGTAAGTGGTAAAGCTAAAAATATTGCTGTCTTCAGAGCATAAACAACTGCAACATGCTTTCAGAAAGAGTTTGTGCTTACAATGAAACGGAAAAACACCAACACTTTCCTCTTTATCCATTTCTGCACTTTAGCAGCGTGCAGCAATCCTGGAAGTCTTGAATGTCTGGTGTTGAGTAAATTTTTCCTTTACAGCACTATATACTTTTAAGATTGAGGTAATTATGCAGGTTGAAAGAGTTTGCTCTCTTTAATATGTGACAAAGATGTTATTTAAAGCCATGATACTGCAAATGTATACACATGGGGGAATTTGCACAAAAGTGAATAGCAGCACTGAACTCATGGGGATGACTTAAAATAGTGGTAACCTCTATGTTCAGCTGGCTACAGAATTTAGGCCTAGCCCTCATAAATCACACAGATGGCCAAATACTTTCTTAACAAATTACTGGTATTGTAAATATTCAATATTTCTAAGAAGACACAGATGCAGACTTAGTGAGGGAAGATGAGGACTGTGAAACCATCACAACACTTAAGGCAGAAACATGTAATGCCAACAAAGAGCTTACCTGCACATAGCTATCTTCCAGATAAATCCACACCTGTCTAAAGGATGGTACTGAAACAAGGCCTGTCATAAGAACAAATTGCGTGAACATGGAGCATTACTTTCTAGAGTGAGATTCCTTGTCTTAATAAGATGCACAAAGTGGTTCTAGCCTTTGCTCCAACATACAGGGCAAACATCTCCTCGCAGGGGCAAATGACAGCCCTCACATGGCTTGTTTATGCCTGTAATGTGGGTGAGAATTTTACCTATGGGGAACATACATGGATCTGTAAAACCAGAGATCACACCATAGTTTCTTTCTAGAAGATTATGATAGTCCACACTTATGCACTCTGAATTGGCACTCATGCACTCAGCGTGAGACCAGATGAACCCTGATACTTAAGTGAACATGTGCTTTTAGAAGGTGTGTGGCTGGTTTCTAGGGTTACGCCATGATGGCCCAGCTGTGCATTCCCTAGAACACAGCAAAAGTGATACAGCTATTTGCAAGGCATGTTATATGTCCTAAGATGCTCATCTTTCTGTTCTTTCTTCCTTTTCTGAAGATTTTCAAACAGGGGTATCATGTCTACTCCTGTGTAAGAGGCATGAATAGCAGTGCATTGGTGGCAGCATTGGTAACGGTGGTGACAGAAACCAGTGCTGACTCTAAACTCGTTGCTTAGATTTGCTGGAAAATCCTATGCTGTAAAGTCTTACAATCTGCATATCTGGCAGTCTCAATGTTTTGATGGGAGTCAGAGGTGCTCAGAGCTTCTGAGAATCAAGTTTCTCAGTGAGGTGTCATTTATGACTTGGGTAATCTGTATTTGAAAACTTTGCTTTGAAAGGTTTGGCCTCATCACTTGTACTCTAGCGAGAATAAGAAAGGCTTTTTGACTGTCATGTACAGCTCTAATCAGGGTATGCGTAAGCCTGTAAAATTTTTTTCTGGTCTCAAGTGACAAACAATTTAATTACAACAGAGGAAGGTTGCTTTTATGGTCCCATAGTTTTGGGTGTAGTTACAGTTTCCTGCTCTGTACATCACCAGCTTCTTGTAATACCTTTGACAAGGCAGGGACAGAAAGAGGGCCAGATCCACAAGAGTAAAGCTCCATCTTCCACAAGCTGAAGTAAAGACACATACATGAGAGTGATGGTCTTGTAGAATATAAACACAGAAGAACTTAAAACCTCCAGTGTGTTTAATATGTTTACTTTTATTAAGGAAACACTGGGTGCTTGTTTGCAAGAGAAACCTTCATTCAAACATATAAGAGGTAAAGACTGTACTGGTGTGAGTACAGTCTCTTTATAGAGGATTGTAGGAATAGGCTCATAAACAGCACATTTTTCTTTTTTTAAAAAATCTAAGTTTCAGGAACCACTTTAAGGTATCACTAAGTATTACATTTTCACAAGAGGGCATAATTCTGCTCTTCATTGACTCTATAAAGCTGCTGAAAAATATTATTATTTATTAATTCATAACTTTTTTATCTTTTTAGGCTAGTTTTCTAAGAGAGGCCCACGTAACAGTGATGCACTTACCTGTCCACCAGTCTCACTATCATTCCATCTGCCTGGCTTCACATAAAGGTTTTAAACCTCTTGGACAATTTCAGAGAAATAGAAATTTTGAAGTCATCTTATTTCTAAAAGTGTTTTGAAAATATGGAACTGGATAAGACAGAGACATGATGTTAGCTGTCCCCAGTGGGTGCAATGATGCAATGTAAGCTCACTCCTGGTTACACATCAGAGCATCCAGACAACAAAACAGAAGTGTCTCAGTCACTGTGAGTTCATGCCTTTGTCTATAGTGGAGAATCTATTTCTCAGTTATGGAGTCTCACCTGTGTGGTTTCACTGTACCAAGGGCTGGGCTGCTGCTGTGATGTTAGTGGAACTCAGTTAAAACCTTTACCTCGGTTTCCTGTTTTTTGTCAGAAAATATTCCATAATTATGTAATGATGTTAATTTTCGGTCCATTTTGGTTGTCCACAACTTTGCCTGTCATGCATTTCTGTCCCATGAGCGTGAAGGACACTGTTTCAGGGATTTGTGTCTCTCCTGCAAACCCCTGTGCTAGCAAAACCCCAATTTCTTCAATACTCAGGTAGGCACCACTCCACCTTTGAGCTCTATCCAGGTGAAGGGTATGGCTGAACTGAGACCAGCTGATGGTTCTGTGATCACCACAGCTTGTACCACTGTGCAGTTGAAACTACAAAAAAAGGCACTTACAACAGGTACATCTGTCCTTTATTAATAGGTCTTCTAAAACCCCAGATAATATCTATGGAGACACTGTCATGATGTTGAGCTTCTGCTCCTACCGGGAAAGACAACACTTCACAACAGAGAGAAGCAGGGTTGTATTTTTCCAGATCTTGTCCAATTCACTTCAAAACCCTGAGTATACAGTGAGGTACTTTTGACTCTTAAGAAGGAGGAAGTCTCACCTTAATTACTTGTCAGATTTTACCAGGAAACAATTATTTCCAGCCAATATTAGAAATACTGAGTGTTACAGAAAATTACAGATAAACCTAGAAGAAGTGGAAACTTCTTCTTAGCTCTTATACTGGTTTTAGATATTTTACCATGCTTCCTCTATGCAGCTACTATTTCATGAAAATGAGACATGTTTTGCAGTTGAATTGCTCTTTAAACAGAGGAAGTTCCCAGTAGCTGCATGTCTAATACAGAGGTTGAATTCAAGGTGGTGGCTCCTCCGACTCAAATGAAACAAGATAGTGGCTCTGAGGACAAGAAGAAAGGCAGTGATCCCTTCTTCCCTGGGACTCCGAGTGACTAACCCAGCTGTGAATAATGATGGTCTTGGGCTGACAACACTCTAAACCCACTGCCTTTCATTTCAATACACCTCAAATACATCTAAAATAAAACAAAAGAACCAGGATTTTCTACAGATGTAATTACTATGCCTGTGAACATATATTTTCCACTTTAAATACAATATTATATATGCAATATGTAGAATACATTGCCAAAGAGATTGCGGGGGTTATTTTAACTTCTTCCTCAATTTGCAACTCCTCCATTGCAATGTTCAATTCAGTTTATTTGGCTTCTTCAATGGTTAAGAATTTTCTGGAATATGACTCTCTGTTAAATGCTACCTGTGCTGCGTTACCTAGGAAAGCCCCTCTCCTTTGACGGGTCTGATTCGTACAACAGCATCCAAGATACAAACACCTCCAGACCCTGCAGATATGTAACCAGGTCTACCCTTAACAACATCACTGTGAAGTTACATATGTGAGTAAAATATGTGGACATGGGCCAGGGTAACATTGAGGGACGTTTGCCAGCTCCTAATTGAGCAATAAGACAGGGTGTAGGCTCTGATCCCATGCTTTGGTATGTTGCTAGGCAAAGGGCAACAGCCCTGCACTATCACTCAAGAAGGTGTGCTGTCATTGCACAATAACTCTGTACTGTGTGCTGGGATGATTAGAGAGTGCTATTTTCAGTGTATAGAAGGTATTTTATTTATGTATATTTTATTCTGCTGACACGCAGAGGAAATAGCTGCTTGATAAATGTCATGTTATGGTAAGTGCATAGTCTATTTTTAGCTAGACAATAATGTGAAAGGTGCTGTTGTTTATAGGCCACTATGGGTGTGCATAGTCTTACATGCAAAGGCTGGATGGAAGACTTAAAAAAAACAATGCCTTGTTCCTGCAATGACTTGTGCGCATGCAGAATCCTACCTACACGTGACACTGAGGAGAGAGGAGTTCAGCACCTTGCTACCTCTGACACTGAAAGTATTCCTATAGCAAAGAATTCCCAACACTTTTTGTGAGCAAATCCAGGATATGTAAAAAGACAACACTGCTCCTTGGAAAACAATTTATCATAGGAAGTAGCATGAAATTGTTTTCAGCTTCACAGTTATCTTGTTTATTTTGCTAATCCTCACAAAGATTAATAAAGGAATGATGACACAACAGCAAACTGTAAGCACAGGAAGCAACTATTGCCTAAAGCATCTGGATATGATTATGTAAACACCATGTAATGAGAAAGCTGAGAGATTTAACTTTCGAAATCTCTTTTATTCCCTCCTAAAAAAACCCACCCTCTCGGAATCTTTACCTTATTCCCTAAGTATCCTGCAAGTTGTTAAAGCACTGCAATTTTCACTGCAAGTTCCTTGTTACTATTGATCAACCTGCCCTAGATTCGATCTTTTATCCAAACTGTTCCCGGCATGTATTCTGGCATCTGACCCTTTAATTTGAGAGAGACAGGTAATTCTTTGAAGGGGGCGGTTTGTATCTAACTGCTATACATACTATTTTCCTCCTACCTGCTGGTAAATGCAACCAATATTTTGTACATTTATTACAAGGTATGATTTCTCTGTCACTGAAAGTGACCTCTTCTTTCAGAGCAAGAAGTTAAACACTATTCACAGCGAGCCAGGTTAGTTACCCCAGTTGACAACTGTGCTACTCACTAAAAGTCTCAAGAATTAAACCTTTTAAGAATACTGTTCTATCTTAGATATATGCTATTAATTTTAATATTTATTCTACTAGTTTTTAGCTTTTTCCTCCCCCAGCAATCCCATTTTGTAGAGTGCTAGCTGTACAGATTAATTTCTTTTAGCCCTTTAGTTCAAAGTAAAGACTCTAGTTTTACTAACAAATCACCTTAAATCTGTACTTTATATAAAATATGTACTAATCTCATTTTGACCTCTTTATGGTTCTCTCCTCATACGTAATCATTACAGAGCTTGTCTGCATAAGGCTCCTGGGAGATTCTGTGATACTGCTGTCTGGCAACTGATGCAGACATACCTCATAATGTCTAAATTTGATCATTTTCTCCAATCAAGGGATTCAGGTAAACACAGGCAATAGGAAGAGTGTTGCATCTCTTAAAACTGACCAGCAAAACTCAACATGCTGAAGGTGGCTGTCCAGAGGGGGCCAACAGGAACCCTCATCCATCTTCACCCTGTGGCATGTAGTCACTGGAGCTAGGGGTATATCAGGCCTGTTTGCGTAACTCAGCAAGCCTTACTTATCTCAGGCCTTATTTCAGAGAAGTTTATAGACAGCCATAGAAATGGTGCTATTTTTCATGGCTTCTATAGCAATCTACTGGTCTGGATGCATACTTCAGAAGAGGGTCACCTGTATTCAGTCTGAACACATGCTCTAAGGCTCCACAGGTCAGGACAGTGCCTTGCTCAGGTCATACACAGGCTCATCCTTGACCTCTTTAAGCCAAGCCACCAGCAAACCCCAAATGCAAGAGACATTGAGAAAGATGCAGAGGAAGACCAAAGGCTCAGTAACTTGCGCACTTCATTAAAGTAGGAGAAATATGCAACTTTTCTGTCTTTTTATACCCAACTAATAATGTAGACTGACTGGAGAGTCTGGAAGTCAGAAGGAGATAGACTGGTTCCTGTATGGCACTTTTATAGCATCCCTTGTAATGCACGGAAAATCTTGCTTAGCCTCAGTAGCTCTTGGCAGAACATGTCCATTGCAAAGGCCTCTTCAGTGAACTTAGGTCTTGTCTCTACTAAGCATATGCAATAGCAGAATATTTTGGTTGTAGGAGGCCTATAATTTGGCCATGTAGGTTTGTTTCGTGAGGCCACCAAAAACATGTCTCTGGCAGTGTGACAAAAAAACCCTCTCTTTTTCCTGTTTAAGCACAAGGCTGAAAGAGCCTATGAATGACACAACATGAGGCCAAACACAGACTCTGTTGTCCCTTTTCTTTTATTATTTTTTTCCCAAAACACCATTTTAGCTGAAATTTTCCGAAAGGAAACACATAAAAAGATGTTGAGACAGATGTCTGGCAGGGGTATTTCCGAATCAGTTGGAGTTTGATAAGGTTATAAACAACAAAAAACAATGTTCCTCTTGACTAACACAGTTAGTTAAACTTAACAACAGACAGTCAACTAACTTTGCTCATAACTGTAATAAGGATCCACTGAATGCCCGACTATTACAGTTTTGCCCACGATATTAAGTTGTAATAGACAATTACAAGTATCAAGATGGGCAGCTGTTTCTCTAAATTAATATTGTCCTTTCATTTTTTTTCATTTAGATAAGACACCAAAAATGTTAAAAATGAGTAGTCATTCATTATATAAAGCAGCAGCTGAGCGGTAGGTGGAGGAATAGTTGTTTGTTCCTACTCTAAGAAAACACACATACAGTTTCATTTTTTATATTAATTTTATTTTGGTGGCACAAAAGTGATCTCTAATGACACAGAGTTCTGACTTGTAAATCTTCTTTGCAGTTTCTCCTGTTTAATCTCTGAAAGCTGATGTAGCTCATTCCAATTGCCCACAGCATCAGCTTCATTCTCTTGAAAGAACTTACTCTCTTTTTAGTTTTCCTTAATGTTTTGAGTCCTTACCAGAAATGGTAATCTTCTTAAGGTGTGGGCAGGAGCCATAAAATTCACGAAAAATAAAGCTCATGTCTAACCAAGCATCCCATTACCAGGACCACCCAAGAGATACAGGTTTGTCACAGAAACAGTATATTCCTTTATACGATTTTCTAGGATTAGAAAATGAAAGAGAATTTGAGTGTTGATTAGTCAGGTTAGAAAAAGGTTATGAAGATCATTCTACCTAAATAACACAGTCTTTTAGGTGTTTTGGAGCAAATACATATTTGTTTATTACAGCCAGTCCATTTATCAGAGTCATTTGATTCCATGCAACCATTCTGGTGCTGGGTCCCACACTTTGAGTTGGGCAACTTCCCTTGGTAATCTATGATCAGCCTTTGCCCAAACTCCCCTCTCTCTGCATGCTGGCATTGGGTCCTATGCGAGATGGAAATCCCACAGGAGCTGCAAGTTGCTACCGCTCCTCTTGGTTATGGACTTTCACCTGGACCACAGCTTTGTGAGCTGGAGCCTTGATTACTGCGACATGCTGCCGAGGCTGAACCACGGAGGCATGTAGCTGTTACCCCATGATGGGACGGGGAGGGCAGAGCATTCCCCAGGAACAGGTCTGGGGATGGCTGCTCTGTCCTTCAGCAAGAGCCTGAAAATTAGGTATGAGCTTCGACTTCACTGCTTATTCCTTTTTTTAAGGGAAGTGAAAGTCCAGAATGGGGATGGCTCTGGAAACTCTGAAGGATTTTGATTGTTTCAGCACAGGTTGGGAGTTGCCACTGCAGCACCTATTGAGAAAACAGTGGTTTACATCACAAGAGCAGGATGAAACATAGTGATACTTGAGCTAAGTCACCGCTGCTTCCCAACACAGTTCAAGGTGATGACTAGTTCCAGAGTAGCTGGCATCCCGATATAGGAAAGATCACTTCTTTCACTGTCTTGTATAGTGGTGATTATAATCTGCCAGAATCAATCTTTCCTTTCCTGGAGCTGAAACCCCTGTGACTGACAGAATATCATATTTGGAGGCTCCGCATTTCTGAAATTGGCTTATTCTGGAAATCTGCCAGTGTCACAGCCTGGCAAAGCAGAGGGATCAGAATTACACTTGGCTATTCAGTCAGTCTTGTGAACTGTTGCATCACCGCTGCAGGATGTTACAAGCTTTTGAGTTTAAAGGACAGCTCTTTACTTTAGTCTTAGGATCATTTCCATTAACTTCCACATACCTCAAACCTAGAGAAAATCTACACTTCTCAAGACCATTGCACTTTGAAAGCATAAAACTGTTCAATATTCCTTTGTCCATCTTAGCTGAGTAAGCCAGGAAAGTAAGTTATGTGAAATGCCTATAAGTAGCAGACTGAGGACCCACACCGAAAGATTAGAGGACAACAGTTATTCATTCATATCTTGTGAGACAGAAATAAAATGACTTTATGTTCATTTCCTCCCCACACCTTCACCCTTTTCTAAGGTTAACAGAAAGGATTCCTGTAGTACACGAGTTATTTTAAGATCTTGAACAACTTACAGATCTAACATCTTTTTCCATGTGTATAAATAACCCCACCTGTTGCAGTATCATATACATGAGATCATTAAAATAGATGCAAGTAAAAAATAGTAGTACACTACATTTCAATCTAAAAATGATTCTAGGAACAAAGCACAGATATGAGACACAGACTTTTCATATTTCAAAAAGATAAAGGGGATTCTCCAGTCTGAGGTGGATATTCCACAGCGAAAAACCTACTACACACTCATCAACATTTTAAAAGTTACTGAAAATAGAAAAAATAGAAATTTTCCTTGGCCATGCTGTTGAAGTTCACAGACAATATTGTGTCACTGCACATAGCAGGGGTTGTCAAAGAGGTGCCAGGGATGCATCAAATTTATCTCTGCTTCACAAATTCATGTATCCCCTTCTACTGTTGCATCTGAAACAATCACAGTTCTCCAGGAATTAGTAAAGTGCTTTTCCCCATTTTTCAGTAGAGATCTGGGACACAAAATGAGGAATTCTGAAGATATTTTGCGATAAAGCAGGCACAAGATGTGAGAAGACACAATATGTGCTCCAAACTATCTGCAGGCTGATCCTAACTATACTCCTTGTGCGCTGCGTGGTGGAACAGCCGTACTTCAGATACGAAAGAGATCTGAGACTAAACTTCCTACAAATTTTTCCCAGTGAAGTAAAAAGCCATGGTGCGAGGGTGGTTATTTTTACAGTGATATTTTGGCTTCTTTGTTTGGTGGTCATATCACATTTTCAGCACCTAGAAATCCTCTACTTATGACAGTGTCTGAATGAAATGTTGTTACTGATGTAACAATTATCTCCTCACCCTGTAGCTTTCAAGTTATGATTTAATGTTGAGAAAACTGTGGGCTGAGTGAAATAACTTCAGTACCTTCAAAGGATGTGGTTAGAATAGTCTGTAGGGGTGGGAAGAGAGTTTTCCTTTGCAGTTGGTAGAGTGGCAACAACAGAGTGGCTTTTCAATTGCTTCTGTATTGGAGCACAGGGCTTTTAGCCCCTGTCTGCTGCACCCACACACGATCTGGTGCAGTCACTTAAAAAGCATATAGCAGCCTCTCAGCTCAAGGATTCCTTTCAAAGCAAGCTTCAGTCACCCAGGGGCCAGCAATCTGCAGAGGCTGCTTTTTCTATCCCTGAGATAGAGTATCACATTGGCTCTGCCGCACTGGGACCACCCCATGCCCATGGTGGAGAAATTGGATTTGCTTTTCATTAATTCTGTTACTATAAAAAATTCCTGTAGGATATTCTGTAGTCAGAGCACTGAAGCATTTCTGAAACTTCCTATCCAAATATTTGTTTTATATGGCAATGGTATTAGTAATGTGCAAGTTTTATGCACTGCTATTTCCTCCCACACCCATTGAAAACTAACAAGAGCCAGCCTGTCAAAATAAGCATATGAATTATAGATCAGCTATAACATGCTTCAAATAGTCAGTGTTCCAGCCTAGGTGATACCATATAACTCTGCTTTCCCTGTGCTTATAAAATTGCATAGTCTAAAATTCACCAAAAAAAGCCTACAAACCAAAGTCTGGATTTATCGCATCTCCTTGGAGATACTTAAATTGGATGCTTAAGTATGGAGAATTTTCTGCTATGGTTGATGGAAAGAGACAGAAAACTTCCTTTCAGCTCACCTAGGATTTAACTCGTCCTTAAGGAGGGCCATTGCCGGCTACCGATGGAGCCCAAGGTGACTGATTTCAACTTAGTTGCCTCAGTTACATACTTCATTTTCAAGGAGAAGAAAAGGAGCCAAGGCTATCTCTGAAGCTCCAAAAAGTTTGTAGGAAGGCTGAGCTCTCTCTTTCCAGTCTGGTCCCGTTGCACGGACTGCATCCATATGTTGCCTTGGAGGTTGGCTCTGGCATTACTCTGTGGTGCCAGCTGCTCCCAATACCGAACACCTAGTACATATATTGTCCTGTAAGCTATATTCAGAACGATCAGGAAATAGGAGCAAGTAATGTGTCTGCAATGTTTGCTCATGTAGGGTAATAAAAATGACAGCTGGCCCTGAGGAGCTGCAGGGGCACCTTATGCTGCAGAATGGCCGGGGTAATAAAATGGCAGAGGAAATCCAATGTTGATAAACGCAAAGCAGTTCACAAGGGGGAAAAAATAACCTTAACTGCATGACCCAGCAATGGACTCTGATCTGGTTTTAATCACTGAGGGGGCACAAAAATCCTGGAATCATAACATGCAGCCATAGTCAAGGCTGTCACATTCAGCACAGCAATTAGTAGTGGTCAGAGAAGCAAGTCAGTATCAACAACTACTAGAAAGAAATACAGAACAAACCAGAAGCTAACAGTGTGTCACTATAAATCCATACCGCTGCTGTATCCTGAATACTGAGTGGGATTCTGGTTTCCCATCCCAAAGGGTATAGCAGAAGCAGAAAACGAACAGTGAAAGGAGATCTTTTATAAAAGGAATTATTAAATAGACCGAGATTCTTCAGCTGGGAAAAGAGACAGGATATAATACAGGGTCTATAAAATCATGAATGGCAGGGAGAAAGTAAGTACAGAATTACTGTTTGCTGTCTCCGCGAATGCAGTAACGAGGGGGTATCAAATGAAATTAAGAGGCTTGAATGACACAAGTTCAAACAAAGAGTTACTTTTTCATATACAAAATTAAGTTATGGAATGCCTGGCCACAGGATGCTGCGGTTGCTAAGAGCACATGAGGGCTCAAAAGCAAATCAGAAGAATTTGCTGGAGAAAAATCCGCTGATGGATATCAAATAGAATGACACTGCTGCTGATTCAGCGAGCAAATGGGCTGCAAATCACTGGGAGAGAGGCCTGAGAGACTGCAATAAGGGTGTGTCATTGTATGCTTGCACTGCTCTCGTCCTCTCCCACAGACATTTGCTATTGCCATGTGTTAGAGAGAAAACACTGTGGTAGACGGACCGGACTGCTGGTCTGACTCCGTATGTCGTTCTTCTGTTTTTTGTGTACCTGCAAAAACCCTATGCCTGAAGATGTTAAAGCTCATTCTAAGTAAGATCATATACCTCTTTGTCTGGTTGATGTCATCACTTAAGCAAATGGAGGGTAAAAAAATGCTCATGGAAATCCAAACAGGAAGCACTTAGCAATCGAAGAGGCACAGGCTGGTGCCTGCAGAGTTGCTGCTCTTCATGCTCCATGGGACCTGAAAGAGACCTCTGCTACCTGCAACCAGAGCATACATGCGGAAGGACAATGAAATGATCTGACTCTGTTTTTTTCTTCTCCAAACTACGGCAGGCCTGATGCTTATCGTCTGAAAGCTAGGACACACGTGGCAGTAGCAGCACAGTGCTGAGCCAGAATCATGGCAGACAGTAACTATCCCTGGCTAATATTCTGATGAAACCCAGGCCAGTACTCAAGGAAAATTCTCCGGTTTTAGTGCTCTCATGGACTTCAGTCTTCAGTGCCAGCAGCGTGGTAAAACTTTCATTATAGCATGAAGCAAAGCTTTGTTCCAAACAACCCAGAGCTGGCTCATCTAACCAGCCCTACCTCTGGGTGTAGGGTGACCTTCCTGATTAGCCTTTTAAAAGCCTTTCTCTATATATGGCACTTTCAGTCTTGGCAAGATAAATCTGAAGGGAGAGCAAAGGGATGTCTCATGATGCAAGTACTAAAGCATTCTTGGATTTTCAAGAAAAAATACACAAAACAACTTCCTGATTCAAAAAGAGCTGTATCTGGCATGGGAAACTTCTACATTAGGCCTCACCCCAACAGGGAAATAGTAATCACAAAATTCAGAGTTTGCTTAGGTGGAAGTGATAATGACTCGGTTTTATGCTTTATGTGCTTTTAAAATGCATTTTATATGTTTTACATGTAAGCAGGATAAAGTCCTAACCAGTAAAATTAATACTCATAGCCTTAAAAGATCCTGTTCCACAAAGCTGAAAAAAAAGAAGAGATGTATCAGCCAGCCTGAAGGAGAAAATTTAAACCAACACAAATGTGAACAATAATTTACAGCAACTCAGAAAAATTTCATTAGACCTTCAGAAAACCACAATTAAGAAAGACATGCACACTGGTGAAAACAACATCCTTCTGAGGAAGGATGAAGAAGGTTAGCATTTTGCCAATACTGCTGCAGACAAAATAGGGCAACCAGGTAATTATAGGCCTGCCAGTTTGACGTCTATTCCAGGCAGAGTGATGGAGCTGCTGATAGGAAAGTCAATTAATAAAGTATTAAAACAGTGCAATTTAATTAATGGCAATCATCACAGATTAATGGAAGAAAGATCTTATCTAATTAATGTGCTATTTTTATAAGACTACAAATTTGGTGGATAAAAGCAATTGTAGTAATATTGTATACCTTGACTTTGGATGCATTTGCCATACACTATTACAAGAGAGTCTGACAGGGATCAGAACTAACACGCTGAACACACCTGGCCAACCAATTTGTTTTAAAGCTGGCTAGCACTAGATCTAACAGCCTGATGTAACATGGGGGGGATCAGAGAGCGGGTTCTGCAGGGACTGCTCATCAGCCTTGTGCTTATTAACAATGCTATTGGCAACAGGGGAGAAAGCAGTGCCTTTGCTAATCATATTTTTCAATGAAACAAAATTTGGAAGTGGGCAGAAGTAGGCAATGCCTTTTTGGCATTGCTTGAGGAGCAGGTGCACAAGAAACTACCGCCGTTTCACAAGTAACCCAACGTATAGGATCCATTTAAGAACAAACATCTCAGGCCTTACTCGTATAAGAAGGTTTCTCCTTTGGGAAGCTGAGACTGAAAAATTAACTGGGGGTGCTGGCAGACAATCAGCTAAGCTCAGAGCCCTCTGAAATTGCATTGGCAAAAGGGCCAATGCAATCTTTTTCTGTGCGAAGGATGGCATCAAAGGGGAGTAAGCCCTAAAGCAGCAAACAGAAAGTAATCACAGCAGCGTCGAATCCACTTTCAGCAAGTTTGCAAATGACACAACGCTGAGTGGTGTGGTCGGCATGCCTGAGTGACGGAATGCCAGCCAGAGGGACCTGGACAGGCTTGAGGAGTGGGCCTGGGTGAACCTCATAAGGATCAACAAGGCCGAGTGCAAGGTCCTGCACCTGGGCCAGGGCAACTCCCGGCATCAGCACAGGCTGGGGGATGAAGGGATTGAGAGCAGCCCTGCTGAGAAGGAGTTGGGGGTGCCAGTGGATGAAAAGCTGGACATGAGCCACCAAAGTGCGCTCACAGCCCAGGCAGCCAACCGTATCCTGGGCTGCATCAAAAGCAGTG